>Ga0163111_10001491_pt1 | contig 14492 bp, 17 predicted proteins | sample CRUFie1St18metaG_FD_109645 | JGI IMG/M metagenome (GOLD analysis project Ga0163111, IMG submission 109645) | Marine microbial communities from the Costa Rica Dome - CRUD Field 142mm St18 metaG | ecosystem: Environmental > Aquatic > Marine > Oceanic > Photic zone | place: Costa Rica: the Eastern...
GGCCTGCGATTACTGTGTTAAAGGGCGTTTCCACGTGGTAGTACCTCCTCAGGGAAGATGAAGTTTTCGTGAGGTTGATCTTGTGCAGCCATCCATGCACGAATACCTTCGTTTAGAAGGTTATTCTTTGTGTAGAATGTCTCGAATTCAGGATCTTCTGCTGCTCTAAGCTCTTGTGATACGAAATCATAAGAACGTAAGTTTAATGCTAAACCAACGATACCAATTGCACTCGTCCACATACCTGCTACAGGTACGAATAGCATAAAGAAGTGTAGCCAACGCTTGTTAGAGAAAGCAACACCAAAAATCTGCGACCAGAAACGGTTTGCAGTTACCATTGAGTAAGTCTCTTCAGATTGTGTTGGAGTGAACGCACGGAATGTGTTCGCTGCATCACCATCCTCAAATAGAGTGTTTTCTACAGTAGCACCGTGAATAGCACATAGTAGAGCACCACCTAGAATACCTGCAACACCCATCATGTGGAACGGGTTAAGAGTCCAGTTGTGGAAACCTTGTAAGAAAAGAAGGAAACGGAAGATTGCTGCAACACCAAAACTTGGTGCGAAGAACCAACTTGCCTGACCTAGAGGGTAAACTAGGAATACTGTAACGAATACAGAAATAGGTCCTGAGAATGCAATAGCATTGTAAGGACGGATACCTACTAGACGAGCAATTTCAAATTGTCTTAGACAGAAACCGATTACACCGAATGAACCGTGTAATGCAATGAATGTCCAAAGTCCACCGATCTGGAACCAACGAACGATATCACCTTGAGCTTCAGGTCCCCAGATAAGAAGTAGAGAGTGACCCATACTGTTAGCTGGTGTAGAAACTGCGGCTGTAAGGAAGTTACAACCCTCTAAGAAAGAACTTGCTAGACCGTGAGTGTACCAAGATGTTACGAATGTAATACCAGTTAGCCATCCACCTACTGCTAAGAATGCACATGGAAATAGAAGAAGGCCAGACCAACCTACGAAAACGAAACGGTCACGCTTTAGCCAATCATCAACAAGATCGAAAGGACTACGATCTTGATTTTGTCCGATTGCGATAGTCATATTAACTATTGTTTTTTTTGTTAAAAAGTAATTTTCTTTCCATCTTATAGTTTTAATTACATAAGACCAATAAATGGTAGCTATGCTTTGTAGAAAATAGATTAAAATAGAACTTATCTTGACAGTCTATGCTTAAATTATAGTATCAAATAAATAAGAGTAGCTAAAAACTATTCATTAATAATTTTCGTTTTCGTTTAATTTACCTGTAATTTTCAACCAATTTTGTGCTTCGATATAATTATTGGGTGCTAGACGTATAGCTTTTTTCCAATAGTTACTAGCTTTTTCAAAACTATTTTGTGCAATTTCAAACTCTTTTTTCTCTGAAGCTTTTGTACCTTGGTAATGATAAATAACAGCTATATTATTAAGGGCTTGAGGTAATCTCGAATTTAACTCAAGTGCTTGGTGATAATATTCTAAAGCTTTAGAATAATCACCATTATTACTATAGATCAGTCCGATATTATACAATATATAACTTCTGTCATACGGATCCTCTTCAAGTTTTAAGGCTTCGTAATAATTTTCTAAAGCTTCAGCATAATCTCCACTAGATTGAGCTGACATACCATAACGGTAGTAGGAAAATGCTTGTTTTTCATCTTTTGTTGCTGGTAGTACTTTTAATAGAATATCCGCTAAAACTGTAAATGTTTTATCAATGAAATTGTCATTTTTTTGGTTCATTTTTAATTTTTAAAGTTTAGAATAGTTATTTTTAATAAAAAACAAAATTGTAATATAGATTATTATATACATTACTAAATATTAAGAAGGTTATTTAATTGACACTGAAGAATAATTTTTTTAATATTTAAGCAAAGTAGATTACTATTTTAATCTAGTAAAGAATAATTAAAAATTTAACATTTAGTAGTAATAAATGGCTAAGCAAAGTATGATCCAGCGTGAGAGAAAGCGTGAACGTCTTATTGCTAAACATCTAGTTAAAAGAGAAGCGATTAAAGAGGAATTAAAAGGGGTTGGCTCTTTTCAAGAAAGACTGGCGCTTTATAAAAAATTTGAAAGTATACCAAGAAATTCTTCTCCTTCTCGCCACCGTAATCGTTGTTGGGTTACAGGACGAAGTAGAGGATTTTATAGAGATTTTGGATTGTCAAGACATGTTTTAAGAGAAATGGGTAATGATGGTCTAATTCCCGGTTTAAAGAAATCAAGTTGGTAATTGGTAATATTTAAATTAATTGAATTATGACAAAAAGAACGCTTCGCGGAACAAATTTAAAAAAAGTTCGCACGTCAGGTTTTCGCAGTCGAATGGCTTCAAAAACCGGCCGTCGAATTATCAATTCAAGAAGAAAAAAAGGTAGAAGTAAATTAACAGTTTAATTTGATATGATAAAATTAAGACTTAAAAAATACGGTCGCAAAGGGCAACCATGTTACCGAATCGTCGCAATGGACAGTCGAACTAAGCGTGATGGAGCGTCAATCGAAGAATTAGGTTTTTATAATCCTATGACGGACGAAACACATCTAAAATTTCAGAGGATTAAAACGCGATTAGAACAAGGCGCTAAGCCAACAGAAACTGTACACAATATTCTTGTTAAGGCAAAAATATTTCAATAAAATTTTAATAACATTTTTCGTTTTTTTAATGAATAATAAACCGGGCCAACTAAAATTAAAAGTTGTTTGGTTTAGAAACTTTTTGGGGTTAGCGATTGATTATGAAGTTTTAAACCAAAATTATTCTTTAACCCCTTATTATTTTTGGCCGAAAACTGAAGCTTGGGAACAATTAAAATTAGAATTGGATTCTAAATTTTGGTTAACCAAAGAAGAAAAAAACAATATATTAAAAACTACAGGGGATTTGATGAATTATTGGTTTTCTTGTAGAAATCTGACAACAGCAAAAAATACTTTTTTAAACGATTTCAAGGAAGTCGAAGTTGTTACCTTTAATAATTACGACTAAAATAGGCTTATAGCTCAGTGGATAGAGCACCAGATTCCGGTTCTGGGTGTCGAGGGTTCGAATCCCTCTTGGCCTTTTTTTAATGCATATTTTTATCATTTATAAGTAAAAGCTTTAAATCTCAAAAAATATTAAATTTTCTTGCATCTGGCTGGGTTCGAACCAGCGATGTCTCAATGAGAAGCGGATTATGAGTCCGATGCCTTCGACCGCTTGGCTACAGATGCTTAATTTTGGAGCTGGTGGGATTTGAACCCACGTCCATCCAAACTTTGAAAACTATTCTTTTTCTAATTATAAAACGAAATGGTAGTTTACACTTAAAGATAACTTTACATATAACCCTTCGGAAATATGTGCCTCTTTCTAAAAAATTTAAGTTCAGTTATTACGTTAAAGAATATAGTAACTGACAATTCAATAAAATTTTACGCGAAAGCTAATTTTGCTTTGTTTGAAAAAATTTTTGAGCTAAAAGATAAGATGTTATTTGCACTTATTTATTTAAGGACTTAACAAGTCCCTGCTAGAATAGCTAAAAGCTTAAATGTCGAATCCGGAGCAGCCCCTTAGTATTTAAGAATATATAAAAGAATTAAAATTTGTCAAACATGTTTAGTACCAATTTTTTTGCAAAAGTTGAGTTGCTTCCGTTAATTTTAACCCAATCAGCTGTCGTTTACTGCTTATTGGAGACAACCCAACAATCCTAAACTTTCTTAGGTTAGAAAGAAGATTAAAACGTGTTCTTATTTCGTAAAGTCGTATTTGTAGTTTGTCATCTTCTTATTTATTAGTTTATTTGATTAGTTAAGAAGTGTGTTCTGTTTTTGGCAAATTAATAGTATTTCGGCAATAGTAAAGTCGAATGTAACAAAATATATGGGGACTTCGTACACAAAATTTTAAAAATGTTTCCCCCAGTTTGTTTGCGTAATCAATAAAATCCTCTATTAAATATAAATTTGCTTGATTTTAAGGAAACTTTTTTTCGTTGCTCCAATTATTTTTTAGCACCTCCAGTTTTTTTTATGATTTGCCCCAATTAGATTCGTTTAAAAATGAAATTAAAGTTATAGACTAAAGAAAACTCCCACTGCACGTTTAAAGACCCTATATTTTACGTTTAAATTGTGGCTAAAATTTTTAAAAAGGTTTGGTTTAGTCGGTTTTGAAAAAGTTTCAATTTCACTAAAATCAATGGTTGGCGTAATGAAATGGTTTTTTTCATTTTTAAATATAGTCTGGACCATATTTTGGTCACTAGTTAATTTTTCTTGAATGTGATCCTCCCAATCTTCAAGAAAATCCTCAAGATTATATACAAGAATTTTTGGTTTTCGAACCATATGTCCTAATTTACCAATATTACCGCCAGTGTAACGGTGTATTTTTCTTCCATTTTGTTTATAAAACTCCGTCGCTTGACGTTTTTCGAAAAATATATAATTTAACGATTTATCAGAATTTTTAGAAATTTGCTCCTTTACAGATCCTTCTATTATTCGGTTATGCCCAAATCCAGTTATGTGATTTAAATAGTATAAACAGCCGCCAAAAACATTATCTATTAGACCTGCAAATTTGAAATATTGTTCAGCAACTAAATTTCCTGGTTTATCGGATAATTGTACGATATAAATTGGAACTCCTTTAAAATATTCACTATGTTGTAGTAGTGAAAAGTATGGGGCTGAATAGTTACCTAATTTGTTCAAAAAGGGCATAGAATTAACCTCTCTGTGACGCACTCGCACCTGTTGTTGCTCATCTTCGAAAATCATATCTAAGTTCCCAATGTCTTCGGTTAATAGATTTCTTACTTCTTTAAAATTGGGCACAAAACGAAAATCAACTCCTGGATGGTATTCTCGGGTTATTTTGTATGCAGATTCTAAACTAATACAATGGATTGATAAACTAACTGTGTTAGTGCCTTCAAAATCTGACTTAGCAAGTTCTTTAAAATAATTTTCGGCATCCGAAAAGTTCAGGAAAAAAAAGCCTAATTCTGATTTTTTTTCTACTATTGGATCAAATCCACCACAATAGTCATATAGTTTCTCCTTGAAGTAATTACCTGGGGTTTTGGACCCTAAAACGTTTGCTGGTTTATTTAAAACGATTTCCTTATGGCCATTTAAAACAACAAAAACAGGTACGTTCGCTAAAGCTGATTGTAGCTGGTTAGTTTTTTTAAGGAAAAAATTCGAAGAGTTAATTTTATTTAAAAAGCCGTTAAAATAGTGAGACTTATTATAAGTACTAGATAATGCTTCGTCTGGAGTCGCCTCAAAGCCCCGATCTTCAACGAAGTCACTAACGGGAAGATCATAATTAATGGACTTAATTTTAGAGCTAATAAAAAAATCATCTTTTAAGTCGTCTAAACTATTCCATGTTATTTTAATTTTCGGCGGGTAGCTGTAAATATAATCAAAATAATCGGCTATTTTAAATTTTTTGGTAAATTCGATTTGGGTGTTATTTTGGGACTTTATTTTTGATTCTGTTTGATTCAAATAAGAATTGTTATTGTAATTTTTTATTATTTCCATAAATTAGTTGTTTTTAACCTAATATCTAATCTTTTTTTATTTAAGGCTTATAGATTCGAATGTTTATGTTTTTATTTAATATTTGAGAAAATGTTTCAATCGATCTTCCGTTAACCCTTATATTACTCGTTACGGAAGGCAAAATTTTTTCTTTAGCTAACTTCCCCTTTTTTATATCTGTTAACTTATCATCCATTTAAATAGTCTATATATTTTGTAAATTCCTCAAATATTAGAATTTAAATTCTATTTAGCTAAATTTTTGTCTTTCCATAGAACAGAAAAGATTTCTTAAGGATTCTAAACTAAATATATATTTGTTGCAAATACAAAGTAAAAAATGCCCAATGTAATTGCTCCATTTCTACATTTACATTATTTACTAAAGCTAGAGATTGACCATTTTTTACCTTTAAGTAGAACTTAATCGATCATTATAATCGATTAAATTTTCTATTTTGTAAAATTTAGATTCAATAATATTAAAATTTTATTTGCAAAATTTCAAAGCCTAGTTTATTATAATTACATAGGGGCGGTTAGCTCAGTGGTAGAGCGCCTGCCTTACAAGCAGGTGGTCATAGGTTCAAATCCTATACCGCCCAAGTATTTTTGGTTAGCCATATAGAAAACAAAAGCTTTTAAAATTTTATCTTGGTTAGAAGGTATAAACCTTCTAACCGTCTATTAAATTTTATCTCCTTCGTGGGCTCATCGTCTAAGGGATTAGGACAGGGACCTTCTAAGTCTCTAATGCAGGTTCGAATCCTGCTGGGCCTATTAAATAAATATCTTTATTAATTAAAAACCTCTTCAAAAATAGTCTTAACTTTATCACCAGAATCTATTGATTCTAACGGATCCTTTCTAAGTCTGTGTCTCAGGCACAGGGTGATAATATTTTCAATATCATCTACGGTAACTTTAGAACGTTTATTATAAGCTGCATAGGCTTTAGCAGCACGGTTCGTTACAATATCGCCACGTAAACCATCAACATCTAAACTTCCACAAACTTGAGAAATTTTAACTCTTAATTCGTAATCTAATTCCACATTTGGAAGAAGTTCTTGCGCGTCTGTTATATTTTTCTTTAGAATCTCTAAATCTTGGGCATTGGCTTTAAGACATTCTTCGGGATTTTTATCAAAATTACTTCGTTCTTCAACAACACGAACTCGAGTTTCTGGATCACGTACGGTTCTAATTTCTGCGTGCATACCAAAACGATCTAATAATTGAGGTCTAAGCTCACCTTCTTCAGGGTTACCTGAACCTACAAGAACAAATCGGGCTGGGTGTTTAATAGAAATACCTTCACGTTCTACCGTGTTCCACCCTGAAGCAGCCGAATCTAATAAGATATCAACTAAATGGTCATCTAGTAAATTTACTTCGTCGACATAAAGAATTCCTCGATTAGCTTTAGCTAGGAGTCCTGGTTCAAACGCTTTAACACCCTCGGTTAATGCTTTCTCAATGTCAATGGTACCACAAACTCTATCCTCTGTTGCACCTAAAGGTAAATCTACCATAGGAACTTTTTTGAACTCATAATCTAGCTCTTCATTATTTTCGACTGCAACTTTAACTGTTTCACTCATTAATTCAAAATCTGTAATAGAAGAATTAAATGGGTCGTCAGCAGCTACTTTAATGGCTGGTAAAAGGTCCGCAACAGCACGAATAGTTGTTGACTTACCAGTACCACGGTCTCCCATAATCATTACACCACCAATTCTCGGATCAATTACGTTTAAAATTAGTGCAAGCTTCATTTCCTCTTGACCAATAATAGCGGTAAATGGAAAAACAGGTCTTTCGTTCTCTACGCTTTTTTTTGCAACAGCAACCATTTTATTTTACTCTATAAATCTATAAATAAATAATTATAACAAATGTAGATTACCCTTAAAATTGGGTTTGTTTAAAGGTAAACTCCATACCTGAATAATATACCAAGTTTCATAAAAATTTAACCAACTAGTTATGAATATAACATCTTTTTTAAAAAATTACTTAGAAAGACCAATAATTGGTGAACTAGGTTGAGCAAAATCAACCATCTTAGCTTTTCCTGCAAGATAGCCTAAACGCCCAGCCAAAACTCCTAGTTTCATGGCGTACGCCATATCTTTTGGTGAAATTGCTTTTGCAATTGCTGTATTTGTTAAAACACCATCAGCCCCGATTTCCATAGCTTCCGAGGCCTGACTTGGTGAGCCAATTCCGGCATCAACAATAACAGGGATTTTTGCACCTTCGATAATAATTTTAATGTTGTACAAATTTTTTAAACCTTGATTAGATCCAATTGGTGAGCCTAAAGGCATTACTGTGGCACAACCAATCTCCTCTAGTTGTTTCGCTAAAATTGGATCTGCATTAATGTAGGGTAAAATATCAAAATTTTTATTACAAAGATATTCTGCAGCTGTAGTTGTCCCTAAACTATCCGGAAGGAGATATTTTGGATCGGGAATAACTTCTAATTTCAAAAAATTATTATCTGCATAATCTAGATTTTTTAAAAGTTCCCGTGCTAGAAAGGCTAGCCGAATAGCTTGTTCAGAAGTTTGACACCCAGCAGTATTGGGCATAAGCCAAATTTTTGTCCAATCTAAATTATTTAATAATTTATCAATACCATCTACAGTTGAGCTTTGGGCCCTTCTTATTGCTACTGTAAGGATTTCACAACCGCTTAAAAGTATTGCACTTTTTGCTTCTTGAAAATTTTTATATTTACCAGTACCAAGCATTAATCTAGAAGAAAATTGGCGTCCAGCAATAATTAGAGGATCATTAGCTGATAAGGTAGTGTCTGACATAAATTTTAAAAACTACAAATAAACGTTCTTAGTATAAATGAAAACATAACATATAGTAAATATGTTACAATAGATTAAAACTTAGGTAAATTTAAAGCCTAAAAATATTATGGCTCGTATTATAGTTATAACCTCTGGTAAAGGTGGTGTAGGTAAAACTACAACAACTTCTAATATTGGAATGTCACTTGCTCGTTTAGGGCATCCGACTTTACTAATTGATGCTGATGTAGGTTTAAGAAATCTTGACCTTTTATTAGGTCTAGAAAATCGTATAGTCTATACAGGATTAGACGTATTAAATGAAACTTGTCGACTTGAGCAAGCAATAATAAAAGATAAACGACAGTGCAAATTAGCTTTTTTGCCTATTTCTTCCAATCGTACAGAAATATCGCTGACTTCAGATCAAATTGAGAAGATCGTAGAGCTTGTTGAAAATGACTATGAGTATATCTTAATTGATAGTCCAGCCGGAATAGATAATGGATTTCAAACATCCATTGCATGCGCCAATGAAGCAATTGTAGTAGTAACACCAGAGGTACCTTCGATCCGTGACGCTGATCGGGTAATTGGCATTCTTATGTCTAAGAGTATCGAAAAAGTGAATCTTGTTATTAATCGTATTCGTCCTAATATGGTTAAAACTGATGATATGATGTCAATTGAAGATGTTACAAATATTTTAGGTGTAAATCTAATAGGTGTAATTCCTGATAGTGAAAAAATAATTATTGCTTCTAATCGAGGAGAGCCAATTGTTTTAGAAGATAAAAATTGTCTACCAGGTGTTGCTTTTGATACTACAGCAAGACGCTTAACAGGGGAAGAAGTTAATTTCATGAATTTTGATAACCTCGGTGTCAAAAATCCAATCAAACGAATAATTAGAAAATTTACAAACCAGTCAAATTTTTATTAAAGGTTTGCGTCTTAAGCAGTAATCCGATCTTTTACAAATTAATATTACTGCTTAAGAGGCAAACCTATTGTCCCATGAATAAATACTAATATAAGAATTTTTTCATCCCCTAAAAAAACTAAAAACAGAACCACAAATATTCAATGTTAAATATTGTGGTTCTATTTCAATTAGTTGAAAATGGTAATAAAACAATTTTGCATTGAACTTTATTAGCAAGTTACGACATTCGCTTTAATTGCTGTAAGGCAACTCGACCGATATTAAATAGAGCCCAAGAAGCAGCTGCTAATAGTGGAAATAAAACAACTAGAAGTCTAGTATCTGCCATAAAAGTAAATTTGTGTTTACAATATATTAAATATTTTTTTATTTGAATACTATTATACATCTTTTATAAGGTTAGTTCTTAAAACTAGAAGAGAAATTTTTTATGTAATAAATTTTTAAAGAATTTTTGAATCGTATTGCAGAATTTTATACTAACCTCGTAGAAATTTTAGCTAAAACTAATTTTTTTTTTAATATATGTCTGATCTTCCTTTTACACTGGACCAATTAAGAATTTTACATGCTATTTCAAATGAAGGGAGTTTTAGAAAAGCTGCTGAAAAATTATATATTTCACAACCAGCAGTAAGTTTACAAGTACAAAATTTAGAACGGCAGTTAAATGCACCTATATTTTACAGAGATAAACGTAAAGCTCGTTTAACTGAAACAGGACAGTTACTTATTAAATATTGTGATCGAATTTTGAGTTTATGCGAAGAAACTTGTCGTGCCTTAGATGAACTTCACACTTTACAATCAGGCGGGCTAATAATTGGGGCTAGTCAAACTACAGGAACCTATTTAATGCCTCGTTTAATTGGGATCTTTAGGCATAAATATCCACAAATTGCTATAGAATTGCAGGTTCATTCTACACGAAAAATTTCATGGGGGATTGCAAATGGGAATATCGATCTAGCTGTAGTTGGTGGCGAAGTTCCGCAAGAACTTCAAAATAGTCTAGAAGTAATTTCTTATGCTGAGGACGAATTAGCACTTATTTTACCTTTATCCCATCCTTTTTCTTCCCGAGAATTTATTCAAAAAGAGGATCTTTATCGGTTAAATTTTATTGCCTTAAATACACAATCTACTATTCGAAATGTGATAGAAAACACATTAGTACAACATGGTATTGATAGCACTTATTTTAAAATCGAAATGGAACTGAACTCTATAGAAGCTATTAAAAATGCAGTCCATTCAGGGTTGGGAGCAGCGTTTGTTTCCGTTTCGGCAATAACTAAAGAATTAGAACTGGGTATGTTTCATTGGGCAAAAATTGATGGTATAACGATAAAACGGACTTTATCTGTTTTATTAAACCCTAAAAGATATTATTCAAATGCAACTCAAATTTTTAGAAAAGAAATATTGGGAATGCTAGTAACGTCTTCTTCGGGAAATAAAAGTTTAATGTAGGCATATAGACTAATGTTACGGTAAGTTTCAATAATCAAATTAAGGTAAAAAAATTAAAATTTATTTCTTCGACCAGATTATTTAAATTGTCTCTTCTATCTTAAGATTAATTTAAAAAATTTAATGTATTGACATTAAATCGAATATAATATAATATTATAGGATAGCCCCCATCGTCTAGAGGCCTAGGACATTTCCCTTTCACGGAAGTAACGGGGATTCGAATTCCCCTGGGGGTAATAAAGTGGAAAGGTAATCAAGAAAAGCCTTTAGTTACAAAAAATTATTAAAGCTACTAAAAACAAGGGCGTCAAATAACCTAAATTAGGTTTGTTTGGCCTCAGGTTTCGGGGCCATCAATGCTAACATTTCCCCTCTAACCAGCTTTTTATGAATTGACAGACTTAAACAAGGGTTAAATATTTTAAAAACTTATCTCCAAGAGATAATTTCTTAAAAAAAAAATAGGCTAAAGGTAATTTTTTTTTATAAAAAAATCACCTTTAAACCTAAGAATCGATTTAAAACTGGTTTAGAAAATCTTATAAAGAAGAACCAAGACCAGAGTATGCGCCAAAGAAGAATAGCGTTAATAAACCTAGAGCGGCAAGTCCGCCAACTGTAGCCACCATCCAAAGAGGCACTCTTCCGATATCACTCATATTGATTATTGTTATTAAAAAATAAGGTTTGTATGTAGAATAAATGGCTTAATTAAATATTCTAATTAAAGAAATAGCTTGAGAAAAGTACAGCTAAAACGAAAATTAGAAGTAGACCCCAGTACAGTGATGTACGGTTTAATTCTACAGGCTGTTTGTTAGGATTTGGTGAACTCATTTTAAATCTCCTATCGCTGAATAAATTGCATTGATGTAATAGCGCCAAGGAAGAAAACCGTTGGAACTGCTAAAGCATGAATCGTTAACCATCTAAAAGTGAAGATAGGATATGCTACTGGCTGATTTGTGTTAATCATTGAAACGAACGTTTTTGTAATTTATAATCCCTTAGTTAAATCTTCAAGTTCCTGCTTAGCACTAAATCGATCGTTCACTAGAGGAATCTGTTGACGATCTTGTGTAAAGTACTCATTAGGTCTTGGTGTATCGAATGCATCATATGCTAGTCCAGTACTTACGAAAAGAAAACCTGCAACGAAAAGTGCTGGGATAGTAATGCTGTGAATAATCCAATAACGAACACTTGTTAAAATATCCGTGAATGGTCTTTCTCCTGTTGAACCACCTGACACGACTCTTTCTCCTATTAAATAATTAAAAATTAATCGGTTTTATTTTTGCTTTTTAAAACAAAAATCTCTACAAGATATCAAATTTTTTATTAAATTTTAAAATTAAGATAAAAACTGATATCTAATACTTTTTAAAAGCTACTTAAATAAATTATATAACCTATTTAACCATTTTGCACAAGATTTAATTAGATCAATTTAATAACGTTTTCTTAATCTATTTTAGCAGGAACCTTTTTTAGCAATATTTAGGAAAAAAAGGATTTTCTTATAGCTTCTTAAATTTATCTGCTTACAGCAACTTTTCGTATACTTTATAAAAAGATTATTCACACATTGTTTTGAAACAATAAATGAGCACCCTGTTATTTGAATCTTCAATTCTATTTTTATGACAGTAATTAACTAATTATTTCTGCTTTTTGATTTAATGAATTAAATTATAAACTATTTATTTATGTTCATTAGGCGTAGGAAATGGGGGCCTTCAATTTCAAATGTCTAATGGTTATTGGACAGCCCTACGAAAATTAGTTCGAATAATAAAATTTTAAAGCGGGTAGAGAGAATCGAACTCTCATCATTAGCTTGGAAGGCTAAGGTTCTACCACTAAACTATACCCGCATTACGTATTTAGAGTATAATTGATCTGGGTACGTTTGTACATCAACATTTATCGGAAAATTTGGCTCAGCTTGGGAATGTCTAAAATTGTATATTAGTATATTGTGGGAATTGTGTTATTTGTGAAAGTGGGCGTAAAACAGATAAGTTTCAGAATCGACTTATCTAATCATTTTATTAAATTAAAATTTGTTAGAATTCTCAATGAATAAGTTAAACATTTATTTCCCCCTTTGCAAAACTTACTTTTAATATTACAATAAATACAGGAAATCCTTATTTCTAAATTTATTAATCAACATAGTTTAATAAGGCGATATGGCCAAGTGGTAAGGCAGTGGATTGCAAATCCTCTATCCCCAGTTCGAATCTGGGTGTCGCCTAAATTATTTAAGAAGGGGGTATGGTGGAATGGTAGACACAACAGACTTAAAATCTGTTGACTAAATTGGTCGTGAGGGTTCAAGTCCCTCTACCCCCAATTGTGTTAATTTAGAAAATTCTATTTATAATTTATAATTTTAGTTATAATTTTATACAAGAGTATAATTAGAAATAAAAAGTAATTTAATAAGCAAATTATGTCACACAGTGTAAGAGTTTATGATACTTGTATCGGGTGTACTCAATGTGTTCGTGCTTGTCCTTGTGATGTTTTAGAAATGGTACCTTGGGATGGTTGTAAAGCTGGACAAATCGCATCTGCACCACGTGCAGAAGATTGTATCGGATGTAAGCGTTGTGAGACAGCTTGTCCTACAGATTTTTTAAGTGTACGCGTATACTTAGGAAGTGAAACAACCCGTAGCTTAGGTTTAACTTACTAAAATAAATTTTTCAAATTAATAATTAAATTATGATTAACTGGAACGTTATTGCTCAATTAGTTTCACTGGGATTAGTTGTTCTTTCAGGCCCTGCAATTATTTTTCTTTTATATTTTAAGAGAGGAAATCTGTAAAACTGGTGTGTTGGATCTTTCTTAAGAAAAGAAATAAAGCGATCTAGAAAAAAGTATCTGTACTTTAATCTTTAAGCTTAGAGATTAAAGTACAGATACTTTTGAATTTTACATTCGGCCAAAGAAGATATCAAATGGTGATTCCCCCTATTAGCTATAAATTTAAATTGCGGACGGAGAGACTCGAACTCTCATGAGGGTTGCTCGCTAGAACCTAAATCTAGTGCGTCTACCAATTTCGCCACGTCCGCATTGCACGTACAGATATAATACTAAAAACTACTCTCAATTACAAAACATTTTATTAAAGAAATCAAATATTTTTTAACAGCCGTCTAAATTGTCGATAAATTTTCTTAAAACAAGTTTTCTACGACTTAAATCTTTTTTAGTTTGCCGAAAACAATGAACATTTTAAATTTAAAGACTTAGACTATTATATTTAAAGCCGCCAGTTAATCCCCTGCTTAAAAAATAAGAATAGGCTGCAAAAATTTTACAGCCCACCCCAAATTGGAGTTTAAGTAGTCACCCAATCAACATCAACATTCTCTAAAATAATTGAAGAGTTGTATATTTGTAGAATGATAACTAGAAATACTAAAAATAAACCCATAAAAACCCCCATTACTGGTGTAGTTCCCCATCCTGGTGCTACTTTACCATACTCTGAGTTAAGAGGTCTTAGAATTTCCCCTAATCTTGTTCTTAATGCCATAATTTTAAGTTAAAAGAGAATTTAATAGTACAAATATATAATCCGACTCATAATATATATTATAAGCAAGTTTTTGTTTTTTTTTACAACTTGTTAAATAACTATTTTTATATGGAAAC
>Ga0163111_10001492_pt1 | contig 14482 bp, 14 predicted proteins | sample CRUFie1St18metaG_FD_109645 | JGI IMG/M metagenome (GOLD analysis project Ga0163111, IMG submission 109645) | Marine microbial communities from the Costa Rica Dome - CRUD Field 142mm St18 metaG | ecosystem: Environmental > Aquatic > Marine > Oceanic > Photic zone | place: Costa Rica: the Eastern...
ATCACCATCATCATCAGCATCACCATCATCATCACCATCAGCATCAGCATCACCATCATCATCAGCATCAGCATCACTATTATTGACGTCCTTACCAAAAGGGATTTTAAAACCCTCTTTTTTTGTATCTGCTAAAATCAAAAATCCAATAATAATAAAAAATAGTATATACGGAAATAATAATAAATACCATGATATATTTGTATACCCTCTGCGACAGATTGCATCTAACACAAATGTCCAAAACGCAGTATATAAAAATTGACATATAAATACAAATGAGGTACTAATAACCTGACATGAATAACTGCCAACACAAAATTGTGTTTCATTGCCCGAATTTTGTATCATGATTATTATTATACAAATCATAGACATAACTAAATACACATACGCAGGAGTACATAATTTTTTTATTATTTTAATTAAATTCATCTATCTTATATAAAGATAATATTAAAAATTAATTATGGATTAAATTCTTAAAATCATTTGCAATGTTATCTACAAAGAATAATGTAATGATTAAAAAAAATAAAATAAATGGCAATAATACTATAATCCATGAGATATTTTTATATCCCGAATAACATATGGAATCTAACACAAATGTCCAAAACACTGCATATAAAATTTGTGCAATAAATACTAATGAAGTATGGGATACATTTTGTTCATAATTACCAAACTTAAACGATGAAGTATTGCCTATATTCTCTATAATCATGATTACTATGCTTAATACTGAAATAACTAAATAAACATATGCTGGTTTACATAACTTATTAATTTTTTTTATAATATCCATTATATATTAATTATTATAAAAATATTTTGTATTAATAAATGCTTAATTAATTAGCTATATATAGACTCTAAACTGCTATCTTTTGCCATACTTATTACTTCTTGTGGTCTAAAACTAGTACCTACGTTTAAGAGAACATCACGAGGTTTTGCTATCGGTTGATATGCGGGGTTAGGATTATTACTGGGTATTGGCTCATGACCATACCACCTATTACTAAATCTTGAACCTAAAGTTGTTACACTACGCCATAGATTAACTAAAGAATCTGGTACGATCCAATTTGTTCTACCACCCCCGTGATAAATTTTTTTTGTTTGTTTTTTTTTATTGGTGCGATGTTGCTTGGCACGGGTGCGCCGCTTTTTATTAGTGCGTTTTTTATATGTGCGTTTTTTATCATGTTTTCTGCCGCCGTGCAATATATTAGTAGCTAGTGGATATCCTGGTGCCGAACCTTTATAAGCATAATGATTGGGTCTTGCTATTCCATGACATGATGAATTAGTAATTGCAGCCGAACCTCCTGGCCAATTGGCCGGGTTCGATGACCATCCATGTCCGACAACTGCTGGCATCTTACTATGACGTCCACCTTTATATTTTTTTTTACTATATTTCATTGATATATATATATATATATATATAAATATATAAATTTTCTATATTACTCAATATCCACGTGAGTTAGCATATGCCTACGACAACACATCTTGGTTAAACCCAGAATATCCATTACTTCACCTTCAGGTGTTTTATCAACCATATCTTTGGTTAAATATTTTACGGAAGTCATACTATCATCTTCCATACCTTTTTTTTTACGCACTTCTTTTTCATACCACCGGTATTTATCCGCCAAAACTTTTCCACAGGTGAAACATTTAACTGGAATAATCATATTTATATGTATAATATAATTATATATATAAATCAATTTTTTGTTAAATAATAATTACGTATAAATAATGGCCACTACAAATATTTTTGAGTACTAGCTCTTTTCAATAATTACCACCTTGTCTATATGTTGTTTTTTGTCGGTTGTAAAATCAACACCATACATGCTAAATAATATAAATAATAAAAAATACATACATATTAAAAATATTATTGGTTTTTTATAGGTATATATAAAAGATTTTGTTTGATTAAAAGCCCGGTATTTATGGTTAGTGTCCATTTATATATAAATATATATTTTGTATTTTGTATTTTAACAGGGTACTAATTCATATCCCGAGGTGGTTTTAACACGTTTATGTTGCTGGTCATCTTCGTGTATTTTATGATGACAATCTTCACACAATGCCATTAAATTAGCGGCATGATTTTTATGAAAACTATCAATATAGGAATTTTTCTTACTGGCATCTTTTTGATGCCGTAAATGATGCGTATCAGACGCTTTTTTTTCTTTACACATCTCGCAAAGTATAATTAATTTCTTTTTATTATACTTACTTCTTTTCTCCCCTAAAACTCCTCTTTTTGTTTTATTATATTTCATACGTATTTTATGAGCTCTCTCTAGAAATGTTCCTGGAAGATGCAACGATTTACATACTTCCAAACCATACATACTATCTCCTGGTCCATCTCGCAATTTTCGATCATATATCAAAATATCTTTTTCTTTATTATAAGCTACCACCATATGCTTGCTTACTATATTTGTTAATGCTTGCAACTCTTTGTATTTTTGAATTTCATGAAAATGTGTCGCAAATAAAAATGTACTTTTACGCGCATGTAATGTTTCTAAACTAGCGGTAAATATACTTAAGGCTGAATCACTTTCCGTACCGGAACATAACTCATCACCTAAGATCAAGCTATTTTTATCTGATAATTTTAAGATTGTACAGAGTTCTGACATTTCTACCTCGAAGGTAGATAATCCTTTAAAAATATTATCATTACCTAATATACGCGTAAATATGGCTTGATATGGCTGGAATGTCATCTCACTACATGCCACAAATAAGCCCGCCTGAGCCATAACCACGTTTATCCCAATGGCCTTAATTAAACTTGTTTTCCCCACGGCATTGGTACCATACAATAATATACCATCCTTGTCATTTCCTAAGGTAACATCATTCGTCACATACAATTCTTTTGTTTGCAAATGCTCAATTAAAGGATGCCGAATATCTTTCACCGCAAAAAATGATTTTTCAGCATTTACGATGGTCGGCCGGACATAATTATATTTATTAGCAATATATGCCTTACATTGTAAAACGTCAATATCCGACACAAAACTGGCGATAACACAAAAGATGGGTTGGAATTTGCTAAAATCCTCTATATATTTTTTATAAAAGATCATGGTTTCAGAGACCAATTTTGATTCCGACATTTGAATTTTACTGGTTAAAGTACTAATTGTTTTATTTGAGACTGCTAGATCATTCTTATTACTCCCTATTTTAACATAATCTAAATCCTCGTAGTTAAATTCAAACGTCTGAGTTTTTTCAGAAAAATCATTATATTTTAACATTACTTTTTTTGTCTTTGTTTGATCTAATTCCACTTTTAACATAGTGACTCGTCTTTTTGTTCCCATCAACAATGGATCTGACCTCGACGTTTCATGAATTTTTATAAGATTATTGGTTTTCACCTTTTTCTCAAGCTTCATTATTTTACTAGAAAGCCACGCCGCGATACTTTCTAATTTATTTCGTGCATCAACACAATTTTCTAATAGAGTATCTACTTCCGCACACATACCCGGTTTAATGAATGATAATTTATCAATAGACAATGTTGATAAATGCTCTTGCGATATATTATTTACTTCTAAACATTTCTCGACGTAAAAATGTGTAGCTATTTCCCGTTTCAATACTTCACTTACTACATTTATCTCTCTAGCTTCTGGAGAAGCGGTAGATATTCTACACTCTCGTACCTGTCGTTGTGCATCCGTATATTTTTTCACCTTTTTATCCTGTGTGATTGTTTGTGCTAGAGAGATAATTGTGGTTAATTCGTGATACAACACGGCCAAATCCTTTGGTGTTATTTTTTTCAATATTAATTTTCGGCTTAGCTTTTCTAGGTCGTGAATACCAGTCAACATATTTCGATATGTTTTCCACGTATTTGTTGTCAGTAGATGTGCTGTGATATCATATGATTTGTTTAGATTGTCAATATTAGTACTAGGATTATGCAAATTATAATAAAATTCACGTTTCCCCATCGCCGTAAGGCAATGGTTCAGTAAATCACCGATCGACTTTAGTTGTCCTTGATGTCGACCTTCATCAATAATATTTAATTGCTGCAATGAATGATTCGCCAAAGTTAATCTGCTGTCAATATTTTCAATCTCGGGAAAGACAATTTTATGTACCAAATTCGGGTTTTGTTGGTAAATGAAATCAAGTAAAAATATAAACGATTGAATAGCAATAAGATGTGTGGGAAAAATACTAATCAAATAATCGGCGGATAGGGTCGGAAAAAATCTTTCACAGACAGACTGCTGATATGTTTGTTTTTGTGCACATTCCGCAAAGTCAGCCATTTCGGTGTGTGAATTTAAAATAACCTTATGTATTTTTATGCTAGACATCCCAGAATAATTAGCTATTTCGTCTAAATACGCACTATCTATATTTGTAATTAAAATACATTCGCTTGGTTTGTTAATAGCTACTAATCGCTCTAGTTCATCATATGTACACGGATTATGATTATACTCTTTCGTAAATTGTGACATGGTGGTTTTGCCCGTAAAAACATCGATGCACGCCACGCCAATGGTTATTTGGCTCGGTAAAATTTTATTTGCCCGTGAACGTTCTAACCAAACACACATAATATGATTACTTTGTTTCGTGTTATTGGAGGAAAAGAAAGTACCAGGTGAAATAATTTCTGATAAACTTCGGGTGGAATTCTTACCGGGAAAGTCTTGATTGTATATGACGTAAGTATAATTATGGTCGTCCATATTATCTAAATATTTATCTAATTGCGTAATATTAATACCCGTAATCACTACCTTGAATTCCTCGGTACTCTCCGTAATTTTATCAATGGGACCTCGAACATTATAATTTTTGGTGCCAATCAACAAATCATTCATCCTCGCAAATTCTTCAATATCACTCCCGATAAGTTTTCCTGCACTATTTTTCAAAGCATATACTTCGTAAAATTGTCCTACTTGCATTAACACTATTGTTTTCTCTCCATATTTTTCTTTCCATGTACTCGTATACTTAAAATATTCATCAGTTATAGTCATTTATAGCTATATAGTGTGTTGCGGTTTTTTTATATATATTTTTAAAACATCTTTTACCTGCGTGATTTACCTTTGTAATTTACGTTTGGTTTTATTTTTGCGTGTGCTCTGTCGTTTGTCTTTGCTATGCCGTTTACCTTGCATTTTTTTAATTACACCATCACCATCTTCATCGAAACCCACAAAAGGGTTATAAACACTATCACTATCACTATCACTATCACTATCACTATCACTACTGCTATGCGAAGAAATATTTTCGCCTTCCTCCAGTATATCTTGTAAAATTACGGGTGCTTGTTCTGCACGGCGCTGATAGTGTATTTCTCTATCATTTAGATCAGCAATTTCTTCTATTTGTTCGCGTCCTAATCCACGACTTCTTAAACGTAATTCTACACCAGGCTGATAATTTCTTGCTTGGCGGCGTAGTCTATTTGCGGTAATCACATTCGCACGTGCTGCTATTGCTCGCCATCTAATATTTCTAGCGTCTTCTTCTATTTTTCGCATAGCTCGTATTCGGTAACTTTGATGACTCAATTCTTTTTTTTTCTTTTTGACATAAACACCCATATTCTGATATTTCACCCCCACATTTGGTTCCACCTCTTCTTGTCCGCGCTCATTAGTATATCTCCCATTATTTCTCCATATTTTACGCCATGCAATTTTATCGTCTTCTTTTAACTTTGCGATTACTTTGTTAATATTTACATGTTTCATAATATAACTCGCATGTTTATTTATTTTTTTTGTAATGGTATTTAATTTTTTTTTTACTTTCCGGGTAAAGGGCATCACAAATACTATATATTTATACTATATTATATTTGCTACTATTTGAAAAACTTTATATAATAATTATATATGTCTGTTGAAAAACATTTCTTCTTTCAAATTCTATTTTTTGTAAGTATTTTAATATATTTATATCTAGTCTATGGTTGTGAAGATACGTTAATCATGAGTAATACCGGACGTAAAGAAATAGATGAACGACCCATTTGGCTGTGCCCTAAAAAAAATAAATTAAGTCGTTTAACGCATATTTATAATCAACAACGCACACAACAAAGTATGGGAATTTTTGATAAATTTTCGGTAACGCATATTACACATGGCCTGGTCTTTTTTTGGCTGTTAGTAAAATATAATAATAATCAAAAGAAAATCTGGATCATATATGTAGCACTTATATTAGAGATATTATGGGAATTATTTGAAAACACGCCCTTTATTATTTACCGATATCGCCGTGCTAAAGTAGCCACCTATCGTGATTATATCGGGGATAGCATTGCTAATATAGTAAGTGATGTGTTATTCACCATTTTTGGTTTAATGGTTGCATGGTATTTACCACCGGTATCTTGGCTGCCATTAATAATATTAATGGAAATACTAACATACTTTATAGTTGGCGATAATCTGGTTAAAAATATCTATCATTTATTTTTGAAATATTTTTGAAATATTTTTGAGAGGTTTTACGTCATTCTCATAATTAACAAACAAAGCTTAATTTGGGCATAGGTGATATTTGGATTGACGTTTTCTTTGATAGGCTTCAAATAGGTAGTCCCTACTTTCTTCGTCGCCAATTTAATTTCTGCTTCATATTCTTCCGTTAGCCCAAAATAATCGGGATCAATATCAACATCATCCTCCTGCTCAAAGATATTCAGCATATGTTGTTCAATAGTTTGCCTATTTTTTTGGGTAATTTCTACTATTTCACGCATGGTTTTTCCGTCATGATATAATCGTTTTGTCATCTCTTTAGTGGATTCTTTTTTTGCGGTGGGTGCTGTTTGTGCTTTTGGTACTTTTGCTGATGCTGTTGGTACTGCTGCTGCCGCTGCTGTTGGTACTGCTAATGCCGCTGCTGTCGTGGCGGCAACACGCGTTGGTCGTTTAAGCTTAGCAATAAACTCGGCACCATACATCATAATAAATTCATCGGAGATACCATCCACCTTCCAGAGCTCGGTGAGATTTTTCGGATTTCTCATATAAATATTCATTAGTACACGATCATTTATAAATACCGACGGAATACAAAGATGCTTCTCCGCCATTTCACTACGTATACTATGTAGATGCTGTAGCAGGTTGGATGTTTTCTTTGGTGTATGACTGCTATTCCCGCTATGAAGTCGCGCCATTATCGGGAAGCATGCTTGTATATTACTATTATTAATCATAATGGTGGCACCATACTTTTTGCCGGACACGCTTTTCAAGATGTTTTTCCCCACCAAAATCTGGAGCACTTCTTTGAGCCATACTTTGGTTTTGGTAAATAAAGCAGGATGACAACTTTTTTTCAAATAATCCGCCGTCTTTTCAACACCATAGGAAAACCCATTTTTTTTATAGTTTTTATCGATCAAACGCACCATTAAGGTAGCAATGTCGCTAATATCCGTTAAACCATCTTTGTTCTCACATTTACAATTGTCGCATATATTACAGAGAGGAATATGCTTAGCTTCGTCGTTTTTAGGCAGACGCCCCTTCTCAAAATAATAATCAATCATTTGTTGGCGACACATCGTATTTTCATTCAGAAAGACGCGCAATTTATTCATTGCCTCCATTTTTAGCCGTATTTGCTTTTCATCTTTTGATTGCCGTATTAGAAATTGCACGGTGGCAAAATCCTGCGGTTTATAATACATGGTCGCTTTGCACGGCAACCCATCGCGTCCAGCACGACCAATCTCTTGATAATATGTTTCAATATCATTGGTTACACCATAATTAATAACATGCCGAATATCCGATTTATCAATACCCATACCAAATGAGATGGTCGCGACAATCACCAGTGCTGTCCCCTGTGTAAATTTTTCATGACTTTTATTTTTTTCTTCTTTACTCATCCCACCATGATAATAACACGCTTTCACGCCTTTACATTGTAGATCATCGCAGACTGATTCACATATTTTACGCGTTTGTACATAAATAATAGTAGGTTCTACAAATATACAGGCGGCAAAATCTTTTTTTGGTAGAATACTGATCGCCAAGTTTGTGCGCCGCGTACCTAGCGTATACTCATTCACTTCTTCAATATTTAAGAGCTCATATATATCTTCGATAACTCGTGGTGTGGCAGTCGCGGTGACCGCTAACATCGGTATGCTGGGATATGTCGTGCGAATTATACCTAGTTCCAAATAGCTTTCACGAAAATCATGGCTCCACTGCGATACACAATGCGCTTCATCAATTGCAAACAAACCGATTTTATCTTTAATAGCGTCAAACAAATGAATACGGGCGGTGATAAACTCCGGGGTAGCATAGATAATTTGATACTGAGCATATTGACTGACACTAATATTCGTTTCGGAGTTTAAACAAACACTTTTGATATTTTTAGAGTTAAGATACATACATTGATCGTTCATGAGCGAGATTAATGGTGAGACGACAATAGTCGTTTTTTTGGTATACGTTGCCGGGAATTGATACAAAAGCGACTTACCGCCACCAGTGGGTAAAACCGCAAACACATTTTCTTTATTCAATAAATCACCTATAATACCTTTTTGATAATCACGAAATTCGTTGAAACCATAGGTATGTTTTAGATGTTCTTCCATGCAAATATTACTTATTATTTAAGTAATATTTTTATCTCAATTTTATATTTATTGTCAATACTACCGGTGTAGAGTGTATTTATAAAGATTTTTTTTGTTTAATTCCTCGAAGATTTAAAATTGGATATAAATATAAAATTGAATTATTATTTAATTTAATATAGTAATACAATTAAATAATGAAAACTTGTAATCACTCAACCAACATATATCAAGAAGCAATTGATCATTGTCGCTGGAAAAAAGTATTACATCTAATACTCAAAGAAATAAATATATTAGATTATAAGAATAAAACATTTGAAGAAATAATATGTAAAATTTATGATATTTGTCATAATGTTCAAGGTATAGGAATGCTTACTATGTATGATATAACATCAGCGATATGTAGATATTATAACATAAATATTAATAAAGTATATATAATTGGTAATGGTCCCAAGAGGGCTGTAAAATTATTAAATATGATAACTAAAACACACAAAATAAATGATAAAATTAAAATAAATTTTGTTGACATAACTGATGTCATTAATGCGTTTGATATAAATTGTTATGAATTAAATGAAAATATTAGAAATAATAATAATGGAGATATATTGGAAACTTATATTTGTAATTGGCAAAAAACAATATGAATGACCATTTTATATCTTCAATGGTGTAAGAGCTATTTTAATAATAGACCCATACCATTTAACATTTAATAGGCTGAGAAATAATAACAGCGATTGAATTGTATAGGAGCTTTTATCGAGATAGCTTTTATGTAGTAAATGTAGTAAATGATAAATTCTATAATATGTATAAACGAAGAAAAACACATATTTTAATATTTTGGTGTGCATATTATCAATATTATGTTTTTTACAAATCCATAATATATTCATAAACGGCACCGATGTTTCTAACATTGCTAGTTCTTTCAATAAATTAAGGAAGGACGTAGTAAGTGGTATGGTACTTAACAATATAACAACGCCATGGTGTATTAAATATTCAATATAATGCTTTTGATACACAGAAATGTTTTGTAATACATGAAAAGTATCATATATCATATAACCTCTACATAAACTTACTCCGGTCAAGGGCGATAACCTGGTGCATGACACAAGTGCTATGGCATTGATTGAACTAAGAATTCTACTAATAGTATCAGTGTCTACCCTTTTTTTTTTAATATAACGAAATAAAGCTTCATACGATAAATACGTCGTAAGAGTCGTTAACATCTATATCTATAATGTTTTTATTTTTATATAGGTTTAGAATATCCTACACGAATGTAGTGTTTTTTCAGGGGTTTGGAGGTCTGAAGGGGGTTTGCTTTATTTTTTTAAAGCAAGTTTTCTCTACATATTCATATAATAAAAATCCTGAATAGGGGGTTCTCTACAGAAATTTTAATTTTTGAAAAAAAAAACAGATTCTCAATTCAACTTTTTCGAAAAGGACATTTATTTTTGTCCTTTTTGAGAAAGTTGAAAATAGAATGGGCAAAATTTTTCAAAAATATTTCCAAAAATTGGTTTTAGACGATAATGCTCTCATTTTGAAAATTATTATTTTAGTGTCTTACCATAGTTTTTTCAAAAATTTTTGAAAAATTTTCAAAAAAAATAATTTAGACGTTTTTTTTGTTTCCATATATATATAAAATGGACACGCAAAAAACGCAAAAAAACGCTCAATATTTTTGTGAAATTTGCGACTTTGGAACCAATAACAAAACCGATTTTAATCGCCATATTTTAACACGAAAACACACAAGGAAACAACAATGCGTAATTGGAAACAAAAAACGTTTTTTTGGTTGCGAAAATTGTGGAAAAAATTATATTTCACGCTCGGGATTGTATAAACATTCTAAAAAATGTTTAGCAAGTAGTGAAGGTACTACAGAAGATTGTTTCCCACCTACAAATTCAAACAAAATAGTGAATGAAGAATTTAAAAAAGTGGAGGAGAATTTTAAAAAGGTGGAAGAGAAATTTGAAAACAATCAAAACACACAAATGTTTTCTTTGATCATGAAACAAGGAGAGATATTAGAAAGTTTAATTAAAAAATTAGGAGATGCTCCCAGTAGTAAAATAATGAATAATAATAACAATAATAATAACAACAATAATACCACCAACCAAATAAATTTGAATGTGTATTTAAATGATACGTGTAAAGATGCGGGTAATTTACCGGAATTTATTGAAAATATAAGCTTACACTTAACGGATTTAATATCAGTAAAAGATGAAGGGTTGTTAAAAAGCACGAAAAATATTTTTTTAAAAGAATTACAAAATACCGAGCAAATTAAACGACCCATTCAATGTACAGATATTAAACGAAAAACATTATATGTGAAAGAAGAGGGTGAATGGAGCAAAGATGTGGGAAACGAAAAATTGAAGGGCGCCATTCGCTCTTTATCCCAAAAGCATATCCCCCTGGTTAAAAACTTAACATGTCAAGAGGGCGATAAATCATTGAATAGTGAAGAGTATGTTCAAGTAGTGAAAAGTGCGACGACCGATGTTTTAGAAGAAACCCGCGGTTTACAACGCGCGGTGAGAGAGATTTGCCAAGAAACTTATATGAAAGGAGGGGTAGAATAATGGTTTATAATAACTAACTTTTTAACACGAACATTCGTTAAACCGGTTACATGTGTCAAAACTAATCCTATTGATTATTTTCGTATACATCCAAGTACGACCTGGCGGGTGAAATGGGGGACAAATCGTTGTCACTGAGTGGAACTTTATGTTTCTCCCACGACCTATTATTCTCTCTTGTAATTATATAAGGATAGTTTTGGATATATTGTCTCACCCTGTTATCCCCCACCAATACTCTAGTCCATTTTTCAGTTTTCGTGTATTTAGATTTATCTAGTGTATCGCCCTCTATAGTAGCAGCATGTTTCAGAACTATGCTTAACAAAGTTTCGGGTTTCAGTATCCATTTATTAGACAAATCGTTTTTTATTTTTTTATTTAATATTTCATCGGGCTCGTGCCATTCGTGCGGTTCAACCCATCCGAAGCCTCTGGGAAGCAAACGGGAATATGCATGTCCTCCGGCGATGGCTTCGGCGGGCAGGGGCGCACCGCGCCTGGCGTCGGGTTTGTAATACACTTTATAATATGCTTCACCTCCACCGTGCATATTTTTTCTAGTTTTTCTTTTATTTTTAGATTTTACGTGTTTACTACCTTTTTTCTTTTTATGAGGGTTTTTCACTTTTCTACGATAAGTAGAAAATTTTTTTTTCCGCTTATATTGTCTAGTAGAATTTTTTCCACCTTTAAACCTTCTAGTTAGTACCATTATATATTTACTACAGAAAATATATAATTTTATTAAAAAACATCATCCATGGAAAAGGTGTCTTCGTCTTTAGCTTTATTGGCTAAAGCGTATTCACCCACTCTTTTTTCAAAAAAGTTGGTTTTTCCTTCAATACTAATTTGTTCCATAAAATCAAAGGGACATGCGACATTGTATATTTTATCATATCCCAATTGCACTAGCAATCTATCTGCGACATATTCAATGTACTGCGACATTAATTTAGCGTTCATGGAAATCAACCGACAAGGCAAGGCTTCACAAATAAACTCGCGTTCAATATCTACCGCTTCGGTAATCAATTCCACCACTTTACGCTTGGGCAATTTTTTAGTTAGTTTGCTATACAACAACACTGCGAATTCGGTATGCAATGCTTCATCACGCGAGATAAGTTCATTGGAAAAAGTGAGACCAGGCATTTTACCGCGTTTCTTTAACCAATAAATCGAACAAAAAGCACCCGAGAAAAAAATGCCTTCTACACACGCAAACGCGATCAATCTCGTTGCGAAAGAACTGCGCTTATCGTTAATCCATTTGATGGCCCAATCCGCTTTTTTCTTGATACATGGAAAATTTTGTACGGCCTCAAATAATTGTTTTTTCTCGTCATTTTCTTTGACATATGTATCAATTAACAAACTATATACCTCACTATGAATATTTTCCATCGCAATTTGAAAACCATAAAAAGCACGTGCTTCCGACAATTGTACATCCGACATAAACCGAATGCCCAAATTTTCTAGAACAATGCCGTCTGACGCTGCGAAAAAAGCCAAAATCATTTTAATAAAATATTTTTCCTCATTATTTAAGGTTTCCCAACTAGCCAAATCTTTTGAAAAATCAATTTCTTCAGCTCGCCAGAAGCAATCAACTTGTTTTTTATACATTGTCCACACATCTTGGTCTTGAATGGGGAACATAACGTAACGATTTTCGTTTTCAGTCAGAAGAGGCTCCGTGGTAGGTTTAGACATCCTAAATAGTATTATATTAGATTTTTATATATTTTATCATAAGTGTTTAACAATCTTAGTTTTTAAACCAAATAATAAAACATTACTATAATAGGTTTGATACATAATTTTTTATATATTATTTATATATACAATTAATATATAATGGAGATTGCTAAAGCCGATCTGTTATGTAAAGATAAACTAATAACAACGGAACGCAAATATAATGAAATTTTCAAAAAATATACTACACTTAAAAAGCAGTTAAAAAACAATCATCATTTAAAATCTGTCGTGGAAAAATATGAGAGAACAATAGAAAAGTATAAAAAAGAAAAACAAGCACAACATACAGCATTAAACGTGTTATCGGAGTATATAGACAACATCACTGCTAAAACAAAGTTGTCCGAGCAATTATTACATGAAAGCAAACATGAACAAAGTAAAATATTAACAGAAATGTCGAAAATTGAAAGAAAATTAGCACAGATACCACAAACTTAAATTTTAATGTATTATATATATATATATTATGTCTACACCTTCTAGTAAGCTAAAAGAAAAGTTAGACGAATTATCTGGTCAAGCAAAAAGTGTAGAAACACTTGCCTTAGAAGTAAAAGAAAATCAAAATAAATTATTAACATTAGCAAATAGTACAATATCCTATATATCGCAATTGAAAGCAGATTATAAAAAAAATTTGTTAACTAGTAATGAATTAGCAAATAAATTAATGAAAAAGATGGGCAGTATTAAAACCAGCTTAAGTGATAAACCAAAAAAAAGTGAAATAGATAAAACTTTAGAACAATTAGAACGTATATTGAAAGGTGAATTGATTAGTAATATTGCTGATGAAGAATTGGATGAAGAAGAATTGGATGAAGAAGAAGGTGAGAAAGGCAAAGAAAAAGAAAAAGAAAAACAAGAAGCAGTAGCAGCAGAACAAGAAGCAGTAGCAGCAGCAGAACAAGAGGCAGATGCCGAACAAGAGGCAGATGCCGAACAAGAGGCAGAATCAGCAGCAGCAGCAGCACAAGAGGCGGATGCATCTCCATCGGCGGAAGCAGAACCGAAAAAAGGTGAAGCAACCTCTAACACAAAGGACAATAGTACAAAAACACCAGAAACAGAGTCGAGTGGGGAGGCAACAGAAGAAGAAAAACCATCCGTTCTCGAAAGAATGAATACCGCTATTAGTAGTTTATTAAAAACAGATACACCATCCGAGAAATCAGCAACTTCTTCTCCAACGACCAAGGAAAAGACAATGAGCGGAGGTTTTAGATATAATACAATGATACACAAAAAAACTATAGCAAGAAAACATAAACATAAACATAAAACAATTAAAAAAAATAATTTTTTAAAAAGAAACATAAGTAGAAAAAATAGTAGCAAATTAAAAAATAGTAGCAAAATAAAAAATAGTAGCAAAATAAAAAATAGTAGCAAA
>Ga0163111_10001494_pt1 | contig 14471 bp, 17 predicted proteins | sample CRUFie1St18metaG_FD_109645 | JGI IMG/M metagenome (GOLD analysis project Ga0163111, IMG submission 109645) | Marine microbial communities from the Costa Rica Dome - CRUD Field 142mm St18 metaG | ecosystem: Environmental > Aquatic > Marine > Oceanic > Photic zone | place: Costa Rica: the Eastern...
ATTAATCAATAAACAATTTTATTTTTTTCAAAAATTGTTTCCCAGTTCCATATGTAATTTTCAACTAAAGTGTCAATTTTTTTTAGAAAAACTGGGTTAGGGGTATTCAACTGTGCAAAATATTCATCTTGATAAGACCCAAGTTTAAATTTAAAAAAAACAGCTTTAGATATTCCATATAGAATATTTTTTGAAGGATGATTAACTCTAGAAATAAAGGAGCTGTATTTTTCTAACTTATCCTGCATTTGATTAAATTTCATATCAAAAACAATACACATTTGCTCAATGATAGAATTACAAATAGTATTTTCCTCTTGACTTGAAAGAATTCTTTCAAAAAACTTCATATTCCCAGCAATTATTAAATACATAAGTTCGGTAGGGTCTTTGTAATCTAGTTTTGGAAATGAGATAAGTTCTGTATCATTGTATATTGCATCTAGAAAATCTTTATAAGTCTCATCAACTGAACGAAGAGTTTTATTTACAAAATTACTGGCTAGCATTTCATGTGTTACTCTTTTCTTAACAAATAAAGTTGAAAACATATTTGATATTGTTTCATCAAAAATATTTTAAGAACACCTATTTTTGGATGATATCATTTTTGCTTTATCCACAAAGTTATCAACGAATATTGAAATTTTTAATAAAAACTTCTCTTTAATATTTGTTAATGAAACTCATTTTTTGATTAAGAAAAAATATATTTGTCCTTTAAAAATAATTAATGGATAAAAATACAACTACAGGTTTGATTCTAATAGGTGCTGTTGTTCTTGCATTTATGTTTTTAAATAAACCTCAAGAACCATCAATCAACAATACCACTGCAACTGAATTTAATGATATAGATTCTTCTAAATCTGAAGTCAAAAGTTCTGTAAATAAAACAATTCAAGAATCTGCTTTTAATGATTTGGACTCTGCAGATATGATAATATATCAAAAATTAAAAGACCAACAGGAACAAGAAGAATTAATTGAAAGATATGGAATATTTTATGGAAGTGTTTCAGGTCAAGAGAAGAACTATAGCCTAGAAAATGATAAAATCAAGCTTTTTTTTACTAATAAGGGCGCAAGAATTATTAATGCTCAGATGGTGGAATTAGATGATAATGGTCTTTTTAAATACAGAACTTATCAAGACTTTCTTAATAATGAAAATAATCCTATATCATTGTTTGAAGAAAAAACTTCTGCAATGAGTTTATCATTAGTAGATGCAGAAAAGGTAGTTCCTATCGAATCTGAAGATTTGTTTTTTGATCTTGTAATACAAAATGATAGTCTCTTAGTATTTAGAGCTTTTGCTGGTTCAAACGATAAGTATTTAGAGTTTTCATACAGTTTGTCTGAAGGAAAGTATGATGTTGATTTTGAAATCAATTATTATAACATAGAAAATGATATAAAGTCAGATGTTGACTTGAAATGGTCTATGAATGGTTTATCTACAGAGAAAATAGCTTCTGATGAAAGAATCATTACTACAATAATGTACAGAAATTTTGGTAATAGTCGAGATTACTTATCTGAAACATCTGATGATGAAGAAATTTTGGATGGAAATTTAAATTGGATCGCTTACAAGCAAAAGTTTTTCTCTTGTATTTTACTTTCTGAGGAAGGCATTGGCAAGAGTAAGGTGTCATGTAAGGTTCTTGAAGGAGATAGATATACCGATTCATTTGCCTCTAAAAGTTCTATACCTTCTCTTGGAAAAGTATCACTTAAATTTTTATTTGTTCCAAATGATTATGATTTATTAGAATCATATGAAAGTGAAATTGAAGATATAATTAATCTTGGTGGTAGTGTTTTTGCTTTAGTAAACAGGTATATGATTGACCCAGTTTTTAAATACCTTATGACTACTGGACTTAGTCTAGGACTTATAATATTACTACTTACAATTATTGTAAAAATAGTCATCATGCCACTCACCTATAAAAACTATATGTCTACAGCAAAGACAAAAGTTATTAAGCCAGAAATGAGTAAGATTACAGCTAAATACGAAGGTAAAACAGACAGAAATTCAGCTATGAAAAAACAACAAGAAACCATGGCTTTATACAAACAAACTGGAGTTAATCCGATGGCTGGTTGTATTCCAATGATTATTCAAATGCCCATATTATTTGCTGTTTTTAGATATTTTCCTGCAAGTCTAGATTTACGTCATAAAGGTTTTTTATGGGCTGAAGATTTAAGTTCTTATGATTCCATTTTTGATTTTGGATTTAGTATTCCTATTTACGGAGATCACATTAGTTTATTTGCCTTATTAATGGCAGGTTCAACTTTAATTTATACCATTACTAATAGCAATCAAATGACACCCGCTGCTCAACCAGGTATGCCCAATATGAAGATAATTATGTACATGATGCCTATTATGTTATTAATTTGGTTTAACACCTATTCCTCTGGATTAAGCTTCTATTATTTTTGTGGAAACCTTATGAATATTGGTATTATGTGGGGAATTAAAAAATATCTCATTGACGAAGATAAAATTAGACTACAAATAGAATCCAACAAGAAAAAGAAAAAGAAGAAATCTCGTTTTCAACAAAGATTAGAAGAGGTTTCAAAACAACAACAGAAAAAGAGAAGGTGAAATTTGTTAATCCCATAAAAATGAATTTAATTTGCACCTCAAATTTTTAATAATTATGTCTAGAGTTTGTCAAATTACAGGAAAAAAAGTTGTTAGTGGAAATAATGTTTCATTCTCAAATAGAAAGACAAAAAGAAAGTTTCTTCCAAATCTTCAAACAAAAAAGTTTTTTATCCCTGAAGAAAACAAATGGATAACTTTAAAAGTTTCAGCCGCTGCAATTAGAACAATAGACAAAATAGGAATTTCAGCTGCTTTAGCAACTGCTAAGTCTAAAGGTTTTTTCAAATAATAAAACTAATTAAGCTAGTCTCACTATATTAGTGTTTAGACTTAGTTTATGCGTAGTTTTTCATTTTACCTTATTAATTTAATTTTCATTTCTAATATTATTGGGCAAGAAATTAAGAGTTCCTGGACTAATTCTGTTAGAGCAGATACTTTAGGTATTTATGATAATGATCTCCTTCCACCAAGTTTTCATTTGGAAAGAAGAAAAGCAGTACGAACCTTTATGCCTGAAAAAACAATGGCCATTTATTGCTCTGGTAAAAGCATGCTAAGAGCTAATGATGTAGACTATGAATTTCATCAAGATCCAAATTTTTATTATCTAACTGGCCTAAATGAGAGTAATAGCATTTTAATTCTTTTTAAAAATCCTTTCTTATTTGAGAATGATACTATTAATGAACTACTACTAATAAAGGAAAGAAATGCTAACTCTGAAGTATGGGTTGGTAAAAAGTTAGGAGTTAAAGGCTCAGAAATTATTTTAGAAATTCAAAAAACTTTTGATATTGACAAATTCAATTTAGAAAATCTAGATCTTTCAGAAATTGATTCCATATTTATTCACGATAATTTTGAAGTTGGAAATGATCTGTTTCCAGTTAATAATAAACACCTGCAATTACAAAAATCAGATACAAAAATCAAAAATTCTAAAAAAGAAATAAAGGCCAATTTTTCAGAAATTCATAAATGGATGGCTAAGTTAAGAGAAATTAAAACTAAGGAAGAAATGTATCTTCTTAGAAAAGCAATTTCAATTACCTGCGATGCACAATCAGAATTAATGAAAGTTCTAAAACCAGAGATGAAAGAATATCAAGCGGAGGCAGTAGTAGAAGCTATTTTCAAGTTAAATGGAGCTGAATATCCTGGTTACCCTTCAATTGTAGGTGCAGCAGAAAATTCGTGTATTCTTCATTATACGACTAACAGAAAAACTATGAAAGGTAATCATCTTCTACTAAGCGACGTTGGTGCTGAATATCATGGATATACTGCAGATGTAACTAGAACTATCCCTGTAGATGGGAAATACTCTGAGGAAGAAAAAATCATATATAATATCGTCTTAGAAGCTCAGAATAAAGCAATTGAGGCCTGTAAAGTTGGAAATCCTTTTTATATAACCAATACAATTGCAACAACTGTGGTTTCTCAAAGATTACAAGAGTTAGGCATTATTAAGTCTCCTTTAGGAATGAGAAGATATTTCATGCATGGGACATCTCATTACCTTGGTTTAGATGTTCATGACCCTGGAACAAGAGGAGTATTTCAACCAAATACTGTTATTACTGTTGAGCCTGGTATTTATATAAAAGAAGGTTCTCCATGTGACCCTAAATGGTGGAATATTGGTGTTAGAATAGAAGATGATATTTTAATTACGAATGATGAACCAGAAAACCTTTCTGGATGTCTTCCTAGAACAATTGATGAAATTGAAGCTTTAATGAAAAAAAAGCCACTAGTTTTTAAAGATTTTTAGTTCTTAATAGAGAGCTTATTTATTTTCATAAGCGGACCTTGACAGGAAAGTTGGTGACAACTTATACAATTATTTATTATACTATTATAATTTATAATATTGGGGTCTTTATTAAATTCATTTACCACAAAATGGAATGCTTTTGACATAGGCATTATATGTGGCTTATTAAATGATATATCTGTAACTTCAGCTTCGTGAATTAAGGCAAAATTTAAAAGATTATTATCTAAAGTTTCATTTTTCTCAAGTCTTATTTTAATTTGATCAAGTTCAATGGTCATTTCCCTCATTAATTGAGCCATTTCACTAGTTGGATTTGGATCAATAATTACTGTAGGATTTCTACTCTCTTTCGATGAGCTACAACTTAAAAAAGTGATGATAGAAAGTGTTATAAATAAATATTTTTTCAATTCTTTATGATTACTCCATCTGCAATAAAACCTAGTTCATAAATTGGTTCAGTAATAAGAGCAATTTCTTCTTCTGATTTTCCGGCATCTTCAGCATAGTGTTTTAACATTTCCACAGAGGTAGTATCCAAAAATAAATCTCCTTGAACCACAGCATTTTTTCCCTCTACACTATCAATGGGCACAAAAAACCCATAATCTCTGAATTTTATAAATAATGTGTCTTCACCAGTGTCTAGAGTCATCCAACAACCTTTTTTTGAACATGTTTCAACAATTTTTCCAGATAACTTACAAGATTTTAAACCTGTATTCATTACCATTTCTTTTTCTTGATTAAAGACTTGAAGGGAGTCATTTGAAATTTCTTTTCCATAATAGGTGATATTTTCTTTAATTAAGGATGTATCAATCTCAGGATTTTGATGATTGGAACTGCAACCCAACAAAACAGCAAGTAGAAATATGGATAAAATATTTTTCATTTTAAGAATTTTTTTCAAATATATTCATTAGAAATTAACTATTGAATAAAGCTTTTAAATAAAAATATTAGTAATCTTGTAATTAAGGATAAATAATTTATCTTTGCCACCCATAATTTAAGGAAATGGCTAAGAAAGGAAATAGAGTACAGGTAATTTTAGAATGCACGGAGCATAAGAATAGCGGATTGCCTGGTACATCAAGGTATATAACTACTAAAAATAGAAAAAACACCCCGGATAGAATTGAATTGAAAAAATACAATCCAGTTTTGAAAAAATATACATTACATAAAGAAATTAAATAACTGAATCATGGCTAAGAAATCTGTAGCTTCACTACAAAAAGGAGGCGGAAAGCAACATACTAAAGTAATTAAGATGGTAAAGTCACCAAAAACTGGTTCTTATACTTTCAAAGAAGAGGTTATCCATAACGATAAAATTAAAGACTGGTTTTAACTACCTAAAAAAGTTTTAAATTTAAGCTCTTTCTTGAAAAAGAAAGAGCTTTTTTTATTTAATAGAATTAATATGAGTTGGAAAAGTTTTTTTACTAAGCAAAAGAAGCAAGATCTTGATGAAGGATTAGAAAAGACTAAAAAAAGTTTTTTTTCTAAAATAGCTAATACAGTTGCCGGGAAATCTAAAATTGATGAAGAAGTTCTTGATAATTTGGAGGAAGTATTGGTTTCATCTGATGTAAGTGTAAAAACAACTTTAAAAATTATAGATAGGTTAGAACAAAGAGTGAAAAAAGACAAATATGTTGGAGTGAGTGAACTCAATGAAATTTTAAAAACAGAAATTTCAGAAATGTTATCTGAAAATAATATTGAAGATATTACAGGCTTTGATACCCCATCATTGAATGAACCTTACGTGATAATGGTGGTAGGAGTAAATGGCGTTGGAAAAACAACAACAATTGGAAAATTAGCTCATCAGTTCAAAAACAATGGAAAAAATGTTGTTCTAGGAGCAGCTGATACCTTTAGGGCTGCTGCAGTAGAACAATTAACTATTTGGTCAGAAAGAGTAGGTGTTCCTATTGTAAAACAGCAAATGGGATCCGATCCTGCTTCTGTTGCATTTGATACACTTCAAAGTGCTAAAGCTGGTAATGCAGATGTGGTACTAATAGATACTGCTGGAAGATTACATAATAAAGTTAATTTGATGAATGAGTTATCAAAAATCAAAAATGTAATGCAGAAAGTTATTCCTAATGCTCCACATGAAATTTTATTGGTCTTAGATGGATCTACTGGACAAAATGCTATTGAGCAAGCTGAACAATTTTTAAAAGCAACAGAAGTGAATGCCATGGCTATAACTAAATTAGATGGAACTGCAAAAGGTGGCGTTTTAATTGGAATTTCTGACCAATTTAAAATTCCTGTTAAATATATTGGAGTAGGTGAGAAGGTTGATCAATTACAAGTATTTAATAGAAATGCTTTTATAGATTCCTTATTTTCTGGATCTTCCTTTAACTCTTAATTAATGAAAACAAAGACACTCAAAAAGAACAAGGTAAACGTTGTTACAATGGGGTGCTCTAAGAATTTATACGATTCTGAAGTCATGATGGCTCAGTTAAAAGCCAATAAATTTGAAGTTGAGCATGAATCTAAAATAGGGGATTCTTCAATTGTTATTATTAATACCTGTGGTTTTATAGAAAATGCGAAGGAGGAATCCATTAATACCATATTAGATTTTGTAGATGCAAAAAAAGATGGTTTGGTCGAAAAAGTATATGTATCTGGATGCTTGTCAGAGCGATATAAAGATCAATTAGAAGAAGAAATTCCCGATGTAGATGCCTATTTTGGAACTAAAGACCTTCCTAATATACTAAGAACTTTAAATGCAGATTATAAGCACGAATTGGTTGGAGAACGCTTACTTACAACTCCAAATCATTATGCATATCTTAAAATTGCTGAGGGATGTGATAGACCTTGTTCTTTTTGTGCTATTCCTTTAATGAGAGGAAAACATCGTTCAACCCCAATTGAAGATTTAGTAACTAATGCCAAGTCTTTAGCAAAAAAAGGTGTAAAAGAAATCATGTTAATTGCACAAGACTTAACCTACTATGGTTTAGACTTATATAAAAAAAGAGCTTTAGCTGAATTACTTAAAGAACTATGCAAAGTTGATGGTATAGAATGGATCAGATTACACTATGCTTTTCCAGCTGGTTTTCCAATGGATGTAATTGAAGTTATGAAACAAGAAAAGAAGATTTGTAATTATTTAGACATTCCCCTTCAACACGGTTCAACAAAAGTACTCAAAGCTATGAGAAGAGGAACCACTAGAGAAAAAACAACTCAACTAATTCATGATATTCGTTCTATTATTCCCAATATAGCTATCAGAACTACTTTAATTGCTGGATATCCAGGTGAATCACAAGAAGATTTTCAAGAAATGTATGATTGGGTAGAAGAAATGAAATTTGAAAGATTGGGAATTTTCACTTACTCTCATGAAGAAAATACTCATGCTTATAAATTTGATGATGATGTCCCACCAAAAATTAAGAAAGAAAGAGCTGATTCTATAATGGAACTTCAATCAGGAATTTCATATGAGCTTAATCAAAAAAAAGTAGGTAAAAAATATAGAGTTTTAATCGACAGAGCAGAAGATAACTTTTTTATAGGCAGGAGCGAATTTGATTCTCCCGAAGTTGATAATGAAGTACTAATTGAAAAAAATAGTAATACTTATTGCAGAATTGGTGATTATGTAGATGTTAAAATTTTAAAAGCAGATCATTTTGATTTATATGCTGAACTCATAAACTAATGTCTTTTCAAGTAGGTGATAAAGTAAGATTTTTAAATGCAGATGGCTTTGGTGTTATTACCAAAGTTATAGACTCTTATAAGGTAGAAGTTGAAAATGAGTATGGCTTTGAGGAGATTTATAATTTAAAAGAATTAGTTTCAGAAAGAAGTGAAGAAGATTATAAAACTGAAAATTCTGCTTTTGATGAAGAAATTAAATTAAAATTAAAAGCCGATAAAAATTCAAATTCTGTCAATGAGCTCAATAAAAAATTTAAAAATCTAAATAAATCAATTCATAAAGAAAGACCTATCCTTGATCTTCATATTGAAAAACTAATTGATTCTCATGTTGGAATGAGCAATTCTCAAATTTTAAATATCCAAATGTCTCACTTTAAAAGCTTTTTGAGCCATTCAATTGCTAAGAAATCTCGAAAAATTGTAATTATTCATGGTGTAGGCGAAGGAGTTCTAAGACATGAAATAAGAAAGGAACTAGATATATATCATCCTAATTTTGAATTTCATGATGCCTCTTACGATGAATTTGGGTATGGAGCTACAGAAATTAGATTAATATTATAAAAGTTTTATTCAAACTTTTCAATTTTATAAATTTCTAATGCCATTTTAATACAATTTACGGCTTTCTTTAATTGTTCTTTTTCAAGTACATAAGCAATACGAACTTGATTTTTCACTTTACTATTAGCATAAAAGCCTGAAGCTGGTGCCATCATTACCGTACTACCTTCATGATTGAAACTTTCTAGAATCCATTGACAAAAATGGTCAGCATCATCAATCGGAAGTTGTGCAATTGCATAAAAAGCACCTTGAGGTTTTGGGCAAATTACGCCACTTATATTATTCAGCCCATTTACAATTATATCTCTTCTTTCAACATATTCTTTAGAAACCTGTTCAAAGTAAGAATGGGGTGTTTTTAAAGCAGCTTCACCAGCAATTTGACCAAGAGTGGGAGGACTCAATCTGGCCTGGCCGAATTTTAATGCCATTTCCATAAAATCATGATTTTTACTAATCAATGCCCCAATTCTTGCACCGCACATGGAATATCTTTTAGAAACAGAGTCAACTAACACTACGTTTTTTTCAACATCACTAAGATTGAGTGCAGAATAATGTTGATTGCCATCATAGCAAAACTCTCTGTATACTTCATCAGCAAAAAGAAATAGATCATGTTTTTTTACAATTTCTTGAAGAGACAACATTTCTTCCTTGCTGTACAAATACCCTGTAGGATTACCGGGATTACAAATCAAAATACCTTTAGTCCTATCAGTTACTTTTGATTCTAGTTCTGATATTGGAGGAAGTGCAAATCCATTTTCGATTTTGGCAGTTACTGAAACGACTTTAATTCCACAAGAAGTTGCAAAACCATTATAGTTGGCATAAAAAGGTTCTGGTATAATGATTTCATCTCCAGGTTCAAAACAACATTGAAAGGCAAAAATTAAAGCTTCAGATCCACCTGTAGTTACCATGATTTCTTTATTAGGATCTAAGTTAAAACCTATGTTTTTATAATAATCAGCTAATCCATTTCTATAAGATAAAAAGCCTGCACTATGGCTGTATTCTATTACTTTTCTATCCATGTTTTTTAACTCATTTAATACAACACCAGGAGTTTCAATATCTGGTTGACCAATATTTAGATGATAAACATGGGTGCCATTTTTCTTTGCTGTTTCTGCATAGGGAACCAATTTTCTAATAGGAGAAGAAGGCATAACCCTTCCTTTAGAAGATAATTTAGGCATATTTAAATTTGATTATTTTCTTTTAATACTGCAACCTGAATTTCTTGTTTCAGTAACAGCTATGGTTTTATTAGTGCCAGTAGCATTCAAAGCATCTTTTAACCAGCTTTCTTTTACTTCAGATGATGAATTAACATTGTCATCAATAGCTCCTTTGTAAATTAAACTAAAATCTTTATTCATCAAAAATACATGTGGAGTAGTACTGGCTCCAAAAGCATCAGCTAATTTACTATCCCTATCCATCACATATGGAGCATCATATTTTTGGTTTTCACTATGCTTTTGCATTTCAGTAAAAGAATCAACATTATCTCGTTTGGCTTCATTACTGTTTACCAGTACCATACCAATTCTATTTCTTTTACAAAGGTCATAAATTTCATTATATCTTCCCTGCCAACCTTGCATACTTTGATTACCTACTACAAATGGACAGGTGTTACAACTAAATATTACCAACATACCATTTTCCATAACTAAATCTTCCAAAGAAAAATCCTGTCCAGAAACAGCTTTCATTTTATGGTTAGTTAAAGATGCTTTTTTACCAATTTTGAGACTTTGGAATTTAGGGTTCGTATTAAATGACATTAAAGCTGTAATAATTAATACACCAAATATTTTGAAGAAATTATTTTTCATTTTCCTATTTTTTACTAAAATTAATTATTAAAAATTAAAAGAAAAATTTGTTCGAAGATTTATCTTTTAAAACTAAAGACTTTTTAATTTTTCTTGTTTGATATAGATAGGACAAGACGGTATATGAGCACCTTTAATAATGCCTGTACTCATAAGAAATTCCTTTGTAATTTCACCACCCGTGAACTTAAACTTTTGCTTAAATAAAATGATCCATTCAGAAAGATCATTAGAAGAAAAGTTAGATAGCCATTTATGGAATGATCCATATTCCTTTTGAATGGCAATAATTTTTTGAGCATTATAAATGACAGCATTAATTTTTAACTTATTTCTTATAATACCTTTATCATTTAACAATCTAAGTCTATCTTTTTCATCATAATTGGCTATTTTTTTAATATTGAAATTTGAAAACGCCTTTTTAATATTTACTTGTTTTTTAAGAACTGTGGTCCACGATAATCCGGCTTGATTTATTTCTAGAATTAAGCGACCAAATAATTCATTATCATTTAAAATAGGGAAGCCATATTGTGTATCATGATAAATTTTATGAAGATTCTCCTCTTTAAGATTAACTACGTATTCACAGTAGGAGCTAGGTTTTTCCATTATAATAGTTGGTTTTCTTAAAATATTTATTTATGACCATAAGCGAAAGTAAGTGCTCTGTTTGTTGGTCTTGAAATTGAGAAACATGCTTATGAGCATTTTCTATTATTGACGATGCTTTTTTAGGGTTTTCTAAGTAGAAATTAAGTTTTTCTTCTAAATCAGAATAATCATCTTTAATTAATATATAATGATGATCAGCTACTAGAATTCCTTCCATAAACCAAGTTTCAAATTTGGGTTTAGGCATTACAGCAATAGAGTTAGAAGACATGACCCATTTTAAATTACTTGCTACATCATTACCTTCCAAACAAAGTATAAATTTATAATGAAGTTGTTCGTTAATGGTCATTCTTTTTGTCATCCATTTTGGATTTAAAGAATTAGAATTGACTTTTCCAATGTTACAAAGTTTATGTCCATGATATTTCTCTAAAAATTTTATTCTTTGTGGTTGTGAAGCATGTACCTTCCCTCTAAATAGTAGTTGACTTTTCTTTTCTAAAAACGAAATAGAATCATTAGCTATAAAAGTGAAATGTCTTATTTTATTCCACTTTAAAATGACAGCATTAATATTGTCTTCATTTATGGGTCTGCTTTTAACAAATGAGGGCTCAATAGGTACGTAAGTGACATCTCCAAATAAAAAAAATCCTTTCAAATTATTTTTAAAATATCTACTGTATTCATATAGATCAAAATAGTAGGTTTTTATACTTTTTAAGAGCTTTATCTTAGAAAGTTGTAAAGCCTTTGAAGAAAGAGGTTTATTTTCAGTTAGCTGATTATAGTAATTGACCCTATATAATAACTGATCTTGTTTTTTGGAATCTAAATTTTCAAATTTATTTAATTGAGTAATTAACTTTTTTTGAAAGTATATTGAAGGAATTAATTGCCTAAGGTAATTGATGAAATAGTATAATATTTTATTGTTTTTATTGCGATATGATAGCCTTTTAAATTCCAAATTTTAAAAATATTATCATTAGCGAACAATTTTAATTATTTTGTTGTTTTTAACAAAAGCATCTTTTTTATAGCTGATAAAATAGCTTCCCCTTTTATAATTAGATAATTCAATTTTAGTATTTGTAGTTAGAACTTATTTGTTATAGAGTTGCTGTCCAAAAATATTTTGAATAGTTAGCTCTCCATTTATATAGTCTGATGGTATGTTAATATTTAAAATATCAATTACTGGATTTGGAAAAATTTTTATTTCATTTACATTATGGTTTGATATTCCTGTTCCATTACATAATTGAGAATAGGTTATTCTGTTGGAAACTTGTAAAGAGTCATTAAAAATATTGAAGGAGTTTTGATTTGACTTAAGAGAGAAATCGAGCCAAACTTTTAAAAAATCATTAGTTATATCTTGTTGATTATCTCTTGTAATATTTAGATTGGGGTTGCATGAAGATTCTCCAAAGCTACATAATACGTTGTCATTAGCGAAGTAGCAATGTCCTCCATTTATAATATTAATTTGTGTTTTACAATAAGCATTTAAACTATCAAACATAATATTCTGATGATTAATTGGTGGAGTAACACAATCATCATCTCCTGAAAAAAGAACAGTTGGTATGGTAATGTTCCTTGCTGCTGATATTGCGGAAGGATTGGTTTCAGCTGCAGCAAAATTAATTAATGTATTAACATTGGGATTGTTTTCTGCAGCTAGAAAACTTGCTCCTCCACCCATAGAATGGCCTAATATTCCAGTTTTAGGTAATACAGCATTATAGAAAATAGAGGAACTTGTTTGAGACTCTATTTGCATTTGAGATGAAATAAATTTTAAATCATCTGCAAAAAACTGATGATTAGGACTGAACCCCATTTCGGTTGTAGGAAAACATAATATATAACCTTCAGGAACTAATGCAGACCAAAAATTTTCATAAGTATCCCAACTTATTAAAAAACCATGTCCAAAGACTAATATTGGAAAGTTGCCAGATGAGAGAGGTAAATCATTGCCATTACTATCTGCTGGATAATAAATTTCAGTTGGTATATTTCTGTTTCTAATATTGTCATAAAATACAGTACTTGTATGACCTATATTAAATACTTGAGTTAAACTATTTGACGAAATAAATAATGATAATACTATAACTAAATTAATTTTTAGATGTTTTAAAATTTTCATTTTTCTTTAATTTTCAAGTAGGTAGAAGAGTCATATTGTTTTTCATTTATTATGGTATTAATAGTAATTGTCTCCAAATTTTCATTTACAGTTTTGAATTCGACTTGGTTATTTACAATAGCTACATTGTGGTTTAGTCGAATGGTAATCTTTTCATTATCTAAATGAAATTTAAAATTAATTGGTCCATTGGTATTGTTTTTTATTTTCAGGTCTTTGTATCCATAAACAATTGTAGCATCTGATCCTAATGGAGTAAAACGAGTTTCATCATTATATATATCTGTGGAATGGTTATGACGTTCCAATATTTCTAAATTTCCAATGAGACTAATGTAGTAGATTAATCCAGAAAGTTGACATATTCCGCCACCAATGGTTTCTGAAATACTATTTCCTGTTAAAGATCGACTGGCTACATATCCTTTAGATGCTGTTGTGTTACCGATAATATTACAAAATGAAAATATTTCATTGGGCATTATATGAACTGGCTCAATAAGTTGAATCGCTTTTTTAATATTATGTACTTTGGCAGGATTTGGTTTAAGTTCTTGAACAATAATAATTTTCTTAGAATAGGAAATATTTCTGGTTTTATTTTTTGCAAAATAAAACCAATGTCCATTATAAAAATTACCAGCAGTTTTTACAGCTAATTTTAATGAAGTTTTTATGTCTCTAGGTATAATTGATTTTAGCATAACGTTAAGGCTAAACAGTCTTTTTAATGCCATTTAGGTTTTGATACCATATGTTTTTTTAAAATTCTGTTTCATTTATTGTTGCTTGATAAGTCCCATCAATGAATTGCCATGAGTCATTAGAGAGATAGTTTAAGTTGGATTCAAGATTTGCAGAGTCCATCTTTACGACTTTAAATGATTCAAGGTCATAGTCAACATCCCTGAAAATTGGAATGTCACGACAGGGTTCAATTCCATGCCAACTAGTGAATAAAACTTTGGTTTCGCCAGACTCTAAAGTTAATGAGTCTGGTGAACTGAACATTTGAGTCCAAAATATTTGCACCTCTGAATTCGTTGCGTTTAGAATTTCATAGGAATAGTTGTATCCACAATCTATACATGCAGTAAGCAATGTCATAATTGCAATCAGTGGAAGAAT
>Ga0163111_10001496_pt1 | contig 14468 bp, 11 predicted proteins | sample CRUFie1St18metaG_FD_109645 | JGI IMG/M metagenome (GOLD analysis project Ga0163111, IMG submission 109645) | Marine microbial communities from the Costa Rica Dome - CRUD Field 142mm St18 metaG | ecosystem: Environmental > Aquatic > Marine > Oceanic > Photic zone | place: Costa Rica: the Eastern...
AAGAGCACGTGAGGAAGAGTTGTCTCAGGAGGACTATCCTGATGACCACGACTATGACGATGGTGCATTTAGATTTAGTTAGAGGTTTATGAGTAAACGGCATTAATTTCTTGTGCTATTCTTTTTTGTATGTTTTCCGTTCCTTTGCTGTTAGAAAGGTCTTAAATTCATTTGTCTCGGGAAGCGAGTATATACATCTTTCAACACTTAGACCGATTGTTTTAGTCCTTTTTCTTGCGCCTTTATACGTAGGGTCATTTATCCACCGATCGAGCAGATAGGATTCGAAGGAGACATTTTTTATCTGTTCTTTCTTTGTACTCCACGTGTAGGTTTTCTAATTCCTTCTTTATACCGCTTGCATGTTTTGTCGATAATGCGTAGCTCGCGTTATTTTTCCACGTTACTCTAAATTTGGCCCTGTCAAGTTCGTGTTTCTCGCAAATGTTGCTTATTTGCACAATAAATTATAGCATAATAAAGTTTTATTCCGCTTATCAAGAAAGTAAAAATCGATTTTTCCATTTTCCTTCCAAAAAACTTTTGGGGTGCGGGTCAGATTAAGATCATAGCTTGATTCTATCTATTTTAAAATACTAAATTGTGTAATAGGAAAAATTCCGGGGAAGGTTTCTAAGACCAAAAACATCTAATTTCAGTAAATTTAATCAGGACTACAATGTTAAAACATCGCAAGAAATTTCAAATTCCCTGTTGATAATCTAATCGTTTTCATGCTTATAAGAAACGAGTTTTGTGGCTAATTCAAAATCTATTTCTCTAGTTATTTATGCTCTCTAAGGGAAGATGATATGTTCAAAACTATTTGTAAAAGATTTTACGTTAAAAGCGGGACATTTACTCCTAACTAAATTGGTCTCGTTGGTACTTATTTTTCCAGAATTTGCAGCTTTTAGCTCATTCTGAGTATCGCCTATGCTATTAATAAGAAGTTTGTCACCCGATTCATTAACTTGCTCGTGATTTAAATATTGCACATAAATACGTCTATATGCGCGTGTTTTAACCCGTATACCAAGCTTTGTCAGCTCAATATACTCTTCCTATAAATCTTTTTCCTTAACTTAAAAAACAATTTCCACATTATAATATATTCTAAATTTGAAATTATACTAAATACAGAATATAATAACTGTTAAATAACAAGCTCCTTATGTGCTTTCGTTACTTATATTAATAAATTAATAGAATTTAAACGATGTTCACGTTAAAAATTTTAGTTTATACAGTTGTAATCTTCTTTATTTCACTTTTCACTTTTGGTTTCTTATCAAATGATCCTTCAAGAAACCCTAATAGAAAAGATTTAGAGTAAAAAAAACCAGACCCATCAAATTTGAAGGGTCTGGTTTTTTTTAAGTAATATTTATTATTCACGAACTAGTAAAAATATTTTCTTTAGACTTATCGTTTGGCGGCATCCGTAAATACTGATATTTGGGTTATTTTCCACAAGTACTATAAATACAAAAAATTGCTAGATTACAACTAGCACGCTCTCTTTAAGAACAATTTATAGGTATATTTCAAAAGAATGTATTCCATTTCGAAGTATCACTTGAATTATATTAAATTTTGTTAACTTAACAGGTTTACAAGAGCACATTATGGATATATAAATAAATGTGAGCATCATAGAACGTTTAAATTTTGAACTACATCACTAAAATAGTAAAAAACTTTTATTTTGATAAATGGGAAAATGATTGCCGGAATGACAACAAATTTTTCAATTATATTTTTTATATACGATTTTATGTGGTAACTTTTATTTATATTAATAAAGAAATTTCTCTAAAATAAAAAAAAATTATTTTACAAACGACGCTTAAGTCGTGCTGATTTTCCTGTTCTTTCTCTTAAGTAATAAAGCTTAGATCTTCGTACAATGGAAGTATTAATTATATCAATACTTTTTATCCAAGGCGAATTTAATAAAAAAACTTTCTCGGTACCCCCACCAGGAAACATTTTACGGACAGTAATTGTCGAATCAATTTTTTTACTTGATAGATGCTTTGAAATAACAACACCTTCAAATGCTTGAATACGTTCTTTATCTTTTTTTTCCCCTTCGGAAGCTTCCTTTGGTAACTCAAGGTAAATAACTACCTTTACTTTATCCCCAAGTGCAATTTTTGGTATGTTTGCTTTCTTATAGAAGATATCTAAATTCAGAGCATTGTTCTGTAATACTGACATTTTTTTCCTTTCAGGGTTTAAACTTTTTGCCACACATACCCTAAAATATTAACAAGAATGTTAGGGAATGTAAATAGTTTCTAGTTCCCGGTAAAATTTCTATGGAAACATATCAGATCATAAGTTAAAAGGAACTAGTAAGAAAACCTTAGACTATTTATATTTTGATGCGCTTATTACATTACCCGATTCGGACCATTCTTTTAATAAATCAAGTTCTTTACTCTTTGTTCTAGCAAGTGGTACGCAATTTTGAATGGAAACGATAATATCTTCATTATTAAATTCTCGATTTTCATTAAAACCAATTCGCATTGCGTCAATAACAGTCTGTTCAATTTCTGCTCCAGAAAAATCGTTGGCTAATTCACTGAGAATGGGTAAGTGAAATCGCTCGGATGTACCAGGGCGGTATTTATTTATATGAACTTTAAAAATCTCTTTGCGCTCTTCTCTTGTAGGTAAATTTAAGAAAAATATTTCATCAAAACGGCCCTTTCTAAGAATTTCGGCTGGAATAGCATCTATATTATTTGCTGTGGATACAACAAAAACTGGAGACGTTTTTTCTGATAACCAAGTAATAAATGTTGCAAGAACTCGACTAGTAGTACCACTATCACCACTACTTTGTGCTCCAGCAAAGGCCTTATCAATTTCATCAACCCATAATACGCAAGGTGCTAAAGCTTCTGCAATCTCAATCATTTTCCTAACGCGTTGTTCTGATTGACCGATTAGTGAGGCGAATAAACGCCCAAAATCTAACCGCAGTAATGGCAATTGCCATTCATAAGCTAGAATTTTTGCTGCTATTGATTTTCCAGTTCCTTGAATACCAATTAATAAGAGTCCTTTTGGATATGGTAAACCGTAATTTATTGCATCTTGTGAAAAAGCTCGTTCACGTAACTTTAACCAATCTTTAAAATTATCTAATCCACCTAAATCGGATAGCGTTTTATCCGTTAAACAAAATTCAAGTAATTGAGTTTGTTGAATTATTTGCTTCTTTTCTTGTAAAACTATTAAAGGGCTTCCTTCCGTTATTTCACCGTCTTTGGCGATAACTTTAGATAAAACACGTCGAATTCTTTCTAAGGACAATCCTTGGCATGCAATGGCAAGGCTTGTTACAGTGGAAGCACTTACATCTTTTTGCATCGAGGAAATTAAACGATTCAGTTCTTCTAGAATTTCAGAATAATTTGGAAGAGGAAATTCTAGTAAAGTGATATATTCTTTTAATGAATCGGGTATATTAACTTCTGACGAAATTATAATAACATTTTTCGGTTCGGTTTTTAATTTACGGCTTATGTTTTTTAATTTTCGTGTTACTGAAAAATCTTTTAAAAAATTATCATAATCCTTTAAAACAAATAGAGCTGGTGTTTCGGGTGTTAATTTTTCTATTAATTCAAGTGCTTCCAGTGGATTTCGTGCAGCAAAACCCGAATCATTTGGATTTTCTTGATAACCTTCAACGAAATCCCATGAATTATAAGTACGAGACATGTATTTTTTTGCGCAATATCTTATAAGATATTCAATACGTTCTTCTTCATTGGTACAGATATATATAATCGGATAGCGTGATTTTAATAAAAGTACAAGATCATTTAAAAAGTTCATGAATGAGTCGTATAAAGGCTTTTAGCCTAAAATTTCTTCTGTATAGGCTTAGTTAAGTTAGCTTAACTTGCTATACCTTTTATTATATCATTACAGCTCTAATTTTATTATAGTTCTAATATCTTCAAGTTTTAAGCTTTAATAAACGACCTACTTCGGAAGCAAACTATAACTCTAATTCATTTAAAATTCTTTACAGAAACGTGAATTAGCAGTGCAACTGCTTCTTTGGCATCAATGTCGCGTTCAAATAAGCAAAATAATTGTGCTTCCGTAATTCGAAATGTAGAAGCTTCTTGTTTGTTACCACAGAAAAAGACATTGGCAACCAGCTTTCTTCCACTGGAATGCAACTAGAGTATTTTCATGGGATACTTGAACCAGTACCTACTTGGTTACTACCTTCGTTTCTTTCAGCAAAAGTCTCGTTTTGTTACAAATTTAAATACTTCCCCAATAGCGTTTTCAACGCTTAAGCACCAATTTTGATCAATCGAATACTATTTTTGAGTGCTAACAATTTAACGAGAGTTACGTGACGTTAGAGTTTTTTCTAAATTGAAGAACTGTAAATCCTTTAAGGTAACGAATCGAACTTCGTTCGTCTGCAATAATTAGAGTACGTTCAAATTGTCTTTTTTGTATTCGTTTAGAAGAGGCAGATAATTCGATGGGACATTCTAGATTTTTGGAGATATTTAAGCGAAATTATTTTTTAATATCGTTTCAGTTGAAACACTCGCAAAAATAGAGTCTACTGCTACATTTGCAAATTTTTTGTTCCTTTAACGAGACGCCGAATTTTTCAAAAGATGTTAAGTTCGAAACCTGTAATTAAATTTTTAATTGGTACAAATTATGCTTTAGGCTACTCTTAGACAACAGAAAGCCGTCCAATGATTATAATTATGTTTTAAGCAAGATCGGTGGGATTTGTTGAATCAGTTTCATTTGTCGTAACATGTTAAAGATTGTCCAAATAAAATTGAGTTGATTTTATAGTTCCTCCAAAACCTACTTTATCAAGATAACTTAGTTTTTCTTTACTTTGGTTATTTTTGCAATCAATTTTGGGTAATTTTAAATAAAACAAAGGAAGATTTACCTATTTTTCCCAACTTTTAAAAGCCCTTCCCCAAAAATTTACTAAAAATATCGGTTCCCTTTTTTTCTGCTTATTAGTCGAAAATAACTAAATTCAAACCTCAAATCTTTTATTTAAAATTAAAAGTATTAAATTTGTCGCTTTTTGTGGAATGTTCATTACATGATACGATTATCGAGATATAAAAAACTAGAAACAATATCGATGGTATATAAACAATTAAATGCAATAATGGTAAACTGCCTCAACTACATAGTGATGTTAAAAACCCACAAAAATTTCGTAAATATGGAGCTTTCACTTTATCGAATGGAAGAAAAAGTTCCGTTTACATGTTTACATTTGGAAACTAAGTTAAATAAACATGAGGTACTAAAATATGATGTCAGATTTAAAAAAATTCTCTAAGCCCCTAGGGAAGTGCTTGCATTAATATAATTTTTCTAAAATTTCGACAGTTTTTAATTACAATCCTTTCTTATAAGAATACCATTTGGATAGCTAGTGAAGAGACTTGAACTCATAACCGACTGATTACAAATCAGTTGCTCTACCAATTGAGCTACACCAGCTTAAAATATCTAATTAAACAAGAGGGTTACTCTTTATAATAAACATTATAACAAAAATTGTATCGTTGGAAAAGCCCCTTTTAGAAATTAATGAAATTTCCTAATAAAAGCCCCTTTTTTAAGCGGTAGAAATTATACTAGTTGACTTTTTTTTAATGTGCTTTGTAGAATAGGAAGAAAATAGAAATAAAAAAAAATATAAATGGCTAAAAGTAAAGGGGCTAGAATTCGAGTAACTTTAGAACATAGATCAGAACAAGGTGTTTATCGTTATCATACATCGAAAAACCGTCGAAATACAGTAGAGCGTTTAGAATTAAAAAAGTATTCGCCCGTAACAAAACGACATGAAGTTTTTAAGGAAATTAAATAAATTTATTCAAATTTTGTATATGACTGGATCTTTAGTAGAATTAAACGTGAAAGAAACAATAAATTTTGCTTCGCTTACTTACAAAGATGTTAAGATTTTAAGTAAATTTTTAAGTGATCAAGGAAAAATTCTTCCACGTAGGATGACAGGATTATCTTCAAAAGAGCAAAAAAAGGTCACAAAATGTATTAAAACAGCACGTATAGCTGCCTTACTTCCTTTTGTAGTTGGTAAGAGATAAGGAAAAACCCGCGTACCTGGTTAACCAAGTTTTGTGCTATAATCTTTTCAAGATTAAAATTATTATTATCTATATGACACCTTCATTAAGCGCTTTTTTAAGCAGTGTTTTTTTAGCAGTTATTATCGTTGTGATACCAATTTCTGCTGCTTTAGTATTTGTAAGCTCATCCGATAAAATTATCCGCGATTAATATAAACATCTAGAAAACTCTGGCATAAATAATTTTATATCAGAATTTTCTAGATTTTTGAGTTTTAGAAGTTCATTTCTGCTGCCTGAACTTTTTCAAATTGCTTTTTCTTAAGTACAAGTAAAATTTGAGCTACTGTTACTGTAAAGAAGAATACAATCATTCCTTTAACTCGGTTTGGGTTTTGTAAAATAATTTCTGTTTCTGTTTGACCGAAACCACCCACATTTGGATCAAGTGTTAGAGGTTGATCAACTTTTACAATATCATTTACTTTTACAACTAAATCAAGTGCCGGTGGAATAATTTGAGCTTTATCACCATCAGCCGTCGAAATGATTAAATTTCTTTTCCCTTTTTCAAGAGATTCAATTCCAGTAATTTTTCCTGCAGCTGTTGAAGTTAACGCAGTGTTATTGCTCTTCTCTCCAGTCGGATATACTTGACCTCTTCCACGGTTCCCACCAACGAAAATTGGGTAGTTTAAGAATTTTACGTCTTTGTTAGTCGCTGGATCAGGTGATAAAACAGGGAAAGTAATACTTTGATTTGTTTTTCCTGAAATTGGACCTACTACTAGTATGTTTGGTTTATCTTTACTATAAGGCTGAATAAAAGTTCCTTTTGTTTTTGCTTTCAATTCCTCTGAAAGTCTATCTTTAGGGGCTAGTTTAAAACCTTCTGGTAAAATTACTACAGCACCTACATTAAGAGGCCCTTTTGTACCACCAGCAGTAATTTGCTTGTTTGCCAGATCGTATGGGACACTTACAACAGTTTCAAAAACTGTATCTGGGAGAACAGCTTGCGGAGCTTCCACCTCTGTTGGTTTCTGAGCTAGGTGACAGTTAGCACAAACGATTCGTCCCGTTGCTTCACGTGGGTTTTGATAAGCGTTTTGCGCGAATACTGGATATGCATATGATACTTTCGGAAAGACTAATGTAACCGCAATTCCCAGCAATAAAAAGATAGATTTAAAATTATTAATTACTTTCATCAATATTAAGATGGTATTTTTAATTTTTTAGTACTCCAGAATATTATACACTTAATCTAAATTTACAACATCTGTAATTCTACTATAAACCTTCTTTGTTTAATAGAATTACAAATCCTGAACCTCCCAAATAAAGTGCTAATAACGCACTCGACATAAGAATTTGTGTTATTGGGTCGGTTGATGGCGTTATAATGGCTGCAATAATTGTACAAATTACAACTACATATTTCCAATAAGATAACATTTGTTTTCCAGAAATAATGCCGAGTAGACCAATTACAACTTGCACAGCAGGGACTTGAAAAGATAAACCTGTGGCAAACATTAAAACCGCGATAAAATCAAAATATTGGTCAAATGACCAAAAGGGTTCCACAACTTCGGACCCGTATGATATAAAAAAGTTTAAAGCCGCGGGCACTAAAAAAAAGTATGAAAAAAGTAAACCAAAAAAGAATAATATTCCCGATCCCAAACTCACTGGAAGGATAATAGATCTTTCTTTTTTTGTTAAACCAGGGATAAGGTATAATAAAAGCTGATAAAGAATAAGAGGACTACTTATTAGAATGCCCGAAAATAAGGCGATTTTGAAAGAAGCAAAAAAGTATTCGCCTGGGGCAAATTGGATAAATTTTACTCCGATTGCTGGTGCTTGGAAAATTTTGACTATATCCTGGACATTAGTAAAACATAAGAGTGTAATTAAACCTAGACTTGTAATACAAAAAACAACTCTTTGACTGAACTCTTCGATATGTTCCGATAAAGCCATTTCGTCACCATTTGTACTAAGCATCCTTACATTTTGTAATCTTGTAATACAGTTTTTTTTATACTTAAGTTCCATATAGATTGAACAAATATATTTATGATATTAGAAAATTAAATTGTAAGATTAAACCTTAATCTTTTTAATTTCTTTATTTACAATTATACATTCGGTTGTTAGAACCATGCTAGCAATTGAGGCTGCATTTTGAAGCGTTGATCGTGTTACTTTTGCTGGGTCTATTATACCAGCCTCAAACATATTACCCAGCTCATTTTTTGCAGCATTATAACCAATTTCAAATTCAGAATTTTTAACACGCTCAAAAACAACTGCTCCATTTTGACCCGCATTGGAAGCTATTTTTTTCACTGGGGCACTTAAAGCTTTTTCTACTATTAACGCTCCAATTAGTTCATCTTCTACTAAATTATTTTTTGCCCATTCGAGTAATTCATCTGAAATATGAGCTAACGTAGTTCCACCACCAGGTACAATCCCTTCCTCAACAGCAGCCTTTGTTGCATTAACGGCATCTTCTAATCTTAATTTTCTATCTTTCATTTCAGTTTCTGTGGCAGCTCCAACTTTTATAAGCGCAACTCCACCACTTAATTTGGCTAAACGTTCTTGAACTTTTTCTTTGTCATATGAGGAATCAGATGTTTCTAATTGTCTTCGCAATTGTTCACAACGTGCGAAAACTTGTTTTCTATTCGCATCAGAAATAATTGTCGTAGAATCTTTTCCGATAATAATCCGACGAGCTTGGCCTAAGGATTCTACTTCCATATTTTCAAGAGTTAGGCCAGCATCTGCACTTATAACTTGCCCACCTGTTAATATCGATAAATCTTCTAATAAAGCTTTACGTCTATCACCAAAACCAGGAGCACGTACAGCGACAACATTTAAAATACCTCTTATTTTGTTAATTATTAAGGTTGCTAAAGCTTCTTTTTCAACATTATCACTTATTATTAGAAGCGGTCTGTTAGTTTTAGAAATTAATTCTAGAGTTGGTAACAAATCTTGTTTTACTAAGGTAATTTTTTTATCCGTCAATAAAATGAAAGCGTTATCAAGAATTACTTCCATCCTTTCTTGATTTGTTACAAAGTAACCCGAAATATAGCCTCTTTCAAATCCCATACCTTCGGTAATCTCTAATTCATTTACTGTCGATTTCCCCTCTTCTAAAGAAATTAGACCTTCACGACCAACTTTATTGATAGCACTGGCAATAAGTTGCCCTACTTCATTATCGTTACCCGCAGATATAGTGGCTACTTTTGTAATATCTGATAAATTTTCGATCGGTCGCGCATAATCAACAATCTTTCGTACAACAAATTGGGTAGCCTTTTCAATTCCCCGCTTTAAAACAATCGGATTGGCACCAGCTGCAACGTTACGCATCCCTTGCTTAATTATTGCATAGGCCAGTACAGTTGCCGTCGTTGTACCGTCACCTGCAACATCATTTGTTTTTGATGCTGCTTGACGTATTAAACAAACACCAGTATTTTCAAGATTATTTGGAAAATCAATTTCTTTTGCAATTGTTACACCATCGTTTACAATTTGTGGAGTACCAAATTTTTTGCCAAGAACTACGTTTCTTCCTTTTGGTCCTAAGGTTATAGAAACGGCTTCAGCTAAAGTATCCATTCCTTTTTCAAGCGCTTTTCTAGCAGACTCTTGATATAAGATTGTTTTTGCTGCCATAATGATTTGATTCCAATGGGTTTTTTAGTGTTGACTCTTTAGGTAATAAAGTAACGGATTTGATTTGATTCTACTAAATACTTTTATGTAAGTGAACCTTTATTTTAAATGGCTCAGGCTGGACTTGAACCTGCGACCTTGGGCTTATGAGTCCCCTGCTCTAACCAACTGAGCTACTGAGCCTTTTTGCTGATAAGATAGTATCAAAAGGCTTTTTTTTTTGCAATCGTCAAGGTAAAAAAATTCCAAATATAAAGTATGCAACTTCACTTATTAAGTATTACGAAAAGTTATCCTACAATGAAGGATGTTTAAATATTCTAAAAATAAAAGCTCAGGAAAGTGATAATAAAGTAAATACTCCCAATTATTTATCATATAGTGGACACCGCTGCTTTAATGAAAATTTAAGTTTATCCAGACTACAAAATATAATTGATTCAAATCTTTGTTATCAGGTACTTGGAACAATTATCAAATAGAAATAGAGAAGACTTAACATTTGACTTAGAAGAAAATTTTCGATTTAAAGCTGATTTATGTGAATTGCAACATCTTGTTTGCAACAAGCAAAAGAGAATTCCCTTTAAAATTCTGATTGCTTTTAAAAATGTTCCTAAAAAAGTTCTTTACAAATTAGATTCAAAAGGATCGTTTTATTTTGTTCCCACAAAAAAATGCTAACTCTAAAAACTCAATTCCTTATGCTTTTGTTTATTTAAAAATTCGGATTAAAAAATTTTCCATCCTCGATTTAAGCCTAATGTATTTAAAACTATGGAACATGTTTTTGAACTAAATTAATCCGTTTTAATGCAAGCCGGGCTTTAATGGGTTCTAACATTTTAAATTTCCATAGTCAAATTTAAAGTATTTTTGTACAATGAAATAGTAATTACGGGTCACTAACTCAATGGTAGAGTACTCGGCTTTTAACCGAATAGTTCTGGGTTCGAGTCCCAGGTGACCCATTTACCAAAGAAGTGTCTAGTAGTTCTCAATTTATTTTGTCATATTGTCATTATGTAGATAAATCTTTAGTAATATTACTATTTTCATTTGTAATTAATAGTTTAAAACTAGTATAATTTTTAAAACAATTATTTAAAATTCTATCAAATTGTACTGTTAATTCTTATTTACGACCAAGTTTGAATTAGTACTAGCCGCCTAAAATCTTAGAAATCCTAACAGTTTATTATAAAAAAGTTTTTCATCTATGGTAGAACCCCTTTTTAAAAATACCCCGCAACAACTTTTATCTAAGTACAAACCTCAACTTTCGCAAATAAATTTATTTGGTCAAAACTATAAAAATTTTACGGAACGAGAATTACAAGATAAAGCACAAGAATTACGTAATCGTGTGCAAAAGGGAGAATCTAAAGATTCTATTATCCCTGAGGCTTTTGCCCTAGTTCGAGAAGCAACGGATCGGATATTAGGCCTTCGACATTTTGATGTTCAATTGATTGGAGGGTTGGTTCTTAACGAAGGTAAGATAGCAGAAATGAAAACTGGTGAGGGAAAGACTGTTGTCGCATTACTTTCAAGCTTTTTGTATGCTTTATTTAATAAGGGTACACACGTTATTACGGTAAATGATTATTTAGCTAGACGAGATGCCGAGTATGTGGGTCAAGTACATCGTTTTTTAGGTTTAAGTGTTGGCTTAATCCAAGAAAATATGACACCGACAGAAAGGAAAGAAAATTATTCTTGTGATGTAGTATATCTAACGAATAATGAACTTGGGTTTGATTATTTACGAGATAATATGGCGCTTAAGCCTGATGAACTTGTTCAGGGTTCGTTCTTTTATTGTTTAATCGATGAAGTTGATTCTGTTTTGATCGACGAAGCACGGACACCACTTATCATTTCGGGTGCTAATGAATCCCCAACAGAGAAATATACCCAAACAGCAAAACTTGTTAGAATTTTAAAACGTGATATCCATTACAAAGTTGATGAAAAAGCTCAGTCGGCAACCCTAAACTCTGTTGGGGTTTCGATGTGTGAACAAGCGTTGGGGATTGTTGATCTCTATAGCCCAAATGAACCGTGGATTACTTATATTTTAAATTCGATAAAAGCAAAAGAGTTATTTAAGAAAGATAAAAACTACATTATCAACGAAAAGAAAGAGATTATTATTGTTGATGAATTTACTGGCCGTACGATGCAAGGAAGACGCTGGAGTGATGGTTTACACCAAGCTGTGGAGGCTAAAGAAAACGTCCCTATTAAGGAAGAAAGTCAAACTATCGCTTCTATAACATACCAAAATTTGTTTTTATTATATGAAATTTTATCTGGTATGACAGGTACAGCAAAAACAGAAGAAGTTGAATTTGAAAAAATTTATAGTTTAAATGTTGTTTCGGTACCAACAAATAAGGAGCTTCAAAGAAAAGATCTGTCAGATTTAATTTATAAAAATCAGTATCAAAAATGGCGTGCCGTTGCGGAAGAATGTGTCAAAATGTTTAATATTGGTCGCCCTGTCTTAGTTGGAACCACATCAATTGAAAAATCCGAGCTTTTAGCCTCTTTGTTAGGCGAGTATAAAATACCTTATCGACTCTTAAATGCCAAACCAGAAAATGTTGAATCGGAAGCCCTAATTGTTGCTCAAGCAGGTTGTCCATATGCTGTTACTATTGCAACAAATATGGCTGGACGAGGCACAGATATATTATTAGGTGGAAATGCGTCTTTTAGAACAAAAAATTTATTTGATCAATATTTTAAGAATCAATTCGAGGCTTTTACATCTGAAGAGTTAAGCTACTTTGACCCGTTAGAACAGAACGGTCTTAAACCTAAATTTATTGACCGATACAAGGAATTATTAGATGAGGGTACTACAGATTTAGACACACTTAAAGATGAAGAATTGCAAGTATTTTTTGACGTTTATAAATCCCTGTTAAAATTAAAACAAAAAGAGGCTTTAGTTGAGGGCCAGACCTTAAGAAATTTAGGTGGATTACATGTAATTGGTACAGAACGACATGAATCCCGTCGTATTGATAATCAACTTCGTGGAAGATCAGGTCGTCAAGGTGATCCTGGCTCATCAAGGTTTTTCCTTAGTTTAGAAGATAAGTTACTACGTCTTTTTGGTGGGGATCGAATAATTAATATAATGCAAAGTTTTGATTTTCAAGATGATACGCCGATCGAATCAGGTTTATTAAATCGTAGCCTTGAATCAGCTCAAAAGAAGGTAGAAGCATATTTTTTTGAGAATCGAAAACAACTTTTTGAATATGATGAAGCCTTAAATATTCAACGGAATTGTGTTTATACTGAACGGAAGCGTATTTTACAACAAGAAAACTTGCGTAGTTGGATAATTGATTATGCCGATCGAAGTTTGTATGATCTCTTTGCTTTTGTTCAAGCTTCTAACAATGAAGAAATATCAGAAGTTTCGCAAATAAAACTTCAAAACCTTCTTAATCTACCTTTCTTATTTAATTCCCCTAAGGCTAAACTGCAAGCTACAGAATTAAATAATTCTGTGCCTTTTTTGCAACAACAAACGCAAATAAGCTATGACTTAAAAGAATTTGAAATGGAATATTGCTGTTCGGGCTTATTACGAGAATTAGAGAAATCTTTTATCTTACAAAATATTGATTATTTTTGGAAAGACCATCTACAAAAAATTGCGTTTTTACGGGATTCAATCAGATGGCGAGCTTACGGACAGAAAAATCCTCTAACAGAATATAAAAGGGAAGCCTTTAATTACTATGCAAAAATGTTGGCAGAGATACGTCATAGAGTAGTTTATTTTATTTTTCGGTCAAATCTTTTGTGATAGTAACTCCCTTTAATAAGATTGTCGTACGAAAAGCCTTTGCTGCAAAAATATTTGTATGTTATTACGATTAAAAGCTCTTAAAATCGAATCGCAAACCTAATTTTAAAATTAGGTTTGCGATTAAAGTTTTAGATCTAAAGATTACCACGCTTAAAATATAGCAGGAAAATAATAGCGGGGCCTGAAAGAAGAATTAAACCTAGCGATAGAAGTTGTGCAATAACGTTCCAGTTAATCATATTGGTATTGAAAATATCTTATCTTAATAAGTTAAACCTAGGCTACGTGTCGTTTCACTTCCAAGATAAACACGTACACTTAAGAAATCAGTTGGACACGCTGTTTCACAACGTTTACAACCAATACAATCCTCTGCTCGAGGCGCGGATGCAATTTGACCGGCTTTACAACCGTCCCAGGGTACCATTTCTAGAACATCACAAGGACAGGCACGGACACATTGAGTGCATCCAATACAAGTATCGTAAACTCTTACACTATGTGACATAATATAAAAAATATTTTTTTTTATTAAAGACTTGTATATAGATTATAACTAAATTTCTTAAAAACTGGTGCATAAATTTAGTATATTAAAGCAAAAAGAACTTACTATAATATAAGCTGCCTTTTAATATAAATGGGGGTAGAGGGACTTGAACCCTCACGACTGATTAAGTCAACAGATTTTAAGTCTGTTGTGTCTACCATTCCACCATACCCCCAATTAAGGCGACACCCAGATTCGAACTGGGGATAGAGGATTTGCAATCCACTGCCTTACCACT
>Ga0163111_10001497_pt1 | contig 14468 bp, 8 predicted proteins | sample CRUFie1St18metaG_FD_109645 | JGI IMG/M metagenome (GOLD analysis project Ga0163111, IMG submission 109645) | Marine microbial communities from the Costa Rica Dome - CRUD Field 142mm St18 metaG | ecosystem: Environmental > Aquatic > Marine > Oceanic > Photic zone | place: Costa Rica: the Eastern...
AATCTCTCAAATAATAAATTTTAAAAGTTTTATTTATTTATTTTACTTATATTTTTTATTGTTTGAGAGAAAATATGTAAAAATAATATTTTTTATTATTTATTTTATTATTAATCTCTCAAAAAATAAATTTTAAAAGTTTTATTTATTTATTTATTTTACTTATATTTTTTATTGTTTGAGAGATAATATAAATTATTTTATTAAATTCAATTATAAATATAAAAAAAAATATTTAATATTTTATTTAAGATAAAATATTAAATTAGAAATCGGGGTTATTTAAAAAAACATTGGTCACTGGTTTAGTTTCAGCAATATCAAAATAATTATTATATAAATTATAAATTATTATTATTAATACGAAAATAATAAAAGCATCTTTTACAATATTTTTAATTTTAAAATCAGGTGATTTTATAATAAATTTATTTTCAATGAATTTTATAATTATAAAAAGAATAGATAAACAAATTGCAAAATAATAAATATTCATATGCTTTAAATATTTATTATATATATTTATTTATTTAAAATTTAACGAATTTTTTATAATTCTTCTATATCTAATGATATATCAGATGATTCAAATTTAATATCATTATTAAATAAATCAGGATCTACATCATTTGTTATACTTTTAATATCATCATCTAAATCAAATTCTTCATTTGATATTTCTAATTTTAAATCATTAGTATCATTAGTATCATTAGTATCATCATTTTTATAATCTAATGTAGGCATTTTTTTTGAAATATCTATATCACTACTAATTGGTATTTCTTTTGAAATATCTATATCGCTATTAATGGGTACATCAATTTGTTTATCATCAATGGGTTTTATTTCATGAGTATTAATTTCAGAAGTATTTTTGAGAGAAACATTAGATTCTTCGGAAGTATTTTTGAGAGGAACATTAGATTCTTCCGAAGTATTTATATTAATATCTTTATTAATTGCTTGTAATTCGTTTTTTTCACTTTTTTCTGGTAATTCACTTTTTAATTTTTCTTTAATTTTTGCAACAGTTTTTTCTCTCTCATGTTCTATTGCTTCTTTATCAATAACTTCTTCGCGTTTTTCTTCTACTGTAACATCAGTTTCTTCAGATTCATCCAAATATTTTTTTAATAATGATTCTATAGGTATAGATTCTCTAATTGAATTTAATATAGCTTCTTTTGTAATTAATTCTAATTCTCTATTATTTTTTTGAATTTCTAATGGTTTGATATCTTTTTCAAACAAATAAACATTTACATATATTTTTCGCGCTAATATTATATATGTTTTATGAATAAATTGATAAATATTAGGTATATTTATATCTATTTTTTTTTGTGTTATACCTACACGAGCACAAGTTAAACTTTTTAATTGTATAATATGAACACATGCAAGTAAATCTTCTAAATAGTTACATCCAGTAGATGATATTATTCTATCTGTTTCTGTTTTTACAATTTCATCACTCCATTTAGGAATATTATTTAATAAATTTTGAAAAGTCATTAAATATTTTTCTTCATTGTCATTAGTTTGACAAATTAAAAAAGCTTCATCAAAAACTGATTTAATACCCTCTATTAAAGAAGGTGTAACTATATTTAAAAGTCTAGCACACCATTCATTTTTTGACTCTATTAAACTACTTACATTAAAATCGTCCATATTTAATTAAAATAAATATTATTTAAATTATAATTACTACGAAAAAAAATAAAACTTAAACAAAATAATATTAAAATTTCTTCCGACTTTATAAATTTTTTATAATTATTTATTATAATTAAAAATTTATATTTGATTGAATCATTAGATAATTTATTATCAATATAATCTATTAATAAATTTGCTGAAATTCCAATATTATATAACTTTTTTGCTAAAATAGTTATTGAATCTTTATCATTATTATGAGTTTTTAATATTTTAGATAGCATTAATGATTTTTTACTACAAAAATCATAATCTTTATTATATATTCGTAAAATATTAACTTTATTATTACAATAAAATTCAGAAAATCTTGATAATATTGGCTTTAATATTTTATTTTTATCTTCAACTACAATAAAAAATCGTGTATTATGATTATATAATTCAATACATCTTCTTAATGCTGACTGTGCATCTATTGTTAATTTATCAGCATTTAATAAAATAATAGATTTGAAATTATTATTTATTATTGAAGAATTTGCAAAATATTTCAAATTATCTCGTATAAATTTAATATTACCTTTTCCATATGAACAATTAATAATGAGTGAATTTTTAATAATATTATCATTATTACAATATATTAATTTTAAGAAATTATATAAAATAGTTTTTTTTGAAGTTAAACAATCACCATAAAAAATAATATTTGGAATATTATTTGATTCTATATAATTAATCAAATCTTTATTCAATAATGTAGACATAAATACTAATAATATATAATTATTACTATTTATATATAAATAATAATAATTATGATAAATTATTTTATAACTAGTATTAAAAATAAAATATATAATTTATTATATCTTGATGAAGATATACAAAAAAATAATATAAATTTTAATATTGAGACACGTATTAAAAGTAAAAATAAAATTTTTCATAAAATATTTTATAAAAAAAGAATACCTATAGATGTATTCGGTTTACGTATTATTTATAATAATTCAAAAGATATATTTGATACAAATACCGCATATATTATAGAAAACATTTTAAGGAATAATTTTTTTGAAATTCCATTTTTTTATGATAATTATATAGAAAATCCAAAAAATAATTTATATCAAAGTATTCATTTTTATTTTTATTTTTTTTTATTATTTGAAATACAAATTAGAAATAATCATATGCATTTAAACTCTATAAATGGCACTGCTTCTAATTATTATTAATATACTATTATTTTGTATTGATAATATAATATATAATAATGGCAAGATTAGTTAGTAATTCACCAAGTATACAAATTACTATTTTTGGAAATATTACATCTAGTGCGCTTGAAACTTTAGGAACAAGTGATATAACAAGTCTTAATAATTCTGGATTAATTTCTGACGATATTTTTAATCAAGATAACCCTATAAGTAATACACAATTTGTTTCAACTACAATAGCTGGTGATACAACACAAGTAGTAGCCGGTGAAGAAGGGACAGGATCAACACAACAAATAGCTAATATTTTACAAGAAACAGAAATTATAAATATAAATAATACGGGACAAAGTTTTTATCAAATTGTTACACAACAACCAAATAAATTTTTAAAAACTAATGTAGATATTGATGGTACACCTAATAATAAAACATCATCTAAAGTAACAATAGAATGGAATTTTGATAATATTTTAGTAAAAAATGAAAATCTTACAGGTGATAATTATGTAAAATATTCAAATGAAGCTAATACTTATAGTATTTTACCATATATCAAAAATTTATATATTGATATTAGTTCTAATTTAGCTATAACTCAAAAAAGAGAATGGATAAATTTAGCAACAATTGATGTTTCAGCAAATTATGATACTGATGTTTTTAAAAATTTTATAGTACATAAATTTAAAGGTGATATTGCATCAACCGATATTGAATCAATATTAAAACATGAAGATAAAAGATTTGATATTAGAGTTTATGCTTCAAATGATGCTTTAGAGTTTCCTACTATAAGTCAACGTGCTTTAATTTATAAAAATTGTAGATTTTTACCTAGTACAAAACCATCAAAACCATTATATGCTGGTAATAATATTGTAGATAATAGTTGCATTAAAATATTTTATAGAGTAGATGAAACTGAAATAGGTTCAACCGATCCCGATACAAAAATAGATAGATATTTATTAATATTTAATGAATATGATACTCTTGCTAGTTCTTATATAAATTATACAACACCAGATGGTTTTTTAACTGAAAATTTACCAATTACATATGGTATAAATGAAGATATAGAAATAAGTTTAAATAGTATTAGAAGTGGTACTAAATATAATGCTAAAGTACAATTAAGAAATAATATTAAAAAAGATGAATTTTCAACTCAAAGTGATGAAATAACCACATTTTTTTCAAAAATACCAAAAAGTGATCCATCATTTGTTATTGATTTAAGTTTAGATATTATTGGAAGTAAAAAATTTATAAGAAATAAAGTATCTAATGGTAGTGAGGAATTATTTTTAAATATAAAAGATCCAGAATCAAAATTAAATTATGAAACACATGATTATCAATATATAGAAATATCAAAACCTGAATATGATTATCAAGAAACAGATGTTACAGGTTATGGTAAATTTATTGACGATGTTGATAATTTAGTAAAATTAGAATATTATATTAATGATGAGTTAAAACAAGATATTGTATTTCCAGGATTTAATATGAATTTAAGAGAAAATAAAAGTAATGGAAATACTACTCCATTTTTTCATGATTTAAACAAACAAGATATGTATGAGGATAATGGTGATAATAAATTAAAAGGATTCAGAATTGCTGGTAAATTTAAATTAAAAAATATAACTAATAATTTTGAAAATATAATAGGTCCGGCATCATCAGATCCATATAAAATAGAATTAAAATATTCTCGACATGAATTTGTAGATTATAAAAATATAAGTAAAAGTTTCAATGTTTATATTGATAATTTCAATAGTTTACCATCTTTATATAAAAATATTATAGATTTCGATGTTAAATTAATAACTTACAATATGGGTTTGCCTAGTGTAAAAGCATTTTCTTTTATATTTGATAAAGGTTATTTAAATGTAAATTCAATAAATATGATTATAAATGGAGATGGTATTATTGGAACTATATTACCTATAGATGATATATCATGTGATATAAGTAAAAATATAATATTAAATAATTACGAAATAAATCAAACAGGTATGTATGATTTTAATAATGTAAATTTTCAAAACAAAGTACAAAATTATTATAGCAATATTCATTATAATAAATCCTTATTAACAAGAAATAATGAAATAAAAGTTAAAGAAATATTGTATAATATTTTTTATTTAGATGGTGAAGAAGTTGAATCGAATTTTTTAGCAAATCATTATTGTGATTATAATAGTTTTTCAAAAGATGAAAATGGTAGAATAAATGTAAGTAAATTAGATTTAGACTTAATAAATATATATCAATTTCAAAATATTCAAGTTTTTAATTATAATATGAAAGATTTAAAATATACTTTATATTTTAATCATGGTTCAGCTGTGAGTGATCAGACCTTATTATATATTAATGGTGGATTTAATGGAGCATCAATATATCCAACAATAACTAATTACGAATTTAATAATATTTCTTTTATTTCAGATGCATATTCATTTGCAAATGTTTCTTATAATTTAAATGGTTTTAGATTAAATAATAATAATGGATATAAATGGATAACTTTTAGAATACAGAAATTAGATGCTACAACTTTTAAATTTAATGATAATAATAGTAAATTAATAAATACTGAATATAAAGGATTAAACAATAAAGGACCAAAATATATTCCATTTTCTAATTTAAATAATTTCAATGAATTAGATACATTATTTCCAGATGAAATTATAAATAGATTATCTGATGAAAATGATAATAGTGTTATTGGTTTTTGTGAATTTACAGATATTTATGATGTTAAAAAAATATCATTATTTAATAAAAAGTTTTCAAAAAATAATAATTGGATGACGCATGGAACTTTAAAAACTAATCTTGCATTTTTATATTTATTAACTTACCAAGGTGAAGATTTAAATAAATGGGGATCTCTTGTATATGATCATGAAAGAAGTCAATATGGTATGTATGTTGATCCTAATTTAGTAAAAGATTATTTGTATATTAGCGTTGGTATAAAAAATAATTTAGTAATTTAATAGATAATCGTATAAATTTTATTGTATCTAATGTATATAAAATAATGTCAGATACAATAAATCTAGATACCAATGAAAAATTAGATATATTATTTAAAGATTATTTAAATGTAACATTTACAGATGAAAATAAAAAATGGTATGAAGAACAATTAATCACTTATAAAAATTATATAAAAGATGAAAATCTATTAATTGATACTATACCTGATATACCAGAATGGACATATCCAATAAAAGCTGAAGATATTGGATTAACTTCAGATGATTTTTATAATTATATAGAGTCAGATAATTTTAATATAATGAATGTCAGTATTTTAGAAGATAAAACGCGTACAATAAGACGATATAAAAAATTAAAGTTAGATGTTTTAAATGGTACAACAATCCCGGGGCAATCATGGATTAAAAAAGATATATCAGATAACAATATATTGACAGATAGTATACAATTTAATTATAATAACTATTTAAATCAATATAATGAACTAGTTCAACCATATCAATATTTTTTATATTCATCTAATCATATAAATGATGGTGATATAATATTAAACGATGAAACTGGTGGTAATTGGATTTTTAATTTAAAAGCCGGAATTATATTTATTCCTGATTATGAAAATTTTGAAAATTATGATAATACAATAATCCCTGATAGAAATAAAATAAATACAAATAACAATACACCATTATTAACATATTATAAATATATTGGTAGAAAAGGTATTGTTAGTAATTTTAATATTTTACAAATAGTAGATAAAAAATTAGATAATGAAATTTTCAATCCTGACGGTTCTAGTGATAGATATGCTTATCCAAATATTGAATATATAGTTGATTCAACTGATTATAAAATAGTAAGTGAACTTTCTCTGAATTTAATGGCAATAAAAGCCAAGAGTAAATATAGAGTAACACTGAATTTTAATTATTTATCAGCAAATTATATTGATACTTTATTAAAAGTAGCTGTATGTTACCGAATATATAATGATAATTTATTTCCAAATGAAGAAGTTATTGGAGAATATATTTTAGGAACCGAAAATACAACCTTTAATTATCAATTATTCTCAAATACATTTTTTGAAACAATTAATTGTGATTTAAACTCAAATATAGATTTTTATTTAAAAGCAATGATATTAAGTACAACAAATGATCAAAATATATATGATACAATAGATGATTTTCATAAACCTAAAATTTATTTCAATAGGCAAGGAAATAGTTTTACTATAGAAGAAATAAATAATTAATTAATTGCGTTAATTATATTTTATATATAAATCTTTAAATTATTTTAAATTATTAAAAATAATTTAAAATTTCTGTATATTTTTTTTTTTATAAATTATATTTAGGTATTTTTATCATATTTAGTAAAAAATATTATATATATATATTTATTATTTGCGATAAAATTTTTGTAAAAATAAATTTCAATACATATAATGAATACAAATTATATTGAATTACTTAATCCGGCTAGAAAATGGAAGATTGGTACTTTTGGACATTTAAATTTACTTGATATTAGCGGACATACATATTCTACTTTTGTAGATATATCTAAAAATTTAAATGTTATTGGGGATGTTGATATCAGTGGTATTGTTAATTTAAATAGTGCAGGTATTATCTATGGTCCAACTAATATAATTTTAGATCCACATGTACATGATACATCGGGAGGTGATATTATTATTAAAGGAAGTCTTGATATTAAAGATAAATTACATGTTGAAAATATTAATTTTTCAAATCATAGACCTATAACAGATAATATTAATAATAATCATCACCTAACAAATAGCACTGAAATACAAGATTTAAGTAATATTATTTTTGATCATTTGATTCCTCGCAGATTAAATAGTAGAATTATGATTCATATTAAAATTAATTATTTTTGTAGTGTTGCTTATTCTGAAAGAATTAATATTCAATTATGGAGAAATGATACTTTAATAAATGAAGATATTAATTTAGGAACAATTAACGCTACTGGTGGATTTAAAAACACTTATACATTGAGCTTTATGGATATTCCTAACAACTCATTACAAAATAAATATTATATTAAATATAAAATAGAAAATAATTTTAGTTTAGTACCTCAAGGTATAGTTGATATTAATACATCATCTTCTATAGTTATATACGAAATATCGTAAAAATTTATGTAAATCATATTTTATTACTTAAAAAAATAGGTATTATTTTTGTAAATTTAGACTAATTATTTTATTTTATAATATTATAAAATAATGGGTTCGAATACACAAGGACTAATATTTAATAGACAAACTGATAATTATTGGTTTACAGCCCAGGATGTTATTGCCCCCAGTAATACAAAAAATTTACGTCTCCGCTCCCGTGATACCAATTCCAGAATTGATATTAATGATAATGATTTTAATGAAGCTACCGATTCTACCGTATCTGCTAATGCTAATACTTACAATAAAAATATTGTTATGGCTACCGATAATATTATAATCACTGGACCATCCAATGAAACATACAATCCTTCATCTACTGGAAATAATACAGTTGGTTTTAAAGAATTTGTATTCAATTCTAAACGAGCTATTCAATTACCCCGTGGTGGAACTAATGATCGCCCACGATATGATACTACAGAAAATATCGACGTTGATGGCCGTGAAGGACTTATGCGCTTCAATACCGATTTAAACGTTTTTGAAGGACATAATGGAGCCGCTTGGAATGTATTAGGTGGATTAATTGATGTCGATAAAGATACATTCATTACCGTTGAAGATAGAACCGATGGAGCACCCAACAATAGCAATGTTCTTAGATTCTTTACCGGTGGTGCCTCTGATGGTGGTTATGCCCCTCAAGAAAAAATGAGAGTTATGAATAATAGTGTAGAAGATGGTGGTCGCATAAGAATGGGATATGATCTCTCCGGTGCAATTGACTCTTTCACTATTGAATTTGATCCTACTAATGGTGATATTGATACTTCTGGTGTAATTACCGCCAGTGGTGGAGTATTTTTTGGTGATAAAAATAGCGTATCAAAACGCGGCGGCAAAATATATGCTGACCTTGCTAAAGATTATACATTAGTTATTGATCCACATGGTTTAGAATTTAATGACGAAGATCCCGGTGATCAAAGTGGATGTGTTGTTATTCGTGGTGATTTAGTTGTACAGGGTAATACTACCACCGTTAACTCTTCCGTCGTTGAAATTAGTGACGTTAGTGTCCGCTTAGCCACTAACATTAAAGACGAACCCACATTAGGTGCTATCGGTGATGACGTAGGAATTGTTGTTGGTGATATGTCCAATACTTCTTTTGATAAAAAATTTGTTTATGATTATAACGGCGGTGCCAGTAGCTCTAATAATGATAGATGGAGATCCAATTTATCACTTCATGTTGAACAATCATTAACCGTAGGATCAGGTACCGATAAAAATGACTTAACTACCACCAACGGTCAATATGCCCTTAAAACAGGTAATAAAACTACCGCCAGTGGAACTAATTCTACAGCTATGGGTTTACAGGCCGAAGCTACACACGCCCAAGCTGTTGCATGGGGTAATACTACCAATGCTAATGCCGCACAATCCACTTCATTTGGTAATTCTACTACCGCTAATGGTGTAAATTCAACCGCATGGGGTAGTGGTACTCTTTCATCCGCCATTCAAGCTACCTCATTTGGTATCAATTCTTCTGCTACTCAATCACAAGCAACTGCCTTTGGTAATGCATCTATTGCCAGTGGTATTAATTCTACCGCCTTTGGTGATACCACAAAAGCATCTGGAGTTGACTCCACTACATGGGGTAAACTAACATTTGCCAGATCTGATCAATCTACCGCATTTGGTACAAATTGTGATGCTAAAGCAATCAGATCAACCGCCTTTGGTAATAGTACTATTGCTCGTGGTGTTAATAATACAGTATTTGGAGATTCTAATGATATTTCCGGTATTTCTAATACTGCATGGGGATTAAATAATAATATAGATACCGATTCAAGTTATTCTACTGTATTTGGTACTAACAATAATCTTGCAACTAGTTATAATGCTACTATTATTAGTAAAAATTCTACAGTCTCTAATGCTAATAATTCTATTATTGCCGGTCTAGAAAATACTATTGAAAATACTAGCGAATCTATAGTCACCGGTCATTTAAATACTCTAACCAATGGAACCTTAAATATCATTGGAGGTTGGCGAAATACTTCTCACGGAAATACCTCACTTATTATAGGACAAAGAAATACCCAAAATATTGGCTATAATTCGATTATTGCAGGAACATTTAATGAATCTGTAGGAACAGGTGATGCCGCTTCTAACAGTTTAATCGTAGGTGAATATAATTCTTGCTCAATGAAAAATTCCGCCGCTTTTGGTGAAAGTAATACAACTCTTGGAATTAATAATATGGTTTGGGGTAAATCAAATACAATTACCGAAGTTGAAGCAGAAAATACCGCTTGGGGATTAAATAATAACTGTAACGGAGGTAGAGCTACTGTTTGGGGTACAAATAATACTGTTAATAATCTAAATGCCACTGCCTTTGGATCTGGCACTCAAGCTACAGATCAACAAGCTACTGCATTCGGATTAAATACCACAGCAAGTGGTAAACATTCTACTGCTTTTGGTGATAATTGTACCGCATCTGCTGATCGATCCACAGCATTTGGTGAATCTGCAATTTCCAGAAGTGTAAATGCCACTTCTTGGGGTGCTAATACACTCGCTGATGGACTTCAAGCTACTTGCTGGGGCTCTCTATCAAAAGCAGTATCCAATCAGGCAACTGCATTTGGTGAAGATACAAGAGCTGCTAAAGCTAATAGTACTTCTTTTGGTAAAAAAACCGATGCTAGTGGAGTTCAATCAACTACATTTGGTGAAAATACAAGAGCATATGGAACAAATTCTACCGCTTTTGGATTATCTTCTTTCTCTAATGCAGCTCAAGCTACTTCATTTGGTCAAAACTCAACTGCAATTGGTGTTAATTCAACTGCTTTCGGTAAAGATTCAAGTGCTAATGCTATACAATCATTTGCTTTCGGATTAGAAACACTCGCTAGTTCTCAACAAGCCACCGCATTCGGCAAAAAAACAATCGCATCTGGAAGTCAATCAACTGCATTCGGTCACTTAACAACAGCTAGTGCTACTAATTCAGTCGCCTGGGGAATAAATACACTTTCTTCCGCCGACCAATCTACTACATTTGGTGAAAATACTTATGCTAATGGTAATAACTCACTCGCATTTGGTTTAGATGTTTCCGCCGCAGATGCACAATCTACAGCTTTCGGTCAAAATTCTAAATCGTTTGCTGCTAATTCAACCGCATTTGGATTACGTAGTGATGCCAGTGGTGTTCAATCTTTAGCTTTTGGTAAAGATACTAAAGCTTATGCCGATCAGTCTGTCGCATATGGTCAAGAAACAAAAGCTATTGGAGATAATGCTACCGCTTTTGGTTTAAGAACTGATGCCAGTGGTGTTCAATCTACCGCTTTTGGTATAGATGTAAAAGCAACCGGAGCACAATCATTTGCTATTGGTGACGGTACTACTGCCAGTGGCATTAATTCATTCGCATTTGGTTTAGATACAAATGCATCTGGACAACAAGCTACTACATTCGGTGTTAGCTGTGAAGCTATTGGTCAGCAGTCTACTGCATTTGGAAAAGATTGTTCCGCTACTGCATTATGTGGAACTGCTTTTGGTAATCATACAATTGCTTCAGCCAATTATTCTACAGCTTTTGGTAATGATTCGTCTGCTAATGGTATAGCATCTCTTGCATTTGGTCATAAAACAATGGCAACAAATACTAACTCTACCGCATGGGGCAGTGAAACAAAAGCACAAAATGTAAATTCTACAGCATTTGGACAATATTCCCAGGCAAATGGTGAAAGATCAACCGCATGGGGATATAATACTCGTGCAACAGCTAATTCTTCTACTGCATGGGGTTATGGAGCAGAGGCTAAACATAATTATGCTACAGCATGTGGACAATATTCTCAAGCTAATAATGAAAACGCATTTGCATGGGGTTTTAATTCAAGAGCTAATGGTTTTGCTTCTACTTCATTTGGTAATCATGCACATGCAAATGGCACTTATTCTACTGCATGGGGTAATGGTTCTCGTGCTGTACAAAACTATTCTACCGCATGGGGCGCTAATTCATATGCAAATAACGCCTATTCTACTGCATTTGGTTATTATGCACAAGCCGATAGAGATTATTCTGTTGCTTTAGCTGGAACAAATGATAGAGATGAATATAAAGTATTTATGGTTGGTACTGGCGGTACTGGTGGTCTTGATACTGAACGTACAGCTTTAAGTGTTAATTATCACGCAAATACACATATTGATGGTAATATTAATTTAAATAAAAGTATTACAACAACTGCCAAAACTGTTAAATTACCTGTATCAAATAGCACATTTACAATTAAAAAGGCTACTGAATTACCCAGCTGTGTATTTACAAAACAACAAGGTACAGATATTTCTAATACATGGATACCATTAAAAGGTTTCAATGGTACTTATAATGTTACTAGCAGAGAGGGTCTTTCTTTACCAACTGCTATTACAGACACTGCATTTGTAGTACCAGATTATGATGTTTCAATGGTTCCATCTAGTCGTTACAGTAAATTTAAATTAGATTATAAAATTAATTATAAATGTTCACATGAAGCTGATCAAACAATATCATTCAAAGTAACAAGAACAACTTATATTAATGACAGTGTCCTTGATACAAACAATGTCCTTGTTTTCCAAGATTTAGATTTAGGAACTGCTATGGGTGTTAGTGCCAGTGGTGTATATCATGGAACTTATATTGATGACCCTGAAGATGGTACTTGGGGCAATTGGTTAAATGATAATGCAAAAGATAATGATGAAATATATGTTGATCAAATTGGACAACAAACAAGAAAAGTAGTTTATACATTACATTTTAAGATTAAAGATGATTATGATAATATCATTGATGTTGAATCCGGTATTAGAGGCCATGATGGTCAAACAGATACCGCATGCTTTAATATGATTACCATTCAAGAATTATATCAACCTCATTATGAATTAGAACAGCGCCGCACTTCTTGGGATGTTTATTAATTTTTATTTATTTTATTTATTTTTAAAATAAAATAAATAAAGACTATGTGAAAATATTATATATTATTAATGACAACTCCTTCAAGTATTCCTACCGATGTTTATATTACCGGCAGTACTGGTCAAACTAAAATACATGATTTTAACCCTGGAAGAAAATCATGGCAAATATATGCACATAAAATTTCAACAATAGGTGATAATTTAATTTTAGAAGCTACCGGAACTAATTCTGAAATATTTTTTAAACAAAAAGATAATCAAGTTTACAAAATTACAGATCTTTTAGGCGGTGGTAGTTCATATAATGATGCTCAACCTATTAATATTGGATATAATGCCGGATTAAGTAACGCAGCTAATTATTCAATCGCAATGGGTAATGAAGCAGCAGAAACAGATAATCTTCCATATTCAATTGCCATTGGATATCAAGCTAATAAAACTTCATTCCCCGGCTATAACAATGAAGGCGGATATAATATTGCAATTGGTTATCAAGCCGCCGGTCAAGTTCCTTCTACTATTAGCGACGACAGCGAGTTAAATAAAAATAATATTTCAATCGGATATCAGGCAGGATATGAAACAAAATATTATAATACTGTAAATATTGGTACCCAATGTGGCTATCAAAATCAACAGGGTTCTACAGTTGCTATAGGGTATTTATCTGGAAAAGTTAATCAAGGTCTGGGATGTATTGCCATAGGCGAAGAGGCCGGACAGACAGATCAAGGTCTTTATAGTTCTATTGCAATTGGAAGTTATGCAGGTAATCAAAATCAAGGTAAATATTGTGTTTGTATTGGTGGAGAATCAGCTAATCAAAATCAAAATGATTATGCTATTGCCATTGGATATTGTTCGGGAAAAACAACACAGGGCGAAAATTCAATTTCATTAGGTAGACACGCAGGAAAAGAAAGTCAAGGTATTTATTCAATTGCAATTGGTATGTATGCAGGAGAACAATCACAGGCAGCAAATTCAATTGCTATTGGTTATAATGCTGGTAGACAATCTCAAAAAGGAAATTCTGTTGCTATTGGACATGATGCAGCAAGTGGGCAGAAATTCAATTCTGTTGCAGTTGGATCGCAATGTGGATGGAATCAAGAACATGGTTCTATTGCAATTGGTAGACATGCTGGATTATATCAAAGCAGCTACGCTGTTGCAATTGGTGAAGGTGCAGGTGGGCACTGGCAAGGATCTAATACTGTAGCAATAGGTAGACGAGCAGCACCAATGAATCAACATTCAGAATCAATAGTAATAAATGGAAGAAATGGTGATTTAAATACTACACAAGGTGGTTCATTATTTATTAAGCC
>Ga0163111_10001499_pt1 | contig 14457 bp, 14 predicted proteins | sample CRUFie1St18metaG_FD_109645 | JGI IMG/M metagenome (GOLD analysis project Ga0163111, IMG submission 109645) | Marine microbial communities from the Costa Rica Dome - CRUD Field 142mm St18 metaG | ecosystem: Environmental > Aquatic > Marine > Oceanic > Photic zone | place: Costa Rica: the Eastern...
GATGTTGCCATTACGCACTTGACCTTTGGAAGAGAATTCATGTCAGCTATCGAATCCAAACAGGTTGCATCTCAAGAGGCAGAACGTCAACAATGGGTTGTGAAGAAAGCCGAGCAAGAAAGACAAGCTATGGTAACTAGGGCCGAGGGAGAGGCCGAGGCAGCGACCATCATTACGAAGGCGATGGAAAGGACCGGTAATGGTATTATCGAGGTCAGACGGATCGACGCTGCAAAGGAAATTGCAGGAAAGCTCGCTAATAGTCGCAATGTTGTTTATCTTCCGAATACAGGTGCGGGAGGCAATGGCTCGGGTTCTAACTTGCTGTTGGGATTGGATGCAAAGTAAACTCTTGAAATTTAATAGCGAACGTAATATGACGAAAGTATTGTTTATTTTCTGGAATTTTAGTTGAATAAACAAATCAAGAATTTATAAATGTTTTGAACATTCTAAGAATGAAATAATCGTGCTGAATTCATATACGAAACGCATTAGTTCATCTAAACTCTTTGTTCAGTGAATTGCTCCGATTTGTACTCCGATGTATGAATAGTGTTACCAAGAGTTGTTTCTGACGCGGGTTTTGCGCTCCTGGTATAGGCATCCATCTTGTAAACATAGTTTTGACAAAGTTGCCTGGAGAACTGATACTTTTCGCCGTGTTGGTTCGATCGTGTCCATGATACTTAATGGAGAAAAGCAACTGTGTATTCATCTCAACTGAAATGACTGATCTAACGGAATCTGATAATCAAGAAAATAAAAAGTTACACAAGTTGACAGAGAAAGCTATCCAACAGACTATCATTAAAGCAAAGAAGAGCATGTAAAATGGTTCACTATTTCAATATGACGATAGACTGACCCTTCATGAAAAATTAACAACCTGGTTGAGCTTAATGCAACGACTTTGTCCTAAACGGTTGTTTAGACAATACACTTGCGAGGTAAGCTTTTGTATTTATAGGAAAATTCTGCCTCAGGCCAATTGTCACTCGGTGTTTAACTTTTAAACCTGTTCTAAGGATACCTAGTTTACGATTATGAAAAAATCTTTCGACGTCTGGATCTGCGTTCGTTTTGGTATCCATTAAAACGCTCGATTTAGTATTTTGGCGGATTAACGATGTCCATGACAGGTTTAAGAGTGACGACAACGAAAGGCAGTCTGACAGGTTCAAGACACTCGTTGAGGATCTATTGCCAAATGGGAGAAAGAAGAATAACGCAAGCATTAGCATGGTTGTGGAAAGACTTGCGTAGATTACAACGCTCATCCACAATCAATTAATATCACCGACTTACAAGAGCTACGCCCATTTTTCCTTCGAAGCGTTACAACATTATTTCGTGAGAGTTATATTTCGGTGGCTAACTAATCAGCACTTCACTGGCTCAATGATTCATCTACTCACCTAATTGGGGATCGACCTTCTCGCTCACGGACCATCCCAAGTTCGAGTCGATACGCTCCAACAGAGCCATTGCATCTAATCCACCGAAATCAATACCAAGGTAAACAATACCGCCCATCGTCACCCAGAGAGTCCAATAATAGACGAACAGGGGAAAACCGTAATTCTTGACCAGTGACTTGTACCGACCACTCCACGTATAAAGCTCTCCAGTATTGATCCCTCTGATAGTCTCTAATTTAGCAATTTCTCGGTTTAGTTGGCGTAGTTCTTGCTCTTTCTCTTCGGGAGTTAAGTGAGAGACTCGAGCTTTCTCTTTATCTTCCTCCTCCTTCGTCATAGGAGAGTACCACCGCCTGTAATTATTTGAAGTGCTTTTACTAGCAAACGCGGTTTTTATACAACCACCAGCGCCTGGAATCAGAAAATTATTATTATTGTACCCAGAGGTGAAATTAGGAGAAATTTTTACGGGGCAATGTCCGCTATATCTTGCCCAAGACGGTGCCGCCGCCGCCGACGACGACGACAACGCTTTGGCAGTCCAGAGTCCCCCGCGACTGTTACGAAGAAGGTTTCCAGTGTAACTCGTAACGCGGTTGACAAGTACTGTATCAATCATCTTGGTCTTTCGGTACAATAAAGTCACGTTCAAAGTTGTTAATGAATGGAGATCAATCAATCACCACCATCGTCATCATCCAAAAATCAACGTAATTTTTTCGTGGTTGTGAGAGAATACTACGAATCCGCTAACAATTGTCATATTCTTAAATCGAATGAATCATAACGAATCTCAACGAATGTCATCAAAATTCAAAATTGCCAAAATTTTACCATTCTATTCTTTTTAACAACTGCATTAAAAACATTGGGAAGACACAAGAGCCATGCACAAAGTTGTGTTAGCAGTTGCAATAGTAGGTCCATCAACAGCCACTGCTACTAGATCCCTTCCCCATTTGCTACTACAATCATTACTAGACATAACACGAAATAAAATTTTTTTATTACATTAGCTTTAGCCACTGACAATCAACCTTGCTTTATGTGTTGCTTTAATTTGGAAAATTGAATGATGTTTAAACGCCAGTGATGACTGATAGTACCCCAGCAGAAGCCGCAAATATCCCAAACACGAGTAGAAAGCGGCAGAACATTCTTTCCAATATCAACATCCTTAATTTAGGCTTGATAGTGTTCGTGTTAGACAAGTAAAGGAGACTTGGGAAAATATAAACCAAAGCGCTACCCATCACAGCGCCTGACAAGCCAATGATCAAACCAGCATCAGAAACGACCATTGACAAAAGCGTTACAATTGTCATCAGGATTAAAGTAGTCAACTTTTCATGTCTCCGTTTCGGTTTTTGCTCGGTTTTTAAACTGTAAAGCTTCAAAATCTCTCCCCGGCACGCACTGATCAAAAATGGATATCCACCAATAACTGAGATAGCGGTCAACAAACGGCAAACCGTAGCGCCTTTATCCAAAGTTGAATAATTATTTAAAATGACTCCCATGGCATTACCACCAAATGTGAGAAAGCCAAACGTCATAATTGAGCAGTTTATGATAATAGTAGAAAGGAAACCAGCCTGGGTTATTTTGTAAAACGAATTCAACACATCAAATTGATCATCATGAAATGGTTTATTGTCTTCGTCACCATCCACGATGCGAAGAGTATTACTCCTGGAATCATTACCAAGAGAATGATACAAATCAGGTGCAATAAAATGCCCTCTGTACCGTAGCATTTGAATGAAAGTGGTGTGATAAAATATGAGTCAATAAAATGAGGAATTCAATGAGAAGCATCTGAAATAAGGCTTTCCACTTACAAATATGCGGATGCAGCCATTCCAAATAAAAACAGCGAAGCTGGATTTGCAAGCCCCTTATTGAAGGTCTGAAACTTGGGAAGTTGCTCTGGCGACAGTGTTCTGAGCAGAAGACCGAATCCTGGAAGCGAATAAGGGGAGTTTTTATTTATCAACGGGCAACGGAACGCAATGAAGACTGATGTTATGAGAACTGCCCCAACACCGGCAAGCGATAAAGGTGCGAGAGAGATGAGAGACTTCAGGTTGCACAGCGGATACAATACTGTTGATGCTAAAAATACTATCCAGAATTGTCGAAAAGTCCAAATACCATTCAATCCAACTGTCTTAGCCAGACTTGATGTAACATCACCCAAGCACAAAGTATACGACAAGCAAGCCCCGAAGCAAAAAGTAAGACTGACGGCAGAAACCAACCAGCCTGTGGAATATGATTTTTGATATAAGTGACATAGCAATGGAAATGTTTGGAATGCGAATGAGATGACCATATTTATCTGACGAAACAGCGTATTACATAAGAACTTAGCCATTCAATGAAAGAAGAAGAATATACTCTATACATACTGGACTTTTTATCGACATTTTTTTCCCAAAGCTCTCCCAGGGTCTTTGCTTTTGATGTATGTATGAGACGACCATATAAACTAAACGTGTAAGCAGAAATAGACCCTAGAATCGCCATCAATGCAATCGCTGGAATGATGCTCAATTCAAAATCACTTGTTTTGGCGACTCCCATCGGGAGCGCCAAGATTCCGGTGCCTACCATAGCTTTAATGAGGTTCAACGTGCCGGCAAATATTTCCTTTCTACTGTCGTTTCTTTTTTCCTTTGCCCGTCCATGGTAGCCCCTTCGAAACCCCCCGTCAGTCGATGTTACCTTTCTATTAACAGCACGACTGAGCAACTGGTTTGAAATAAGGATTTTCTGCGGGACTTTGTTGTTGACATAAGGCAATCGAGGAGACAGAAATCCTTTGATCGCCACAAATGATGTATTTGATACTGTTAGGAAAAGTACTGCTACAATGTGAAAGGAAGTCATCTGAAAAGAAATCTGTTTCTTCGTTGCTCGCGCTTTGTCACGTTCGAGTTGACGCCAGCTATTCGGCACAAGATTATTCCAAGGTTCCTTTGACAATACTAGCAAAGTCGATCGAATGCAACTCAAAAACCTGATGTTGATTTGAGGAGTTTTTGATGTCAAATTTGATCGTTTTAATCGTATACCAAAAACTGTGTCGATGGGCAGACCGCTGGCAGCTTGGCTCTGCCATACTGCACCAAAACAACTTTGTGCCCAAAGTTACTGCAAGGCACACCGCCCCTGGAAGCCAGCAATCCCTTGAGGGCAATGTGCCCCAGCTTCTTGCCCTCAACATGAGGCCACTGCATTGCATCTGCGTTTGTTGCAACTGTTTGGGAGCACTGGGAAATGGATCCCTCGATTGCCAAAGCCCCATGGCAACTGCTGGTGCTGTGCTCCCCTCTAAAATGAAGGTTTTGGATTGATGGTGAGAAGCTAGTTTCGTGCAAACAAAGATTATAGTCAAAATGGTCAATTTTGTGTAAACAAAAATTATGGTTACTGTGGTTGATGACATGCTAAACGTCACTGGTAATAGAGTTCTATTCTCCGCGAAGATCAATGAGCAGCACCCCCCAAACAAACCCCCACCTTCTCCCTTCATCCTGTTGTTTTCATTCATCACCAAGTAAATCCACCAAATCATTTCCCAAGAAGAAGGCGTAGTGACTTGGATACGCCGAGGGTATCTTGAGAAATTTGGGACTAATTTTTGTATCTATTTTTCGGTACGAAAGACTGTGCTTATGTCCTTGTGAATTCAAGCCAAATAATTTCTTGAACGATTCCACAAGCTCTCCTAAATCATTTGTGTCCAGAAATCTCCCTCTGATGAACGTGTCGCTAAATACTTTTAGGAGGGGATCTGTATTCTCATCTTTGATTCTCAAATCTGATTTGATTGTATCCCTCAACCGAAGAGAGCTTTGAAAGTCGGTGAGAAACTGTCGTTCTTTGGTAATTGTGTGTTCGTCGTCATTACGTCGAATTTCATCACGAATTTTTTTCATTGCTACAAACCACATTCCACTATGTATACACGACGCGTATACTAAAGTCTCAGAGTCAACCTGCGACCAATCAATTTCGGCCGAGTCATCTTTTGATCTCGACAAAAGTGTGTTCTTCAACACGAGGGTAATATTATTCCACGATGTATACGGCCAGCAATTCACTTTCGTTCTCAAGCTGATACCCCGGCAGTGCTTCTTTTTCAACAAATGATCGTGATCGCAATCCTTCTTTCCATGATTACCACGACTCGCCGATATCTTTTTAGATGAGTTGTGATCGATTGTTCCTCTGAAATACAGAGCATGATATTCAGAATCATTATGGTCCGCATCATACTGATTCGAGCTCAATGACTTTTCTTTGCCAGTAATCAACAGACTATGATTTGATTTTGAACGAAGCGTGTGAAAAGCAGCAACATCAGCGACTACTGCAATAGCTACTGAAGCACCACATCGATCTTCAAACTGTAAAAATTCATCGAGCTTCACTTCTAAATCATTTGGCCCAAATCTATTGCCTTGGTTTGTGGCAGAAATAGACGAATCTTTAAATCCGTAGCATGAATTTACATCAAAACAGGCATCCCCATGGTAGATCGGCAAAATCGAAACAAAAGATTTATACACGCTGCACATCCATTTTTGAATGTACGTACTTTTATGACGTGATGTATTCAATGCCAGTTTAATCTTCTGGCAGCCAACAATTGAATTCATAAATCTTATTGATTTTTAGAGAATTATTTTAGTAAGAACACATACGTTTTGTTGAGTCAAAACGAGTTTTGGAAGAACAAAATCATATCCTCTGTTGACGATACATGCGAACGTAACATACCTGTATTTTTGAAAAGAAAAATAAGTTTTCATGATGTTGCACCAACCCTCCACCTCGCATTTAACGCCATACACTAAAGAAGCAGATTTTGCTGCCTGCTTCGGTAAATTGTGCAGAATCATCAGTAAAGACGAGATTATTTTCTCTGCGTCAATAATTTCAGAAGAACATAGTATTGTTTGTTGTTCTATCAATCCGCATCTGCATTCATTCACTGACTGAACAAACGAAAATAAGAGCGGTGGAGTTAGTTTTCAGCGTTGCTTTTGCATCAAATATCAATATGAAAGGCGAGTAGAATCATACCATTAGTGCTTCAATAGAAATAGAGAGAGTTTCAGCCTTTTCTTGATACGAAGATACTAAATCAGACCCTGAAAGTAATTCCTTCGTCGCAGAATATACAAATGGATCACATAAGACCTCACGAATGTGGCGCAAATCCTCGATATTTCGTTTGTACATCTTTACTAATGTCAATGCTTCAACAGGTGATTTAAGATGTGAACAAGCCGAATAAATGGCTTCTAGTCCGGCAAACATTATCAGTGGATTGCATGCCTTCTCCCATTCTCTTTTTTGGGTACAACTAGTTTCGGAAGTATTCGTAAAAAAGCGACGAATTGGAGATCTTGAAGGAGATGATTTTGGAGCAGGAGAGCTTGGCTTAGAAGAGGCTTTAGTTGCTGCTGAATCCAAGACGAGGCAGGCGGCTTGCGCATTTGTGTAAGTCGCGTCAGTGAGATGCTGACAGAAAGTTTCGACGGTATCATTTAGTGTTATCAAAGTCATCGTCAATACAGGTATTCGTTGGGGAAATTGTGAAACCGCTTCGGTTCCTAACATCTTTCCATAGAACACATCTCCTTGATTTTGCAGCGGTGACGATGCAGTCATGGTATTCTGCGTACGACTAAGGAGCTTAAAACCTTAAGAATCGGGACTGTGGTTTACATTTACATGCTTGTGGCCACTTTTAGTTGTACCGTAATTGCAGATTTCAACAATGGGTCCTCTACCTAAATTGTAGAGCGATGTCTTCCTACTAGATTGCCGATAGATCATATGATTTTATTGTGGTTGCCATTGTTTGTTCCATTACCGAGGTCTGCTGATAATTTTGAGATTATTTGTTCTGAGTCTTTATCTATACGGTGATCATACTTAAGGTACCTACTACAGTATTTAGACCCAAAGACGAAGCGCGCCGCACACCGAAAAAGTAGCAGTAATAAGGTTAGCGACCAAGAAAAGTATTTTTTGGTCTGAATTGAAGAAATAAAGCACTTTCGCAGGAAGTATATTTTCTCGAAACAACTTTTTCGACGGCATTGTTGCTGAAGAAAGAAAGGAAAGGAAAGCAAAAGTACAATCGTAATGGGTCGTTCTCAATTAGATGATTCTGTTTCTGGGGATAAAGATGATTCGGTTGGCATAGTCCGACAATTTCCAAGAGTCGGTGCCCAGTTCCAGACCAGGATCTCGAAGTCGACTGATTTTACAATTCGTCCTGCCCCCAAGCGAATATCAGTTGATTTCCCACACATTTTAGAGCAGGAGGCTAGGCCGGCTGAACAGAATGAAACGAATGGTATGTTAAAGTTAATTCAAAATTGCAAACGGAACATTCTGTGCTACGCGAAGATTGGTCGAAAACCATACCGAAATTTTTTGTGCTCTATACTTCGGTGATTCGTATGTGATTTTAATCTCCCAACGACTTGAGGTGTCCCTATGAAGGACGATGTAAAACATATGAGAGTTCAACATTTGTTTTGTAACTTATTCAATGGACTTTCGATCAAATGAATTCATATTTGCTCTTCATTGTCTACGGTCGATATTGATATTCTTTCTCATTTCTTATTTGCGGTGTTATTTTTATTAAAGTCGAAGCGCCATGGCATCCGCCGTTACAAGCGGTTGAAACTAATGGTGATATTGATATGATAATGACAGACTCAAAAAGCAGTCGGGGGGGGATGCTAGTTCATAAACCAGCAAAAGGAGAATTCTCGACGTATGTCAAACCTTTCGTGGTATCTACACGCGACCACGTAAGGCCAAATATTTCTAATGAGGCTTGGATTCAGCACATGATTCATTTACATAGTACAGAAAATACAGGGATGAGGAATCGTGCCTCTCGGGGCGGTGTTAAACGTAAACGTCCTGAAAACGAAGAATTGACTTGGAACTTGGAAAAAATACTCGAAAATCTACAAAAAAATGAAAATGGTGCTTCTGGAAATGATATGATGGGAGAAGAGGAAGCCACGGTGCTTCATCATTTGTGGCATATCTTCGACGGAAATGTTGATGCTGCAGAATTCAATTTGCTGGTGAAGCTTTCGGGAGGGCAAGGTAAGTCATTCAGTTACAATTTTTTTATCTGATTATACTTTCTTTTCACAACAAGTCTCATTGATTTGCATTGATATGAAATCAAAAGCGACAAAAATGCGGAAATGCGAAGAAAAGAAACGTTCAAAGCGAAAATCAAAAATCCCATCCCAGCAGACATCAGAGTCCTGGCGTGAAATGTATCAATCTACCACTTTCCCGTACGCGCGATCTCTACTGGAACAATTTCAAGATGATACAAAACAATTATATTCAATTGAGAAAATTTCCTCTAGTATGCCTAATAACACCTCAGATGATCAGACAGATGTGAATTTGGTCCTAGAGCCTGACGACTTAAAAGGTGCCTGGAGATCCATTTTGGCTTGTGGCAAATCAATTGAACGACAGCTAAGTGAAAATTCAGGATTTGGAGACAAGAAACCGTTACTCTCCACCATACTCACATTTGTTGGCAGGGCTTATGCTCTACCGACTCCAGAATCTTGTTTTGGGACACATCATGTAATGATCGAAGAAGTTTCGAATACGATCATCACAATTTTGAATCACGTGAAGAAAGCTCAAGATTTTCTCGCTAAGATTAGAGACGAGATGTTCGACGAATCGAGAGGTGGAATCGATAGTGACGATCTCTTGAAGTTATTGGATACCGAATATAGCGCTTTGCCAATTCGACTAAGGGAAGTCGAAAAACTTTACCAATTTCGAGATGCTGTCCTCCGATGGGAATCGCGACTTGCCAAAATGTTCGCCGTGGCGGATGAAGAATTGGAATATGGAGACATCAATAATGACCTTAGTATCGCTGAAAAGATGCAACATGAGGCGAGGAGTCATGGGTACAAATCAAAAGCTCTAGTCCAGCTCACTGCTCGAATTAAAAAAGCTTATGATCTTAGAGATCGAATTTTGCGATGGAAATGCGCTAGCGCTCGAGGAAAAATGACGACGTTTAAGACGCTATCAGGGTTCGTAAAAGAAGCGAAACGAATCAAACTTTCCTCTCCAGAGGTATTAGACGTATTCGAATTTCATCGCCTTGCCGAAGAATGGATTGACAGAGCAAACATAGCCATTCGATCCAAAATATCTTTAGATGAAATTAAAATATTAATACAAAGAGGAGAAGAAATGAAATTGGATTTGTCTGACTATATCGAGAAGTTGAGAACAAGGGTGCGGATCGCTGATGACTGGTTATGCGCGCTCAATGAGATATTACCATCAAAAGATGGAAATACAAGATTGCAAGTATGGCAAAATATGGAATCTTCTTTGCAAAATAAAAACTACAATGGCTTGCACGAATTGTCCTCTGAAGGCAATCGGATACCTGTTGATGTAGTTGCTGTCAAACTTCTTCAGCTTGCGCTTGATTCAAAAAATTGGACTTCTAAAGCACAAAAGTGGCTACCAAGTAATGCCAACAGCAAAAAGGGGAAATTGTGTGATTTACGCGAACACCTCGATAAGGTTGAATCCTTACGTGCCAAATTGCCATTATCAGAGACCGAAAGGAAAAACTGGAAACCAGTTGGCGAAGAGGAGCTGTCGGCGATCATTACTACTGCCGACTCCTGGATAGAAAAGGTATGCATTACATTTACTTCAAACAGTTTTTGAATATATTTTCTGTTACTATTTTTTATCTAACGAGATCGATTGTAAATTTGATTTCTTAACAGTACCAGCCTTATCTTGCCGGAGATAACCGCAAACATGAACGACGGAGTAGCCTTTCAATTTGCAAACTTCGGACTATCGTTCGCGAGGGAAGTGCTGTTCACGCCAATATAGGAAACTCAGTATCCAAAATTTCGCGAATATTGGCTCAGGCAGAAGATTGGTACAGTTCACACTTGCCATTACTTGAGCGATGCGGTCTTTCCTCAAACGGAAAATTTGTCAAAAACTCAAAAGAATCATATGTTAAAATCGAGGATATGTCAGCGGCAGCTGAAGTAGCTAGATCAAGTATTGCTCTTGACCTGGATGAAGCAATGAATCTTAGGAAGCTGTTGGATAAATGTACCAGTTGGAACGAAAGGGTTGCTCTTATTGCACCTAAAAGAAATAAGCGCCACAATAGGGGCGGTCGAGCTAGGTTTAAACTAGAAGATTTGATTGATTTGGTCGAAGAAGCATCAAGTTTACCTATCGAGACTGATGAGAATGTGAATCGTTTGCAGATTCAGCTGAATATTGTCGCAACATGGAGGTCTGAGGCTTCAAAGAAACTTCAGAGCATAAACTCTGGATTCAACTATTTGAAATCCCATGTTGAAGAAGTTTACGGCGAAGCAAAAGACTACAGTATCGATAGAATTTCAGATTCCAGTAACGATGACGAAGATAGTATGAGCGATGAATGTGGCGAAGCATCAAATGTTGAACTCAATAAAGATGCTGAAGAAGTTTTTAAAAGAGCAGACAGCGTTGGTGTTAAAGATAATCTACCAGAGGTAGAATACATTGTCGTATCGCACGAAGATGACGCAATTGCTGACCGAGGTTCAAACTCCAGCGTGATTGTATTTAGACTCATTAAAGAATTTAAAGAAGGCGCGAAAGATATTGGTGTGATCACAGTCGAAGGGGAAATTGGGGACTTACTTGACTCTGTGTCAAAGTGGTGCGTCAAGTCTTTCAAGTATTTGAATACGCCGCGAGATGTGTTTGATAAAAGATATTTCGGAGCATTTGATAGATTTATTGTCGAAGGCGAAGATCTATGCAATCAACAAAGTAACTATGCATCATACTCTGATTCTTCCGACAGTCTCACCGAGCAGCTCTTTGGGGCATGGGGAGGTATAATCAAGGATCAGCTTTTACGACTTTCAATTTTGAAAAGGGAGAGAGAAAAGTTTGAAGTTTGGTGCAAGCGCGCAACTAAGATTCTCTCTGATGATAAAAAATTAACAGCTCAGAAATTGGCTGATCTTGCAAAAACCAGCCAACATTTTCCAGCCAGTAAGTTCAGTCACATATACAATCGAAACTTTCTCTTTTGTCACAAAATCTCATTCTTACAATACTCTTCGTTCTGAACAGACCGAGATCTAGTTAGCAAAATCCGGGGACTCTCTACTAAGGTTTCAAAGTGGATAGTAATGGCAAAAAAACTGCTTGAATCTGGAGAAAGGATTGCTCTTCAAGATGCAAGGAATCTTGCAGAAACGGGAGAAAAGCTGAGAGTTCAGAGCGATGAGCTTAAAAAATTGAAAGCTGAAATTCGAGCTGCCCGCAACTGGACAAACAGAGCAAAAAAATGTAACACGCAACAAGGATCAGTTCATGTCAATGATTTGGAACAGCTTATTGAAGAACATGATAGTCTCTTGATCGAATTGCCAGATGAGTTGGAGATGCTGAAGCAAGCTACCGTAGGATATTGCATTTGTAGGCGACCATATGAAGGATTCATGATTGGCTGTGATCATTGTGAAGTAAGTCTCCGCAATTATATTTCGTATTTCGATGCTTTCTATTTCCTTGATGACTGACTCGCTTTTTTCAATTCAATCAAAGGAGTGGTACCATGGTTCTTGTGTTGGAATTTCTGAATCAAAAGCAGACAAATTTGAGAAGTATACATGTGTGCGATGCTTAACAAAGGAGACATTGAACAGCAGCTCTACCACGGCAGTTGGGATTATCAAGAAGGTAAGCAATTTAATTCTCTTTTATATCAGATCATGCATTTTGGCGTATTCTGACCATGACTTTCTTGCACTAGTGGACATGTCCGAAGGTCTTGAAAGAATCACGACGTATTGAATGCCAGAAGCTACAGCGGAAAGACCGGAAAGAGAAGAAAGATATCGAGAAACTATCGAACCAAATCAAAGAGCTCAAGCATCAGCTACTTGAGTTGAAACAAACTGAAAACAAGAGCATTAAAGAAAATGATAGCATTATGGAAATCGAAACAACAACTCCTGCCGGCATTTTACTTGGCCGTGACTCAGTGGAAAAAAGACCAAATCCTCCTGAACAATCAGATGATCCATCTACAAACATCGTTTCAGTTGAAAATGGAGAATCGATAAATACTGCGAGTGATGGAATATTACTCACCTCAGATGATGCATCAACATCAAAAGTTTCAAAATCTGTAGAAGATGGTCCAAGTCTCTCGAAGGAGAATGTAACAGCAGAGATAAAGAGCATAGCAACCAAAGTAACTCTCTGTGCCTCTAAAAGCGAAGTCTCGACTGGAGTAGCTTCCTCCTCTGTAAACGAAGGTATGTGATAATTCATCCATGGATATTCTGCCCGCTCCTTCTTTCCTTTTCGATTAAAACTGACAACTTCATTCTTCTTTTCCATCAAGATGGAATCGTGTGTAAACTACAAAAAGCTGAGAAAAACCTTGAGTTATTAAAGGAAAGATCAATGAACATATCAAATCAATCAAATGAGCTAAAACTCAACGAAGCTAAAGAGGATAAGTATGCAAAAGATCTTCGAAATTGGTGCTTGAAAGTAAGATCTCAAATTCTTGCACCTTCAGACAAATCGCTATCAGATATGACTCGGCCATCTACTGGCGGTATCATGTCCCCGATAATGAAACAAATTATTGCCGAGGCTGAGCAATTGGGAATTTTGTATCTTTCGGACGTAAATAAAATGGTTGATTGCTTTAAAGGTATCTGCTGGAGTTTCTCAGCTATGACAGTGCTCCGTCGTAAACCTACTGTTGCAGAGATTCGTCATCTTATTGCTGAGACATCCGAGTTCAAGCTGCCCAATGAAAAAGCTTTGAGAACAATGAGATTTATGGCCAACAAGGCATCTCAACTACAGTCGAAGGTGGAAAAGGCTCTCTCTCCAAAAAATGGCGACTCAAAACCTATTAATGTTTCTTCCCTGAAAGAACTTAAACTTCGAATTCGAAATTTGCCATTGAGTGTTCCAGAAGAAGAAATGATTTATAAACTTCTTGCTCAGAATAACAAAGAACATCTGAGTGAGCATTCACACCAAACGATTTCGAAAGACGACGTTTCACCTCATGCACCAAATCCAGCTGAATTGTGGCCTCCTTTTGGCCTTAGGGAATCGAAGACTGCAATTGACGTTTTTGGGTCTGAATGTTTGGCAATCCCTGATGTGATGTCTAGCATGAACACAACTGCTGAGAGGCTTGAAGTTCTGTCGGACTATCCAAATCCAACCGGAACTCAAGTAAAGACAGAAGTGCAACGATGTGACAACAAACCTCCCACACTTGATGCACAAAACGCAGTTCAGAAGAACGAAATATCTTCTAAGACCACACCACATCAGGGCAAGAGTCAAAATCATGAACAAGATCGCTCTTTCCACGAAATCCAGGAAGTTTCTTCTCTCGCTAAACCAAAATGTGAGGGAGCTCAAGACCCAAAAAAAAGTCACAACTCGCACAACTCCTCCGAGGTTGTTATACCGTCATCAGATAACTCAGTTCAGAAAGTAGATGAAAGCAAAAGTCAAACCTTTGAACAGCCTCGTTTATTAGCTGCAACACATGAAATTTCTCCCCAAACAAACTCAAACGGTCTAATCCAAAATGAGAGGCCAAATACTCAGGATGCCCCCAAAACATCTTCCCAAATCGATGTACCATCGCCAAATACCTCAATTCAAAGAAGCCAAACTTTTCAACAGCTCAAACAAGATCCTGGTACAAGTGGATTACTTAAACAATCAAGTTCCTTTGCTGCGACACAGAAAGTTTCTATTGACGGATCCTCAGAGTGTGGAGCTCAATCAGAAAACTCAGACACAAAAGATTCTCAGCAAATTTCTTCCTTGCCTCAAATGAGTAAAAGCCAAAATCAAAACTCTGAACCTGTTTGTTCAACAACAAATGAAGCTTCTGACAAATTCACAA
>Ga0163111_10001500_pt1 | contig 14456 bp, 10 predicted proteins | sample CRUFie1St18metaG_FD_109645 | JGI IMG/M metagenome (GOLD analysis project Ga0163111, IMG submission 109645) | Marine microbial communities from the Costa Rica Dome - CRUD Field 142mm St18 metaG | ecosystem: Environmental > Aquatic > Marine > Oceanic > Photic zone | place: Costa Rica: the Eastern...
CTTAGTCAGGTTTTGTAGCTTTCCGATTTCAGGGGGCAAACTACTCAGCTGATTTGACCACAAATCCAGCTTAGTCAGGTTTTGTAGCTTTCCGATTTCAGGGGGCAAACTACTCAGCTGATTGGACATCAAATCCAGCTTAGTCAGGTTTTGTAGCTTTCCGATTTCAGGGGGCAAACTACTCAGCTGATTGTAACTCAAATCCAGCCTAGTCAGGTTTTGTAGCTTTCCGATTTCAGGGGGCAAACTACTCAGCTGATTGGAACTCAAATACAGCCTAGTCAGGTTTTGTAGCTTTCCGATTTCAGGGGGCAAACTACTCAGCTGATTGGAACTCAAATACAGGTATGTTGCTCCTGTTGTATAAGCCTCTTCAATTTGTTTTAATGCATTTTCGTATGCCCAATTCATTTGTGGTTTGCCTTTGTGCTGAATAGGGGGTAATATGTGTTAAAAGAGCAGGAAAGTCAATGTTGTTGCGAGATAAGTGTTCTGAGGGGGGGAGGGGGCAAACACATCTTTCTATCCACCTTGCCTCCCCGCCTCCCCAATTCCCCAAACTTATCCACACTTTTCACACCCTTCCTTACAAACCTCGCAACCTATCTTCCGCACCTATTTTGTAAAATGGGCAGCTACGAGTTCCCATATCCCTACTTTGACATGCAAAATGCATAGGTGGAGGTCTCGGTGTGCCCATTTTACCATGTAAAGTGCATAGGTGGAGGCCTCGGTGTGCCCATTTTACCGTGCAAAGTGTATAGGTGGAGGTCTCGGGTTGCCTATTTTACATGGCAAAGTGCATAGGTGGAGGTCTCGGGTTGCCTATTTTACATGGTAAAGTGTATAGGTGGAGGTCTCGGGTTGCCTATTTTACATGGTAAAGTGTATAGGTGGAGGTCTCGGGTTGCCCATTTTACATGGGAAAGTGGGCAACCCGAGACCTCCACCTATGTATTTTGTCAGTCGAATATACGATTTGGGGGATACTCCTTCTTTTTTGCATGAAAATATGAAGCTTATGCTGAGTATATGATGGAGAATTAAGGTATTCAGTCTTCCAATAGTGGGTTTGCCAGTGCCTATGAATCGAAAGAGATTCCTACGAATGGTTATCTGACAGGATATTGAGTAGAAAGATGAACCCAAGACCCACTCTATCCGATGATTTTTCTAAGTGAGTAAAATCGTAGGGTAGAGTAAGGGGACGGAAGATAGGTCGCAAGCCTTCTTACCAATCTCGCAAGCAAACTTTCAAACCTCGCACGGCCACTTACAAACTTCGAAAGCCTACTTTCAAGCCGCCCCAACCCCCTCCAAGCAACACCCCCACAAAAACAACTATTTCCTTACATCTGCCACTTTTTACTGCACAAAATCACCCTTTTGGGGATATTATTAATGAAGGCCAACACCTTCACAAAAACAACCCAAAAACCAATTCAACCCCTTAACCCAATACAAAACATTATGAAAACACCTTCAAACCCCTCAACACCCCCTAAGAAAGCGCAGCCACACCAGGCAAAGTCTTCCCCTCCAAATACTCCAACAACGCCCCTCCCCCCGTAGACACATACGAAACCTGATCCTCAACCTTCGACTTCTTAACAGCAGCCGCAGAATCTCCCCCACCAATCAAAGTAAAAGCTCCCGTCTTAGTCGCCTCCGCAATGGCCTGCGCAACAGCCTCCGTCCCCGTAGCAAACTTATCCATCTCAAACACCCCCATCGGACCATTCCACAAAATCGTCTTCGAATCCATGATCACATCAAAGAAAGCCCTAAAAGTCGCAGGCCCAATATCAAGCCCCATCATATCAGGCGGAAAATCCTCATTTCGAGCAATGAAACTCTTACCATCCTCCCCAAATACATCCGACACCACCGAATCAATCGGCGTAAGAATAATCACATCCTTCCGTCGCGCCAACTTAATCAGAGAAGCTGCCATAGCAATCTTATCCTTCTCCAATAAAGAAGTCCCAATCTGGTATCCCTTAGCCCGAAGGAAGGTATAGGCCATTCCCCCCCCGATCAAGAGATAATCAATCTTATCAAGCAATTTCTCAATAATCGCAATCTTATCAGACACCTTTGCTCCCCCCATAATAGCCGTAAAGGGTCGCTCCGCATTATTCAATATATTCTCCACTGTAGAGACTTCCTTCTCCAGCAGAAATCCCGCATACTTCTCCTCAAAGAATTGAGCAATCGTAGCAGTACTAGCATGCGCACGGTGAGCCGTCCCAAAAGCATCATTCACATAAATATCCCCATGCTTTGAAAGCTTTTGCGCAAACTCCACATCTCCCTTCTTCTCCTCCTTATGAAAACGGAGGTTTTCCAAAAGAAGCACTTGACCTGCTTGAAGGGATTGGCTGGCCTCAAAAGCAGCATCCCCTATACAATCTTCTGCGAACAGAATCTCAGAAGAGATATACTTCTTAAGGGTAGGCAATGTATGCTTAAGACTAAACTTATCCTCTGGCCCTTTCTTCGGACGACCAAGATGAGACATAAGGATGACCGCCCCCCCATTATCCAAGACATATCGAATACTCGGAATAGCCTCCCGAATCCGACGATCGTCTGTTACCTCATATTCTCCATTAAGGGGAACATTAAAATCGACTCTAATAAGTACTCTTTGATCTTTTACGCTTGCGTTCTTTAGGTATTTCATGTATGCTTCAGCTTTGTTGCCAAAAATAAGGCTTTCTTTCTGGCAAGAAAAAACACTTACATAAATTTAAAGATTTCATAAACTGCCTCAGTTGGTTTGCTTTACAAACTGCTGTAAATACGCTTACTTTGTGTACGCGCATAACTGCATGTACACATTCATTTTGGAACAATCATGCAGGAAATGAGTTTCAGGCAATGAGGGACATAAATTCCCCACCTGACACCTTTTTCTGGTATTCATTTACAAGCATATAACCATGTCTAGATTAGCACACGCAGATAGTTTTCAGAATCGGCATTTAGGCCCCTCTGAATCAGATGTTAAAGAGATGCTGGCCACAATAGGGGTTGATTCATTGGATGAATTGATTAACCAAACCCTTCCTGACCGAATTCGAATGCCCAAGGCATTGAAAACGAATTCGGCTATGTCTGAGTATGAGTATTTAAAGGAGCTGAAAGAAACAGCAAGCCTGAACAAGGTCTTTCGGTCTTACATCGGTTTAGGATACTATGATTGCATTACCCCTTCTGTGATATTGCGGAATATCCTTGAGAACCCAGGTTGGTATACCCAGTATACGCCTTACCAATCCGAAATCTCTCAAGGACGACTGGAAGCCTTGCTAAACTTCCAAACAATGGTAAGTGATTTAACAGCCATGCCTCTGGCGAATGCTTCTTTGCTAGATGAAGGAACGGCAGCGGCCGAGGCAATGATTATGTGCTATAATCATAAGCGAAAGAAGAATCGAAAGAATCCGCTGAAAACCTTTGTCGTTTCAGATCAATGCTTCCCTCAAACCATTGCGGTTCTTCGTACCCGCGCCGAAGCCCTAGGCCTAAACTTGCTTGTAACCGACATCCAATCCCTCGAACTGAATGCGGATGTATTCGGCGTATTGGTGCAATATCCAGATGTGAAGGGAGATGTACAGGATTATGCAAAACTAAGCGAGGTTGTACATGCGAATGGTAGCTTATTGGTGGTCGCAGCAGATTTATTGAGCTTATGTGTATTGCGTGCACCAGGCGAATTTGGAGCGGATGTAGTAGTCGGCACAACCCAACGCTTTGGCGTTCCCCTAGGATATGGAGGCCCACATGCTGCATACTACGCCACCAAAGAGGAGTTCCTTCGGCTGATACCAGGACGTATCATTGGAGTTTCAGTCGATGCTAAGGGAAAACCTGCTCTCCGAATGACCCTCCAAACCCGCGAACAGCACATTAAACGCGCGCGTGCTACCTCGAATATTTGTACGGCTCAGGCACTCCTTGCTACCATGGCAGGAATGTATGCGGTCTACCATGGTCCTACAGGCTTGAAAGCAATTGCCCGACGGGTACACACTTTCGCAGGAGTATTGGCCGAAGGACTACGCCGCTTAGGACTAGAGCGGGTCAATGCACATTTCTTCGATACCCTGACAGTCCGATTAGATAGCGAAGAGCGTGTAGCGAAACTCCGAAAGCTAGCCGAATCCCTCTCAATCAATTTCTACTACGGAGACAATCATACAGTTAGCATCTCCCTAGACGAATGTATCTCTGAAAAGGAGCTCCTGACATTGCTCGAATTATTCTCTGAGGTCATGGATCAAGAGCTAGTGGGCTTCGATATACATGCCTTAGCGAATAGTTGGACGGATGCCTTCCCCGAAGGACTAAAGAGAGAAAGTGAATACCTAACGCATCCTGTATTCCATTCCCACCACTCGGAGACGGCCATGATGCGCTATATCCGCATGCTGGAGAATCGAGATTTGTCTTTATGCAATGCCATGATTCCACTAGGATCATGCACCATGAAGTTGAATGCCGCTACAGAACTAATCCCTGTAAGTTGGCCAGAGTTCAATAAAATTCACCCTTTTGCTCCACGTAATCAAGTGGATGGCTATTGGAAGATAGTGGAAGAACTCAGTCAATACCTCGCCGAAATTACAGGCTTCTCAGGAGTCTCTCTCCAGCCCAACTCTGGCGCACAAGGAGAATACGCAGGCCTAATGGTCATTCGAGCCTACCACGAATCGAGAGGAGAAGCGCATCGAACCATTGTACTCGTGCCTTCTTCTGCCCATGGCACAAACCCCGCAAGTGCAGTAATGGCAGGCCAAACAGTGGTTGTCGTAAAGTGCGATGGCATGGGGAATATTGACATGAATGACCTCAAAGCCAAGGCCGAAAAGCATAGTGAAAACCTCGCTGGATTGATGATTACTTATCCATCTACGCATGGGGTATTCGAGGACGAAATCAAGGAGGCTTGTGCCATCATTCATGAGCATGGAGGCCAAATATATATGGACGGAGCAAATATGAATGCACAAGTCGGACTCACAAATCCTGGCTTAATTGGTGCCGATGTTTGCCACTTGAACCTACATAAAACCTTCAGCATCCCGCATGGAGGTGGAGGCCCTGGTATGGGACCTATATGTGTAGCCGAACATCTTGTGCCTTTCCTCCCTGGCCATCCATTAGTAGAAATGGGCGGTTCTTTGGGGCCTGTGTCCGCAGCTCCTTTTGGAAGCGCAAGCATCCTATTAATCTCCTATGCCTATATCAAGCTATTGGGCGCAGAAGGGATGACCAACGCAACCAAATACGCAATCTTGAACGCCAATTACCTAAAGTCACGATTGGCAGAGCACTTCGAGATCTTATACCAAGGAACAATGGGGAGAGTAGCACATGAATTCATCATTGACCTCCGAAAGTATAAGAAGATGGGAATTGGGGTCGATGACATCGTAAAAAGATTGATTGATTACAGTTTCCATGCCCCAACTGTATCATGGCCAGTAGCGGGTACTATCATGATAGAGCCTACAGAGAGCGAGCCAAAATATGAACTGGATCGTTTCTATGATGCTTTGGTGAGTATTTTAGGCGAAATTCGAGAGGTCGAACTAGGCCTAATAGATGCAAAGGACAATGTCTTGAAGAATGCACCCCACACAATAGAAGTAATTACTTCAGATGATTGGAGCCATGGATATAGTCGCCAAAAGGCCGCTTTCCCTGTGCCCAGCTTATATCAGAATAAATTTTGGTCGTATGTGTCACGGGTAAACAATACCTATGGAGACCGAAACGTCATGTGTACGTGCCCGCCTGTCGATACGTATGCAGAGGCACTAGGGTAAACATCCTTTTGAAGCGAGTGCAATGAAATACTTTATTGGCAAAGCCATTTCCTTCTTTATACTAGGTGCTATCATATTTAACTTTATGATAGCACCTATACTGCTTTCTTCTGAACGCTTCTTGCCTTTAATGGAGAACTACCGTGTGTTCAGAAATGTGCTGAACTGTAAGAAACGTCTGAAGAAAAAGGTCTTATATATAGGAGACAGTCTGGGGTACCAATTCTTCCCTCCTACAGAACATGAAAACTCTTTGACAATCAATGGCTATGTGCTGATGATTGGGCATTATATATTAGCCTATCATGCCATACAAAACAATCCCGATTTGGAGGAGGTAATTTTGGTGAGCGAACCACGGGTGTTGGGCTTTGATTTTGAACGCTCATCTACATACGGAAATGTCATCAAACCTTTCTACACCTTTGAGAATCGTCCTTTATTCTCTGATTTAGTGCTGGAGAAGATGAACAAGAAGCCTCTGTCTCATCTTGCAATTTTCTCGGGCATGAAGGTCGTGCGTTGCTTCTCGGATATCGAATTTGAGGAGGATGAAAACAAAGACGCCTATTCCTTTTCAGATGTGGCAATCGAATACCTAAAGGAACTCAAGGCTTTGACCGAATCCAAAGGAATCCGTCTTACAATTGTTCCGCCTCCTATGGATCCCATCCGCATAGGGAAATCGAACGATTGGAGTGTGATGCGCAAACAGCTAAAGGAGGAAGGACTCGAAGAGGCATTCGGAGATTATTTTGATAGAATCCCGATGGTTCCCAAAAAGCATTTCAAAGACCCCCTCCATTTACATAACAAATACCTAGAAGCAAACCGAGATAGTTTATTGCGAGAGATGGTTCCGAATCATTTATTAGACCTTGTTTTGGCAGAGTAGCTAGGCAACAAGCTTGTGTGTTATGAGTTTTAATTCGATTGAGTTTATCATATTCTTCCCCATTGTTGTTTCTCTATATTTTTCTATCCCCTATAAATATAGATGGACACTGCTACTCGTTGCGAGCTACTATTTCTATATGTCGTGGCGACCCGCATACATCCTCCTAATTGTGGGTTCGACCTTAGTAGATTATTATTGCAGCCTCCAAATAGCAGGTACGGAAGACCAAAGCAGGAAAAAACGCTTCCTTAGGGTGAGCCTATTCATGAATCTAGGCTTGCTGTTCTTTTTTAAGTACTTCAATTTCTTTGATGAGTCTTTGGCAATGGTGCTACAAGGCCTAGGGGTGATGTATGAACCGCTGAAGCTAGACATTGTCTTGCCTGTCGGAATCTCATTTTACACTTTCCAAACCTTAAGCTATACAATTGAGGTATATAGGGGCAATCAAACACCTGTACGACATCTTGGAATCTTTGGGCTGTTCGTCTCTTTCTTCCCCCAATTGGTTGCAGGCCCCATTGAGCGTTCTGTCAATCTCATGCCTCAGTTCTTCCGCAAGTACGACTTCGATTATGATCGTGTTGTAGGAGGCATGCAATTGATGCTATGGGGGTTCTTCAAGAAAATAGTCGTTGCCGATAACCTAGCGATTGTTGTCAATCAGGTATTTAATAATGTACATGATTACAATGGGGTACATTACATCATTGCCACAATCTTCTTCGCTTTTCAGATCTTCTGCGACTTCTCGGGCTACTCCGATATTGCTATAGGAGGAGCACAGGTGATGGGCTTTAAGTTGATGGACAACTTCAAACGCCCCTATTTCTCTAAGTCAATCTCTGAGTTCTGGCGACGTTGGCATATCTCTCTATCAAGTTGGTTCCGCGACTATGTGTATATCCCCTTGGGAGGGAATCGCGTTTCGAAGGCTCGTTGGTACTATAACCTGATGATCACCTTCTTGGTAAGTGGATTATGGCATGGAGCGAACTGGACCTTTGTCATTTGGGGAGGCCTACATGGGTTCTATTTGGTCTTTGCTCTATGGACTCAAGATATCCGCGACCGACTCACCAAATTGATTCGCTTAAATAGAGCCCCTTTTCTACATCGATTGGTTCAAGTGATGATTACCTTCGGATTGGTGTGCTTAGGATGGATTTTCTTCCGAGCCAATACCGTAGAAGATGCCATGCACATTATCACACATTTACATGAGGGGGTAGGTAGCTTTGCCAAAATATTGGTCTTCGATACACTCCTACAATTTAAGCTATATCCTATCTATTCATTGATTGATGCTTGGGGAATCTCCATTCAAGACCTCATAATTATCATAGGAGGCTTGAGTTTCTTGGAGTTTGTCCATTATCAACAGAGAACAGGAAGCTTACGGAAACGCTTCAAAGAATATCCGATATGGGTTAGATGGGGCGTCTACTACCTCTTAATTATGGCAATCGTGGTATTCGGACAATATGATGTGCAAACCTTTATATACTTCCAATTCTAACGGAAAGAACGGAGCATACACATACGGCTAATCAATCCGAATTACATCAGATTTAATGAATAAGTCTGCTATATCGAGCCCAAGTGTAGGTTCGGAATAGAGATTTGGGGGCACACTGATATCCCCCAAGTACAATTCTCCTCTGATAGATCTTACCTCCTTTTGGTACAACCCAACTTTGGGCAAGGCTAGCGTTAAAGTGGCATCTGCATGTATAGAGGGAGTATAGATTTTCCCTGTAGTAAGGTCAATACCTGATGGAGTATCAAGGGATAGAATAGGAGCACTTTGCTGATTCGCCCATTCAATGAACTCTTTCGCTTTGCCTCTTGGGCTACCCGATAGGCTATACCCAATAATTCCATCAATAATCAAGTCAATCCCTTGTACATCCCGCAAATCATCTGGCCCATATACAGGCACTCCCATATGTTTGAGGATATGTAATTGATGGGTAGGGGCGGGCTTGAGCCTTTGTTCGCTTCGGGTAAGATATACTTCTATATTGGCACCCCAATTGAAAAGTCTACGGGCGCAGACAAGGGCTCCTCCTGCGTTATTTCCTGTGCCAGACATCACCACAACTTTTTTTGCCATGACGTTGGGAGAGAGAAAACGATCGCGTGCAACAATAGCAAGGCATCTGCCTGCATTCTCCATCATTTGTATGAGGTTGATCTGGTATTCTTCAACCATCAAACGGTCTACTTCAATCATTTGGGGAACGTCAAGGGTAGGGACAGCTTCTTGGTAGTGCGGTATCAGCATGGATTCCTTACTTTGTTATAGGTAGAAAGTATTGGATGCGAAATATACACCTATTTATACAACAAAAAGATAATTTTGTTCATTTTTTATAGGGATTCGCCCCTAAGCTATTCATAAGCTTAGGGGCGAATTTTATTTAACGTATTACCTTCTGAAGGTATTCCTTTTGGTCAATGCGGAGCCTTAACCAATAGATTCCCTTATAGGGCAATTCAATTGGAAGGGTATGGGTACCTGGCTGTTTCTGCATAACTTCAGAGAATATAGGACGACCCAGTACATCAATCAGCTCAATCTCAATATATTCGCTTTGTGCCAATTCGAAACTGAGGTAGCTCTGGCCAGGACTCGGATTCGGATAGAAGGCAACAGCATGCTGATTAAGGTTCGGATCAAGGGATGCGGGATAATCCACATCAATGACTTGACAACTCGAATCAATCCCACAATTGTTAAAGGCCGACAGGCATACCGTATAAGAACCAGGTACGGGATAAACATGTGTAGGATTCTGTATCGTGCTGGTTCCGCCATCTCCAAAATTCCATACCCAAGAAGTAGGGCTACCTGTAGAGAGATCCGAAAACTCAAAGTTGAGGCCACTCACAGGCGCATAAGAGAATTCTGGGTCTGGAGGGGCACAACTCACGAATATTTGTTGGCAAGAACTATCTGTACCACAGATACTTGTAGCCGTAAGGCAAATATAATAGGTGCCTGGGTTTGCGTATGTATGCACAGGGTTTTGTGCAGTACTGACATTGCCATCCCCAAAATCCCACAACCATGAGGTCGGACTATTAGCCGACTGGTCAAAGAAATCGAGAGTGAGATTGTCTGGTGTATAATTGAAGTCTGTTACAGGAACAGGGCAAATGGTGCTAACGGTCTGGCAAGCTGAATCAGTCCCACAACCATTCGTGGTTGTCAAACAAACCGTATAGGTTCCTGGAGCTGAATATACATGAGAAGGGCTTTGCATCGTACTGGTATTCCCATCTCCAAAATCCCATAACCATGTATCTACATCCTGCGAAGTATCAGTAAAGTCAATAGTAGTTGTACCCGATTGTGGGGTAGGAGAGAAGGACGCTTCTGGAAGCGGAAGCACAGTAACAGTCACATCATCCGTTAATGTCCCACAAACCACATCTATAGTAGTAACGCTATACGTGGTAGTATTAGAAGGACTTGCAGTAGGATTCGCACAAAGCGTACAACTTAATCCACTGCCAGGACTCCAATTGAATACCGTCACAGGATTGACGCTTGTAGCACTTAGGTTGACATCTTGGCCTGGGCATATAGAGACATCTGCCCCAGCATCAATATCAATGACCGTAACGGATTGTTGGGCTGTGTCTGCACAGGTACCATTATCTGCAATGAGCGTAATGGTATAGGTGCCTCCATCAGCGAAACTTATAGAAGAATTCGTGGCATTATCATGGAAGTTCCCATCTATGAGCCATGTATAGTTGATGGGGGTAAGCCCATCCGATTCATTATCAAGGTTGATATTGTCATTAGGGCAAGCAGCAATGAGGATACCTGTGGAAAAATCGGCCTCCATACAAGGATCGATTTCGATGGTCTCGCATACCACATCTCCACACCCTAGGGCATTTGTCGCGGTCATACACACGATGACAGTTCCTGATGAACCAAAGGTAACCACAGGATTTTCATCTGTAGACGAGGTGATGTTAGGATTGCCTCCTAAGAAGGTCCATAGGAAATTCGTGGAGGAATCCGTCCCCGAAGAAGTATTAGTGAATTGGATAGGTAACTGAGTGAGGTTAGAGGAATTCGTGAAACTCCCTGATACTTGTGGGGATATGCTTACAAATTGGGTATCGACATCGGTACTAAGCGGATTCATGGCAGTGAGAGTCACCATATAATCTCCTGGCGCTGCATAGGTATGAGTGGGGTTTTCGGCTGTGGAGGTATTTCCATCTCCAAAGTCCCATAGCCATGCGGTATCTTGTATGGATAGGTTCGTGAATAAGATGGGGGTACCAATACAAGCACTGGAAGGTAGTGCAAGGAAATTGGCAAAGACAGAATTTGTATCAATGACAATGACAGGCAAGGTGATGGATTCACAGGAAGGAGGTGAACAAAGATTATTGCATGCTGTCAAGGTCACAGGGAAAATGCCCCCACTGGTATACGTATGGGTCGGATTGGCCACATTGGATGTTCCCCCATCCCCAAAATCCCAAGAGAAGTTATTGGCATTCGACGATAAGCTAAAGAAGGTTACATCTACTTGGCTCGTCGCCGAATCAAGATAAGTAGGAATCGGTAAATAAGCGAAGAAAGGCGTTGGGTCGAAACATTCGAAATCATCAAGATAATCAACTTGATTGATGGTTACGAGCCCAAGTAGTTCGATTCCGCTCGCAATCAATACAGGATATCCATAAGTAGGATCAATCCATTTGTATTCTACTTGGGTCGTGGGTGCCAATTCAGGAGGAAGGAAAGTTGTCAAGGACAAGGTATCTCCCTGCCAGATAATGGTATCGGCATTATGAATGGTCGTTTTAATCTTTAGTACATTATTGAAGGTTCCATAGGGAGTTTGGAGCGTTCCCCATCCTTCAACCTCATTGATTCTTTGGTATCTTCTCAGAAAGGTTAGGTTGATACCTACATTGGATAGATCTATATCATAACCACTATAACAACTATCAACATCCCCGTAGTTGATAGGGAAATTGTAGACAGTATCAGCAGAGTTAAAGGTATTGATGAGTGGAACAGGCAATCCTGCTACTTCTACAGAATATCCAATGATGTTTTGTTCGAGGGTGTTTCCCGTATTATCAAAGAAGTCATAGATATTAGTCAATGCAAGGAGGCCGAGGTTTATACTATCTCCTGTAGGTACTGCAAGGTCTAAATCGTCCCAATCGTCTGCACAATCGAATGGACAGGTAAAGGGATTACCCCCACTCGTAAGGCATTCAGCGATACAGAAGGTGAGAAAAGAAGGTTCGTAGTTAGTATTGTCTGGATCGAGAAAATAGGTCCATTCTTGGCTAGTCGCTGTCATATTGCTATAGTCCCAATTGACATTAGCACCAGCCGTATTGAAGTTGTTTAGGATGAGACTCCCTACCGAAGCGCGGCTCATCAGGACACTGTCTGTTGCAGATACATAATCAGAGCTTTGATAGGTCACTTGAGCAGATAGGAAAGAAAAACCGGTGAGGAGGGTGAAGAATAATGCAATTGAGCGAAAGGAAGCCAAGAAAGTAGATTGTTTCATGTTTTGGGGATTCGACTAAAGATTAAAGGAAAGGATAAGGCAAAGATAGGGAATTCAGGTACGAATTCGTAGATTTTTTGACTCATAAGTAGTTGGTTATCAGTTGTGTTGGGTAGGTTTCGTGTTGGTGATTAATGAGCACTAAAAATAGCCCCTCTCCGTTTCCCTTTCTAAAATGGGTCAAGGAGAGGGGCGTAATGATTCAAGGGGTTTCCAACAACTGATGTAGAAAAATGCTGAGTGCTTGGTTTCTATTTATGTATATCTGTATGATATTTCTCGAAAAAGTAGTAAAGTGGAGAGGAAACGGCTAGATGCCGCTTCTCTCCTTTTACTATTTAGGGAGGTTCATTATTCGGTTGTTTATTTTTTTGTCTAATGTAAGTCTTTATAACTATGCTAAAAAAATGTCATAACTGTGGACATTCGACTTTTTACGTTTCTGATGTAATTCCAGGTGAGAATGGAATTTTACTTCCAGGTACGGCTTCACTTTGGGCTGTTAAGTCTCGTTTTCGCTTATATGTATGTGATGCTTGTGGGTTTAGCCACTTTTTTGTTCCACCTGAACATCAAGAAAAAGTCAGAGACTCTAAGCGTTTCAAACGAATAGACGTATAATTATACACTTGGATACATATTGCACAATTCAGTTCTCTTTTCTTCTGTACAGTTTGGTAGATGCCTCTTGTATAAGATAAATGTTTCTGCGACAATTGGGCTATGTGATACAAGAAAAAGAGGCAATCTTTATTCTTCAGCAGTACTGTAAACGGTTTTTAGGCATCATAAGAATCAACAGCAATGTATGGGAACAGGCAATTAGGTATGGAATGCTGTTTAACTGGGCTTGGGCTTGGCTAGAACAAGGGAGGCGATGGGGATTGTAATATATTAGGCTGCAAGACAGCCAAAGTGCCCAGCTACTGCTGTAAGAATGATGGTCGTATTTTTTGTACAGTATTGACGAACGAATCGGATGATTCCAAGTGCATCTTTGGTGATAGACTGCTTAGATTGAGTGGCAGTCATACTAGTTGCTACATAAGCTTCATATCCTTCTGATGTGAGGATTTGTTGAACGGCTTTAATCATACTAGCGTTTTCGAGCGTAATGGCAAAAATGTAAGCATTCATGTTTATAGTATTTTATTAATTGGGCTGTCGCTTTTTGTACAATACAAATGTAGCATGAGAAATGAGGTATTTGTAATACTTTTGAATGCCTATCTGATACATTTTATCATAAATAGTGTAATATGAATTTGTATATATGCTTGATTATTAGGTTTTTGTGATTGGGGGCTTTGAGCTGTTTTTGTTGGATGTGATAGTGATTGGAAGGTATGATAAATAATAAATAAAATTATATATATAATTATTTACGTGTAATATCCTTTGTTGGGTTGATATTATGCCATACTTTTCCAGATGATACTAGTTATAGCCACGCATACAAGGATAGATAAGGAAACATAAAGAGTTGCGGTTGACCAGGCTCCCCTCTCGATAAGTGTCATGGTTTCTAGACTGAAAGTAGAGAAGGTAGAGAAGCCTCCACAAAACCCAGTCATGATTAGGAGCCGAAGGTAGGGAGGAGTTTGGGTTTGACGCGTGACATAGGCTGCCATAGAGGCAAGGATGATGCAGGCGAGGAGGTTGGCAATAAAAGTCGCCATAGGGAAACCTGATTCAGGTATAGGAACCCATTTGGATATGAGATAACGGGCGATGCTCCCTAAGCCCCCACCAATAAATACAGCAAATATGTCCATGATTGTTATACCAATTCTTGCTGAAATTTGATATTATATTAAGCAACGCTTAAGTACCGTATTTCCAGTTGGGTATTCGAAGGTTAAGCGCTTAAGTACCGTATTCCCAGTTGGGTATTCGAAGGTTAAGCGCTTAAGTACCGTATTCCCAGCTGGGTATTCGAAGGTTAAGCGCTTGAGTACCGTATTCCCAGCTGGGTATTTGAAGGTCAAGCGCTTAAGTACCGTATTCCCAGCTGGGTATTCGAAGGTCAAGCGCTTAAGTAGGGAGACATCGGTTAACTGTGTCATTTTATATTACAAAATTAATCGATTATTGGATTATATCCATAACTCAGTTAAGTCTTTTTAGGCGGGATGCCAAGAGGCGTTTGGC
>Ga0163111_10001501_pt1 | contig 14451 bp, 12 predicted proteins | sample CRUFie1St18metaG_FD_109645 | JGI IMG/M metagenome (GOLD analysis project Ga0163111, IMG submission 109645) | Marine microbial communities from the Costa Rica Dome - CRUD Field 142mm St18 metaG | ecosystem: Environmental > Aquatic > Marine > Oceanic > Photic zone | place: Costa Rica: the Eastern...
AATGATAAAGTTAATAAAATAAAAAAATTAAATCATTTTAAAAAATTTAAAATTGATAAAAAACTTATGAGTTTTGCAAAAAAAGATTGTATTTTTCTACATTGTTTACCTAGAGGAAAAGAAGTAGATGAGGAAGTCTTTTTAAGCAAACAATCAAAAGTATGGCAACAAGCTCTAAATAGAGTTCATGTTCAAAAAAGTATTTTATTATATTCTCTTGGAAAATTAAGGTAGTGGTAAAGGGCTATCTGAATTTTGATTTAAATATAAAATAACTGAAGCTCTATCCTTCTCTTTTCTTAATCCAGCAAAAGCCATTTTAGTTCCTTTTATCCACTTAGCTGGTTTAATTAAGTAACCATTTAATTCCTCAAATGTCCATTCTTTACCATATTCAGAAAGTGCTTTGGAATATTTATAATCGCTTACAACTCCAATTTTTCTTCCAACAACATTATACAAAGCAGGACCTATATTATTTTTTCCACCTTTAACAATTGAATGACAAGCTGCACATTTTTTAAAAACTTTTTCTCCAGTAGCAAGATCTCCCATAGCCATAAGGGCAGCTATATCAATTTTTTCTTCAGTTGTTCCCGATCCTGTCTCAGAACTAGTTGCAACTACTTGTTCAACATCAATGGCGTAACCAGGTGTTTTAGGTTTTTCAACATGAAATATTACGTCTGAAAGTTTTCCAATACCAATTAATAGAAGAGCAACCATTAATATTGCAGCTACAATTTTGTTAATTTCAAAAGAATCCATTTTATTAAAAATTATTTTGAACGTATAACACTATAAACAAAAAATTGCTTATATATTTTATTGTACAATTTTGCCTCTGTTTATATTGTAGAGATTAATAAAAAAAGACCAATGAAAACATTAGTTATAATTCCCTCTAGGTTATCAGCCACAAGATTACCTGGTAAGCCATTATTGAAAATAAATGGTATATCAATGATTTCTCATGTTTTTAAGAAAGCAGAGGAAGCAAATATTGGTGAAGTGTTAGTTGCAACTGAGGATCAAGAAATAATAGATGATGTAAAAAAAAATGGTGGTCAAGCAGTCTTGACTAAAAAACAACATAAAACTGGTACAGATAGGATTTATGAAGCTTTAGAAAAATTTGATGATCCAGATATTGATTTAGTAATGAATCTTCAAGGCGATGAACCATTAATGAATATAGAAGATATTAGAAATTTAAACGATCAAATGATTAAAAACCAATCTCAATTAGGAACTTTAGCATCAATAATTAGAGATAAGAAAATATATAATAATCAAAATATTGTAAAAGTTGAAACTAAAAATAAGTTAAATAATTCAAATTTTCCCGAGGCGATAAATTTTATGAGAAATATTTCTCAGCAGACTGAAAATACTTATCATCATTTAGGTATATATTGTTATCAAAAAAAAACTCTCAAAAATTTTGTTTCCTTTGATCAATCCTCTAACGAATTAAAAAACAAATTAGAGCAACTAAGAGCATTAGATAATAGAATTAAAATTAATGTCGCTCTTGCTATATCATCTCCAATTGGAGTTGATACTGAAGAGGATTTTGTGGCTATTAAAAAGATTATGGAATATAAGTCCTAATGAATAAAATTTTTTTTCAAGGAACTTTTGGTGCATATTCACATTTGGCAGCTTTATCAATTGATCCTAAGGCAGAAATTATACCTTGCAAGACTTTTGATGAATGTTTTTTAAATGCTTTTAATGACCCAAATTCAAGAATAATAATTCCTGAGTCTAATAGAATTACAGGCAATATAGGAATAGAATATTTAATATTTAAATACAGATTGAATATTTATTCAGAATATTTTCAAAAAATAGAGCATAACTTACTAGCTATTTCAGGCACTAAAATTTCTGATATTAAAAATGTTTACTCACATTCGCAGGCCTTATCACAATGTTCTAATTTTATTAAAACAAACAATTTAATTGAACATGTTAGGGCAGATACTGCTGGATCAGCTGAAATGGTTTCAAAAACTAATGATAAAAAAAATGCAGCAATTGCATCAACATTGAGTGCAAAAACTTACAATTTAGATGTAGTTGCTAAAAATATTGAAAATGAAAAAGGAAATCTTACAAGATTTTTGATAATGGGCAAAAATATTTTACAACCAGAATTTGAGAAAAAAAAATATATTACATCTTTTTTATTCAAATTAAAAAGTAAGCCAGCAGCATTATATCAATCCTTAGGTGGCTTTGCTATCAATGGAGTAAACTTAACAAAATTACAAAGCTATCCAGAAAAAAATTCTTTTGACTCTTACTTTTTCTTATGTGATCTGGATGGGCATATCGATGATCCAAAAGTAAAAAAATCTTTAGAAGAATTAGGATTGCATTGTGAGGATTTTCACGTTCTAGGTGTTTTTGAAGCTGACAAAATAAGAGAAAAATAAAATTTAATCTTTTATTGTAGAATAGAAAACATTACTGCTATAATAGAATTGGAGGCTAGGGCGTTTGCTGCATGAACCCGATCAGATCCTAACGGAAGCAATCGTAATGACAGTTTAACGGGTCTAGTCTCCTAGGGATTTATAATGAACAAAAATACTAAAGTTTTAGCATTAAAATATAGACCAACAAACTTTAACGAATTGATTGGACAGGAAGTTGTTGCTGAGACAATTACAAATTCAATAAAAGCCAATAAGATTCCCAATGCTTATCTTTTCACTGGAATTCGTGGCGTTGGAAAAACGACTACAGCAAGAATTGTTGCTAAATCTCTTAATTGCAAAAAAGGTATTGAAAACTTATGTGAAAATGATTTATGCGAAAATTGTGAGTCAATTACAAATTCAAGTCATCTAGATGTTCTCGAGTTGAATGGTGCAGACAAAACATCGATAAATGACATAAGAGATTTAATAGAATTTGCAAGATATGGACCAACCTCATCTAAATACAAGATTTTTATAATAGATGAAGTTCATCAAATATCTTCAAGTGCTTTTAATGCATTACTTAAAATTTTAGAGGAACCACCCAACTATTTAAAATTTATTTTGGCAACAACAGAAGTAAAAAAAGTTCCAGTTACTATTTTATCAAGGTGTCAAAGATTTGATTTAACAAGAATAAAATCTTCAGAAATGTTTGCATTTATTAAAAAGATTAAAAATAATGAAGATGGAAATATCTCAGATGAGGCACTTAAACTAATCGTTAAAATATCTGAGGGTTCCGTAAGAGATGCTTTATCATTATTAGACAGAGCCTTATTAACTTTTGATAAAAAAAAAGAATTAGATTTAAATGAAGCTCAAAAAATTTTTGGTTATTTTGATAAATCTCAACTTATAGATTTATTTAACTTGATACTAAAAGGTGAAGAAAAAAAAGTTATAGAGATTTATAGAAAAATTTATGATCAGGGAGTAGAGCCAAAAGTATTTATTACAGATTTTTTAGAGCTTTTATATTATTTTAAAAATATTAATTCTTTGACTTTGGAAAGTGCTAATTTTTCTTTAAATGATGAGGAATTTTCAAAAATAAAAGAAATATCTAATACTATAGAAAACCATGTATTAATCTTATTCTGGCAATTCACAATTAAAACTTTGGATGAATTAGAAATAGTTTCAAACCAAAATTTATCAATAGAAATGTTTCTAATTAGATTAGTCTATCTTTCTGGCACCAAAAAAAAAGATGAAATTTCAGAAAAAAAAGAAACAACAAATGAGATTCCACCTAAAGTAGATTTTAGAAAAGAAGAAACAGTTGACCAGATTAAAAATATAACACAGGAAAAAAAGATAAAACAAAAAATACAACCAGAAATAAAAGCAGAAACATACAAGCAAATTATTTCATTTGAACATCTTTTAGAAATTTGTAGTGAAAAAAAAGAGGTTAAATTAAAATATGAACTTGAGAAAAATGTGAATCTTGTAAAGTTTGATAAAAATATTTTAGAAATTTCTTTCAATGACAATCTTGATAAAAATTTCGTTAAAGATTTATCTAATAAACTTTTAGAGTGGACTGGTGAAAGATGGATTATATCTTTTAGTAAAATTAAAGGTGAAATTTCAATCAAAGATAAACAAGAAAAAAAAAAATATGAATTATTTGATAGTGTAAAAAAGACACCTATATATAAAAAAATTATAAATAAAATTCCAGACGCTAATTTAATTGATATAGAATTCGACAAAAAAAAAGAGGATGATTAATGACAGATTTTTCAAAAATTTTAGATAAAGCTAAAGAACTTGAGTCTAAAATGAAAGAAAGCCAAGAAAATATAAAAAAATTAAAAATTGAAGGTATTTCTGGATCAAATTCAGTTAAAGTAATTTTAGATGGAGAGGGAGAAATGCAAAAAATTGAAATTTCAGAAGAGATTTTAAAAGAGGGAAAATCTATTGTAGAAGATTTAATAGTTGCGGCTCACAATAATGCAAAGGCTCAACTTAAAACAAAAACTAATGAGGAAATTTCAAAAGCCACAGGTGGTTTTGGAATTCCAGGATTTAAATGGCCACTTTAAAATGCAAAATATTAATGAAATTGAGGATTTAATCAAAATAATTTCAAAACTTCCAGGACTTGGGCCTAAATCAGCAAAGCGAATTGTTTTAAAATTAATTAATAATAGAGACGAATTAGTTAAACCAATGGCAAACATTTTGGCTCAAGTTTATAAAAATGTCAGTAGATGTAAGTCTTGTGGATCTTTGAGATCAAATTTAAATGGATGTAATAATTGTGAGGATATAAAAGAGAGATTTAATAAAATTTGTGTAGTTGAAGATATAGCTGACCAATGGTCAATCGAAAATTCAAATATTTTCAAAGGCTATTTTCATATTTTAGGTGGAACCATATCTTCTGCTGGTCAAAGAAAGGAAGATTTACTAATTAATGCTTTGATTGATCGTGTTAAAAAAGAGGATATAGACGAGGTTATTTTAGCTACAAGCGCAACTGTCGAAGGACAAACCACTGCTTATTATATTCAGGATAGTCTAAAAAATTCAAAAGTAAAAATTACAAAATTAGCCCAAGGTCTACCTGTTGGTGGAGAAATAGAAAGTTTGGATGATGGTACTTTATACTCTGCCTTTAAAAATAGATCTAAATTAAATTCTAATTCTAGTTAGATTTTTTTACGACTCTATTCATATGTAAAAGTGGTTCAGTATAACCAGAAGGTTGTTCCTTACCTTTAAAAATTAAATCACATGCAGCTTTGAATGCTATCGAATTATCATAATCATTGCTCATTTTTATATAATTTTTATCTCCCTCATTTTGTTTATCAACTATTTTAGCCATAGCTTTCATAATTTCGGTTACTTGAATTTTTGTAGTAATGCCATGATGGATCCAATTCGCAATATGTTGAGATGAAATTCTAAGTGTTGCTCTGTCTTCCATTAAGCCAATATTATTTATATCAGGAACTTTTGAACAACCTATCCCTTGATCTATCCATCTTACTACGTATCCTAAAATAGTTTGTGCGGAATTTGAAATTTCAGAATTTATTTCATCAACCGACCAATTTGGTCTATCTGCGATTGGTATAGTTAAAAGATCATCTAAATTAGCTTTTTCTCGACCCATTATTTTTTTTTGTTCCTTAAAAATATCAATTTCATGATAGTGAAGTGCATGTAAAGACGCTGCGGTAGGCGAGGGTACCCAAGCACAGTTTGCTCCAGCTTTTAAATGGCCTATTTTTTCAACCATCATTTGTTTCATCATGTCAGGTGCTGCCCACATTCCTTTTCCTATTTGTGCTTTTCCTGAGAAACCACATTTTAAACCTATATCCACATTATTATTTTCGTAAGCAGAAATCCATTTTGATGATTTCATATCACCCTTTTTAATCATTGGGCCCGCTTCCATTGAGGTGTGCATTTCATCACCAGTTCGATCTAGAAATCCAGTGTTAATAAAAAAAACTCTATTTTTAAGTGACCTAATACATTCTTTAAGATTTACTGAAGTTCTTCTTTCTTCATCCATTATACCAATTTTACATGTATATTTTTCTAATTTTAAAACCTCTTCAACCTTTGAAAAAATTAAGTCAGTGAAAGCTGTTTCTTCAGGACCATGCATTTTTGGTTTAACAATATAAACTGAACCAGTTCTGGAATTTTTTTTCTTTTTTAAGTCATGAATAGCGGCAGCAGTTGTAATAAATGCATCCATAATTCCTTCAGGAACCTCAGATCCATCTTTTAGAATGATTGATGAGTTAGTCATTAAGTGACCAACATTTCTAATTAACAATAAACTTCTGCCATGTAATTTTAATCCTTTTCCATCTTTGGAAATATAACTTCTGTCAGGATTTAATTTTCTCTCTAAAGTTTTACCTTTTTTTTCAAATTGAACTTTAAGATCACCTTTCATTAATCCAAGCCAATTTTTATAACAATTAACTTTGTCCTCAGCATCGACAGCTGCAACACTATCTTCATTATCGCAAATAGTTGAAATAGCTGACTCAGCAATCACATCACTTATACCAGCAATATCATGGGCTGCACTAAAAGCTCTTGGGTTAATTATAATTTCAAAATGAAGTTTATTATTTTGTAAAATAACTGCCTCAGGTTTGTTTGCATCTCCTCTATGACCAACAAACTTTTCAGTGTTTTTTAATTTGTATTCGTGGCCATCTTTTGAAATTATCAAATTTTTTTCAACTATTTTTAAACCAGCAATATTTTTCCAGCTCGTTCCATCAATAGGAATATTTTTATCAAAAAACTCTCTGACATACTTAATAACTTCTTGTCCACGGTTGGGGTCGTATCTTTCACTTCCTCCTTCTTCAGAGTCTATAATATCAGTACCATATAAGCTGTCATATAAGCTTACCCAGCGAGCATTAGCTGCATTAAGGGTATATCTTGAATTCATTATTGGAACAACTAATTGTGGTCCAGCAATATTTGCTATTTCTTCATCAATATTTTTTGTTTCAATTTTAAAATCAGATCCTTCATCCTTTAAATAATCTATTTTTTTTAAAAAAGTTTTATATTCTATTAAATCAATTTGTTTCCCTTTATTATTGATATGCCATTCATCAATTTTTTTTTGTAAATCATCTCTTTTTTTTATTAAAAGTTTATTTATAGGTGCTAATTCGTGAACTGTTTTATCGAAACCAGACCAGAACTTTTCAGGCTTTATATCTGTATCTTTAAGTAATTCATTATTAACAAATTCAAACAAAATTTGTGAAATTTTTAAGTTATTAACAATCTCATATTTTATTTTCATATTATCTTTTCTAAAACCCCAGTAAATTGAAGTCAATTAATTTAGTGAAGCATTGACATTTTGTTGTCATTTTTCATAATTATTTAAAAACATTATATTAAATGAAAAACTATTTAAATTTTGAAACTGAAATAAAGGATCTAGAAACAGAGCTCGAAAAACTAAAAGATCCATACAACCAAAGCGGTATAGCAGAGGTTGATACAAAAAAAATTTCAATAACGCAAAAAGAACTTGATGAAAAATTAAAAAATATTTATTCAAATTTAGATCCATGGCAAACAACTATGGTTGCGCGTCATGAAGATAGACCTAAATCAAAATTTTTTATTGATAATTTATTTGAAGATTTTATCCCATTGTCCGGTGACAGATATTATGGGGAAGATAAATCAGTTTTATCCGGTTTTGCAAAATTTAATGGTCAATCGATTTTAGTTATTGGACAAGAAAAAGGAGAAGATTTAGATAGTCGAATAAAAAGAAATTTTGGGATGATGAGACCAGAAGGATATAGAAAAACAATTCGTTTGATGGAACTTGCAGATAAGTTTAATATTCCAATTGTATCATTTATAGATACTCCAGGAGCTTACCCAGGGGTTGGTGCAGAAGAAAGAGGTCAAGCTGAGGCAATAGCTAAATCAATTGAGTGTTGTATGAAATTAAAAGTTCCAACAATCTCTATTATTATCGGAGAAGGAGGTTCGGGTGGAGCAATAGCGTTAGCTTCTTCAAGTAAGGTCTTAATGTTGGAGAATGCGATTTATTCAGTTATATCACCAGAGGGATGTGCCACTATTTTATGGAGAGATCCTAAAAAAATGTTAGATGCCGCAAAAGCAATGAAACTTTCAGCAAAAGATTTACTAGATTTGGAAATTATTGATGAAGTAATAAATGAGCCATTGGGTGGTGCACATAGAGACAAAGAAATGATATTAGAAAAGATTAGAGTATCATTAATTGAAAATTTAAATCAATTTAAAGATATGTCAGCTGAGGATATTTTTAATAGTAGAAAAAATAAATTTTTAAAAATAGGAAGAAGCAAGGGATTTATTACTAATTTGGAAGAGCTAAGTTCTTTGAAAAAAACTGATAGTAAGATTTATAGTTTATTTAAGTCTAAAAAGTTAATTTTTCTATATTCGGCATTTTTTATAATATTAATTTCACTTTTTTTCTTTTTATAGACTGCCACAACATTTTTTATATTTTTTACCTGAACCACAAGGGCATGGTTCATTTCTACTTATTTTTCTATTAATTTCTTTAAATTTGGATCTATCATTTTGAATTTTATTTTCCTCTTTTGGAGCCTCAACAAATTTAAGGTTCATTAAAACTGTAATATAATCTTGTTTCAATTTATGAAGCAAATTTTCAAAAAGTGTGAAAGCTTCTTTTTTATACTCTACTAATGGATCTCTTTGTCCATAGGACCTGAGTCCAATGACTTGTCTTAATTGTTCCAAATATTGGATATGAGATCTCCAGTTGATATCAATTGATTGCAAAAAGATCCTTTTTTCTATTTCTTTGGACTGATCTTCACCTAATAATTTAATTCTTTCATTACGCGATTTATCGAATTGGTCTGAAATTTTTTGCCTCAAATCTTTATCATTACTTTTAATCAAATTTTCTAATTCGTTTTCATTTAAATTTTTACCCATTAAAATTTTTAATTTATTTTCAAAATCTGTGCTCTTTGGATTTGAAAGTTTATTAATTTTAAGCTTAATTATGTCCTCTTTTATTTCGTTCAAAAACCTATTTGAATATTCAAAAATTTGGTCACTATTCATTGCCTCTTTTCTTTGAGAAAAAACTACATGTCTTTGGTCATTTAAAACATTGTCAAATTTAATTAAAGTTTTCCTAATATCAAAATTTCTAGCCTCTACTTTTTGTTGAGCTCTTTCTAATGCTTTATTTATCCAAGGATGGTCGATACTTTCCCCATCTCGCAAACCAAGTTTTTCAAGCATATTATTCATCGACTCCGATCCAAATATTCTCATTAAGTCATCCTCTAAACTTACATAAAAAATTGAGCTTCCTTCATCTCCTTGACGTCCAGATCTTCCTCTTGCTTGATTGTCTACTCTTCTTGACTCCATTCTCTCAGTACCAATGACAAACAAACCACCTAAAAATTTAATTTTTTCTTTATCTTTTTTTAGCTGCTCATAAGGTAATGAACCTTTTTTACCACCAAGTTGAATATCAACACCCCTACCTGAAATACTTGTAGTAATAATTACAGATTTTTCTTTCCCCGCATTAGCAATAATTTCAGCTTCATTTTCATGATTTTTAGCATTTAAAACAACATGCTTGATATTTTCTTTATTAAGAAGTTTTGAGTAAGTTTCAGATTTATTTACACTTGATGTAAATACAAGCAAAGGCTGTCCTGATTTATTGCATTCTTTTATCTTATTAATAATCGCAGAATTTTTTTCATTTTCAGTTCTAAAAATTTGATCATTCAAATCTTTTCTAATCATTTTTTTATTAGTAGGAATTACAACAACAGGTAAATTATAAATTTCAAAAAATTCCTCAGATTCTGTTACCGCAGTACCTGTGCATCCAGATATTTTTTCATAAAGTTTAAAATAATTTTGATATGTGATAGAAGCCAAGGTCTGATTTTCTGATTGTATTTCAATTCTCTCTTTGGCTTCTAGCGCTTGATGTAGACCATCCCCAAATCTTCTGCCTTCGAGAATTCTTCCTGTGAGTTCATCTATGATTTTTAATGAATTATCTTTTACAATATAATCCCTACCTTTTTGAAATAAGTGATTAGCTCTCAAAGCTTGATTTACATAATGAACTAAATTTAAATTTTCTGGATCATAAAAATTATTATTTTTTAATATACCAGCCTCAGAAAAAATTTTTTCAACATTATTAATCCCCTCATTAGTCAAAAGAATATTTTTATCTTTTTCATCTATTTCAAAATCTTCATTTTTTAGAATTTTAATCAACTTATCTATAGCTAAATATTGATGCGTTTTGTCTTCAGATGCACCAGAAATTATCAATGGTGTTCTTGCTTCATCAATTAAGCATGAGTCTATTTCATCAACTATAGAGAAAAAATGTTCTCTCTGTACCATTTCATTTTTTGAAAATTTCATATTATCTCTTAAATAGTCAAATCCTAGTTCACTATTAGTTGCGTAAGTAATATCGCAATTATAATTTTTTTTTCTCTCCTCATCATCTTGATAATTATTTATGAAACCCGAGGTCATACCTAAGAAATTATAAATTTCTCCCATTTCAGTCGAATCTCTTTTTGCCAAATAATCATTTACAGTTACCACATGAACTCCTTTTTCAAAAAGCGCATTCAAGTAAGCTGCCAATGTGATAGTTAAAGTTTTCCCTTCACCTGTTCTCATTTCAGCAATTTTTGATTCATGTAAGACAATTCCTCCAATTATCTGAACATCAAAATGCCTTTCGTTTCTGACTCTTTTTGCTGCTTCACGTACAAGCGCAAAAGCCTCTGGAAGAATTTGATTTATATCCTCTTTATTTTTTAATTTTTTTTTTAATTCATTAGTTTTTTTTGGAAAATCAGTATCATTTAGTTTTTTGAAATTTTCCTCTAATGAGTTTACTTTTAGAGCAATTTTTTCTAATCTGTCCAATTCCTTTTGGTTACTTGACCTTATAAATTTTGAGATAAAGTTTAGAGGATTCAACATTAGTTTTTGATTTATTATTTACTTATATCCTTTAATATAATTATAAAATAAATATTTTAAATACTATGGGCATAAATTTATCCAATTTTTTGAAATCTAAATCAAAAAACAAGAGAATGAATGAATTTCAAGATTTAGATCATATTGATGGGGTGTCAATATCTACTTTATCAGCAAATTTATATAAAGATACAAGAGATGATTTGGTTTTATTTTATTTTCGTGAAGGTGCCAATTATGCTTCTGTCTATACACAATCAAAAATTATATCTGAAAACATCAAATGGAATTTAAATCAAAAGTCAAAAAAAATTCATTCCTTATTAGTTAATGCAAGAAATGCAAATTGTTTTACCGGAAAACAAGGATACAAAAGTTTAGAAAAAATTGCTGAATTGCTCTCTCAAAAATTAAGTGAAAGACAATTAGAAGATGAAGAATATCCAAAAAAAATCAAGTCTAAAGAAATAATTTTTGGATGCACTGGAACTATAGGAGAAACTTTTCCAGAAGAAAAAATAAAAAATAAAATCCCTGAATTAATAGATAAAATTAAATATACACAAAATAAATATATTTGGATGAAGGCTGCCCTAGGAATTATGACAACAGATACCCAGCCAAAAATGGCTATGGAAATTTGTAATATTGGCAGTAGTGAGATTAAAATATTTGGCATCGCTAAAGGCTCTGGAATGATCCAGCCCAATATGGCAACGACACTTGCTTACATATTTACAGACGCTGATTTATCAAATGACTTATTAAAAAAGATTCTAAAAAAAAATATTACTACAACTTTTCATGCTATTACTTGTGATGGTGATACAAGTACAAATGATATGGTTTCAATTTTTTCAACTGCAAAAACAAAACATTCAAAGATAATTAATATTAATGATGAAAAAATACAAGATTTTGATTTAGCTTTAAACAAAGTTTTATTAAATTTAGCAAAAAGAGTAGTTGCTGATGGCGAAGGTGCATCAAAATTTATTTCTATTAACATAGATAACTGCAAAAATGAAAATGATGCTAAGAAAATTGCTTTTTCTATTGCTAATTCTCCATTAGTAAAAACTGCAGTAGCAGGAGAGGATCCTAATTGGGGAAGGATTGTCATGGCAATAGGAAAATCTGGAGTCGTTATCAACATAGAAAAATTATCAATAAGATTTGGGGATATATTGATTGTCCAAAATGGAAAAATTAATCCTAACTATAATGAAACTGATGCCTCAAATTACATGAAAGGTGATAATATTGAAATAAATGTGAGTATATTCAATGGATCAAAAAATTTTAGTGCTTACACTATGGATCTTACAAAAAAATACATCGAAATTAATTCTGACTATAGGAGTTGAAATATTGTATTATTAAAAAACAACAACTAAATATGAATTATGATAAAGTATAAATTATATTGTAAAAATTGCGAATTATTATTCGACAGTTGGTTTGCTTCTTCACAAGAATATGAAAAGTTAAAGAAAATAAATTATTTAAATTGTCACAAATGCGGTTCAAAAAAAATTGAAAAAACTTTAATGGCGCCAAAATTAATAAATAAATCTAAATTAGAAAATTTTGATCAAGATCTTTTAAAGTTTAACAAAGTAAATAAAAAGATTAAAGAATATCAAAAATTTATTAAAAAAAATTTTGAATATGTTGGTGAAAATTTTGCATATGAGGCAAGAACCATTCACTATAACAATAAAAAAAAAGACAAAGGTATTTATGGAACAGCATCTAAGAAAGAAATTAAAGAATTAAGAGAGGAGGGAATAAGTGCTGAAGTGATACCTTGGATAGACGATAAAAAAAATTAATTTTTAATAAATTTAGCAATATAGTTTACAGATTTGTCGCTACTAATTTTCCATTCATCTGAAATTAGGTTAAATTTTACTCCACTTAAATCATCTAAAGTGAGATTGCATGATTTTGTTATATCGATTAGTTGTTCAGGTTTAACAAATTTTTCCCATTCATGAGTTCCAATTGGAAGCCAACGCAAAATATATTCAGCTCCAACTATAGCAAATAAATAAGATTTTAAAGTTTTATTTAATGTTGCAATAAACATAATTCCATTTTTTTTTAATAATTTAGAACATGATTTTAGGAAAAAATTGACATCATCCACATGTTCAATAATTTCCATATTTAATATTACATCAAATTTTATATCAGTCTTAAAATTTTCAGGAGATGTACAGTAATATTTTATTTTTAAATTACTTTTTTTTGCATGCAGTTTAGCAACATTTATATTTTTGTCTGATGCATCTATCCCATAAACATCTGCTCCAAGTCTTGCCATTGGCTCAGATAATAAACCACCGCCACATCCAATATCTAAAATTTTGACTCCATCTAATATTTTTTCGTTCTTTTTAATATTGAATGTGCTTAATATATTTTCTTTAATGTAAGAAATTCTTACTGGATTAAATTTATGTAATGGTTTGAATTTACCAGTAGGATCCCACCATTCCTCTGCGATTTTAGAAAATTTCTCTATTTCTTCTTTATTAATTGTGTTAATTTTCATTAGTTAATTGACTTTATATTCAAGATGTATTTTATCAATATTTAAATTTAAAAAAAATATTAACTCATGAAAATTGTAGTAATAAAATTTGGAGGAACATCAGTTGGAAGCATTGAAAGAATAAAAAATGTTGCTAAAATAATCAATGCTTACCATAAAAAAAGATATAAATTGATAGTTGTTTCATCAGCAATGAGTGGAGTAACTAACGACTTAATAAATAAGTCGAAACAAATAAGTGACAATTTTTCCTCATCAGAATACGATGTGTTGGTTTCTTCTGGAGAACAAGTTGCGTGTTCTTTAATTGCAGCAAGATTGATACACTTGGGACTAAAATCACGTTCTTGGTTATCTTGGCAAATACCTATAGTGACTTCTGGCTCACACCAAAATGCAAAAATCAATATTATAAATAAAAAGAAAATTTTAGATTATCTGAAAAAAGGTGGTATTCCAATTATTACTGGCTTTCAGGGTATAAGCGAAGACGAGAGAGTAACTACCATCGGAAGAGGTGGCTCGGACGCTAGTGCAATAATGCTTGCAAAATTTTTTAAAGCAGAAAGATGTGTTATTTATACTGATGTGGAGGGCGTTTACACAACAGATCCGAACAAATTAAAAAAAGCAAAAAAAATAAAAGTAATATCCTACGAGGAAATGCTGGAGATGGCTTCATTAGGGGCTAAGGTGATGCAACCTGTGTCGATACAAGATGCGAGATTAAATAGAGTAGATGTTGAAGTAAAGTCATCATTTATAAGAAGTTCTGGTACATTAATTACGAAAAGATCAAATATTATTAATAATAAAATTATTACTGGAATTTCGTCTACTCAAAATGAT
>Ga0163111_10001503_pt1 | contig 14450 bp, 34 predicted proteins | sample CRUFie1St18metaG_FD_109645 | JGI IMG/M metagenome (GOLD analysis project Ga0163111, IMG submission 109645) | Marine microbial communities from the Costa Rica Dome - CRUD Field 142mm St18 metaG | ecosystem: Environmental > Aquatic > Marine > Oceanic > Photic zone | place: Costa Rica: the Eastern...
CCATCCTAGACAGCCAATAAACGATAATATTGTATCAAGAGTGTTTGATAGTCCTGCTGACCTAACAACCATAGCTGTAAGCAGAACAATACTAGCAGTCCACTTAATATACCAATCAACAGTCTGTTTTGGTGTAGCAGACTTGTAAATCCTCTTGCTGTTCTCCAGCTCTTTCTTAGCATACTTTGTCATGGTTTATTACATCCTCAATTATTTCCCAACATAAACTATGGGGTGCTTTGTAATCTGCAATAGGACAATGATGATAGTCATACTTACCATAAACTCCTAGACCTTGTATGGAATCACCCATCTGTTCTAGGTATGTAATGGCTGGTGTCTCTGCCCATGCTATATGATATTCTTTTTGATTCATATAGTAGCTGTCGCCTTCGTTTAGATACTCGATTTCTCCTTCAAATAATCCGATTCCATCTTGTATCTTTACAGACTGTCCACCTTGTAGTTTACTATCTCCGCCAACGCAGTCTATAGCCCACAGCTCTTTATCGCCATCGACTAACTCTGCTCGTCTATTACAGAACTTACCTTTGAGAATCGTAGAAACAAAACTGTATCTGTGATTGTGATACTGTTGTACTCCGATAGGCAATAGCTCTGGATGATAGAAGTTATATCTATCCTCGCCATACATGAGCCATATAAAACCTAAACCATTTCGTCTAGGATTGCCCATTCCTCTGAAATCATCTATCTTCATACTCGTCTTACTATTCTTGGTATTATCTCACCACTTCGTATTACTTCCACATCACAACCAATTTCTAGTTCTAATGCTTCAATGTACGCCATGTTATGTAGGGTTGCCCTACTAACTGTCGCCTCACCGATTACACAGGGCTCCAGTATTGCTACTGGTGAAACAGCACCTGACTTCCCGACATTCCATTCAACATCTAAGAGTCGAGTAACTACTCCAGCCTGTCTTGTTTTTAGAGCGAAGCTTCCTCTAGGGTGGTGTGAGGTGTAGCCTAACGATTCAAAATAATTATTAGAGTCGACTCTTACCACTTTACCGTCCTGAGGGAACATGCTGTAATCACTTGATGTGACAGGTTCAATCCCTGAATCTGACACTATCTTCATATCAGCAACCCAGCTATCAGTAATAGTTGGCTGTACTGCGTATGCGATAAAAGTCAAATCCCGAGATTTAAATTCTTCTATATCTTTCAAATTCAATGCACCAGATGCGTAGTTTCTTGCGTTCGGTATAGTCTTTGGTGCGACTACTTCTCCAGTAATCTGTGCTAACCCTTTTATGTTAATGTATCTTGGTACTATGAATCTCATTTTATCAGTAATATCTAGACCCGCTTTTCCATCTCCACGAGTGAGTGCTTGGTGAAGTTCGCCATCCATGTATGTAATAGACACAGCTGCGCCGTCCAACTTGGCAGTCATTATCTTCGTTTGGTTGATGTCCCATTTTGGTTCTGAATCCTCGCCCACAAAGACTTTTTGTAGGGAATACATTGGGAAGGGGTGTTTGAATCTTTGCTCTCCAACTTCGATATACCCAACTTGATTTTCAAGTTCAGTATTTTCGACAAGTCGGTCGTATACTTCGTCAGATACTACTGGAGTACCTTTTGCATACATCTGATTACAATATTCTAGGTATTCTGTTTTATTCATAAGTATATTATACAGAATTTTTGGGTTCGTGTCAAGTATTATTTTTTGGTGCTACGGATAAATCTTATCGAGTACTTCTTTGAAATGAGTTTCTAATACTCCTTTGACTTCCGAAATGGAGAGAATCTCAACTAATGCGTCAAAGAGTTCTCTGGTGTTTTCCAAATCAATAGGTATGGCAATGCCTTCCCTCGTGGGTTTCCATTCTTCATCAAAATCTTGATAATACTTCCTTATGTGTAGATACTCTGTACCACGAAAGTTATTAATCATAACATAGACTTTTTCATTCTTGTCTACATTATAATGAATAACCTTTTCATATACAGGTGTTTCGTTATGTAATTCTATCATTTTTTAGTATAGCTGCCAAAGGCACGATAGAAGTTACATTGTCAGGTTGTAGTAATCTATAAGAATCAGTATCCCAGCAGAATAATAGAACTTGTCTATTGTTTGGTTTAGCTCGATTCTTTTTCGATTGTATATATTTATTGTCGAAGTCTCTAGTGCAGACATTATATTTCAGTCTACGACTGTTTTGACTTCTGTAGGTGACGATTGCATCACCTGCATCGTCTAGTTTTCTAACAAAATCGTCCTTTTTCATTCTTTCCTTGTAGGTGGTTAATATCTATTAGCGTCCTATCAATGGTAAGGTTCTTGCGAGGTCTTTCTGTTAGGTAAAAAAATACTCAGGGTGGTTGCCCACCCCAAGATTCAGGGGTAATTAATCGTTAAGTTCGTTAATTAGTGTTGCAAAATACATAGCAGCTTTACCTGTTAGCTTGCTTATGATTGCAGTATCGGCTTCCTTACCCATGTCTGAGATAGCTTTCACTAACTCGTCTTGAGCAGCTGCGACATTTACTCTGCCACCGCCAGTTCCACCACTGCTTTTTGCAGCTGGAGTTTTCTTTACATATACACCAGCTTTAGTAAGAATCATTCTGACACCATTTGGGCTCTCGCCTAATTCTTCAGCAATCATCTTTACAACTTCCATACTATTGTCTGGAGTTGGTTCTTCTGCAGTATACATCTCTACTGCCTGAGCTTTAGCTTCATCTGTCCAAGCCATTCTTTTTCTCCTAATTTTACCAAATTTTTGTTCAAATTCACTAAGAGTTAGAGTGTTACGGTAGCCAGGACACCAACCTGTTGCCTCTAGCTGTTGCGTATAAAATCTGTCACTCATTAGCTTATTTCCATAATATAGATATATTATAACGGAATTTTAACCATGTGTCAAGAACTATATTTTAGAAGCTATAACCGTAAGTTGTAATATCTTCCCTATATAGTCTGTAAACTAAAGTTTTAGTCTTAAGTGTATACCACCTATTCCACATTGGTACTATCTCCTCATCCTTTAAAATTGATGTATCTTTTGGATGGAGGTTATGAAATTTCAATTCATCTTCCCATGCTTCGAAACGAACTAAGTGGTCGCAGTCCTTATATAGAACTACTTGTTGTTCGGGTGGACACTTGTGTAACCAATTATCCAGTCCTACATAATCTAAGCTCTGCATATACAGAGCGACCACTCGTTCATAGGGGTTTCTTATAACTCCGATACTTTGTTTATCGTAAGTTAGAAATAAACTTTGATTCATTCTTTAGTTCTCTTGCCAACTCCTTGGCGTTATCTAGTTTCCAAGGTAAGGACTGTTTGTTATCTTTATCAATCCTTTCTACTGCATCAATTAATGCAATAAGTTTTTGTGTGCATTGCTGTATGTCGTGCATTACACTAAGCCCTCCAATGCTTTCAGTTTAGCTTTAGCCTTGACTAACACGGCTATCCATTTGTCAAACTCGGGTAGTAACTCGGAATGTTCTCCGATACCTACTGAGTCCTTAAAGTATGTACCTAATACTGCCTCTGCTTCTGCAATTTCAGCTAAGTACTTTAATTTTAATGCTTCGTAGTATGCATTTCCTCTATACATTATTTATCTCCCATATACGCTGGAATAAAAGCTCTCAGGAATCTTTCCTGATACTTATCCAGCAAGATGATATGAATAAGAAAAGGTAGGCATATAGCTGAAAATAAGGCGAAAACAATCCCGCCTAACCAAGCATACCTATATCCTAAATTATTCTTATCTATTCTTCCTATTATCTGCACTGCTGGAATGTAGAGTTGGTATATTGCCATTCCTACTCCAGCTATCCAAAATGCCGACACTAATACTAGTGCGTCCATTTGTTTTCCTTTTTTACATATACTCTTGTAAATGTCTTAAACTGCCCATATCATAAGCTGCGAGGCAATGATACTTACCTGCATACTCTAAGTATGGGAAGAATGTATTTGCGAGGTCATCTTGTGTTGCTTCAATGGTATACACTAAATACACTTTGAATCCTCTCTGCTCGGCAACTTCAGGTTGCAACTCTCTCTGCACTATTGCAGGATAGTTCTGTCTGATTGCCCATATCTTTTCTTTCGGTTCGAAACTTTCTGCTACACATTGTTCTGGTAGCATGGCATTTCGTCTGCCTTCGTAATCTGTGTGTGCCAACTTCTGTGGCACTCCTATCTTATCAATTATTGATTTGATAAATGCAGGAGACCTATATAGCGACTTCGCTATCTCACTTACATTGTCTCCTTCAAGATACATCTTTACTGTATCTTTTATCTCTGCTGGTGTTGCAGCCTTGCCTCTGTTCTGTGCTTTTCTTCTTGCACGGAACTCTTGCATTTCTTCAAACTCTGCAATGATATTGCCTAATCTTGTTGTGTTGTAAGCTATGTTAAGTATACTACATGCTTCTTTTTTAGTGATAGGCTTACTACCATCTTTAGGGTTTAGGTATTCAATTACCTTGCTTATATTTGCTTGTGTAAGATTCTCGTGTTTCTTCGTTCTCAATTTGTACCCCTAGTAAAATAATTCCGTAGTGTAATATTTTGAGTAAGTCAGCAATATTCCTGCCATCTTTCTTGCCATATCTCTGTGCATACTTGATGATGTTTCCTAAACAGAAACCTTCGCCATGTCCTGCATCGAATATGAACTCAGTAGATTGTATCTTATTCATACTGTAATGCTTACCATAGGTAGACATTATGTATTCTTCAAGCATTTCTAATACTTGATGTTCGTTAAATTTATCGCTGTTATACTCACTCATTTCTTATTTATCGTAAAAAAGCCAACCTGAACTAATCGTCCAGTAGCTTTGTCGTGTCCATATCCAGCACAAAATGGTGCATGCCAATAGTGTGCAGGGTATAAAACACATCTGTTATAAATGTTCCCAACATAAGTGTGCATTAAGAACTCTCCGTCCTCTTTCCACATTTGTTTGAACATACCTTTGCCTTTGCTTAGTTCGTCATTCTTGTGCACTTTGCCTGTCTTTATAGACTGAAACAATCCTGTGCCTTTCTGAACATCTGCATTAGGACTTAGATATACAACTGCTGCATACGCCTGACCCTTCATGTCTTTGCTAGTATTCTCTAAGAATCCTGAACAGTCATGGTGAACCCAGTTCCAATTTGCATCATCATGCTCTGACAATGTAAAAGCTGTATTACTATTACCTCTAGGAAAATACTGCATTTTTGCATTTAGCATATTCTCCCATTGATTACGACAGTAAATGAAGTTCTCATTACTGAAGGACGACTTAGTGCGACGACCTGGGAACATAGTTTTTCGTTCCCTGCGCCCTGGTCTAAAAAACATAGATAAGGCACTTGCCCTGACCTCGTCTGGGTTAGGATAAAAATCGTCTTTGATAACAATCATTTTTGAAGTTCATCAAGCACATCAAGTCCACCCTCTATCTTCGCAAGGTATTCTTTCTTTGAATTTAATTGACCTTCTAACAAAGCAATCTCTTGCTCTGTGGTTTCTCTTTGCCTGTTTAGATTCACACGAATCATATCAGCATGAGCCATAGTTTCTACTGGCTCTTTAGTTATACCTAATAAGGTATCAAGAGGTATGTCTTTTGCCATGTTTTCTTACTCCATTTCCTAGATGTACAATGTTGCCATCTTTTTTGTGCATAACAATCGGTCTAAACCATCTTGCTTTCGCTAGATGTCTTTTGATTGCTTCTTGCTGTTCTTCTTCTGTTGTTCCGTCATCAAAGGTAAATGTGTATTTACCACTGGTTACTTTAATCATCTTGTTATCCGTTGGTCATACCATGCGAGACCTTCATCCCACCACTGGGGTTTGTCTCGGTGTGACCACTTGGCGAATGTCGCCTTGTCTGTGTGATAGTATAGTCGATAACTGCCCACTACATCATCTTCGTCTTTCAACTCATCTGGCATAGCCATACCAAAAGGTGTCTGCCCCAAACGAGGCATGTTCTTTGGCTCGGGCAGTTTGTTTACTACTTCTACTACCGACTTGTGTTGCTTACCATAACGATAATGATACTCGTCATTTAGTGCATTTGCATAACAATGAGTCCATTCAAAGTTGTCAAGAGATGACCTAGTCCATATAGTGCAAGGATGGTTGTACATCATTGGTAAGTATGGTGTCAAAGGTCTTTCTTCTAGTGGTAAGTCTTTGATTTTCGCTTTCTCCTCGTTGAGGATTTTACTTTCTTCTTTGTCCAAAGCGCGGGGGACAAAGCCAAGCACATGGTCTACCCAGATAGCTGTGCACAACAGTTGTGCAGCTTCCAGTGGCATCTTGACTATGTGTTTATCCACATGGTACTCAGCGCACTTATCCATATCTTCGTCTAGGTAAAATAAATTCATGTTATCTCCAGCACTTGTATTCGTTACACTCGCCTGTCTTGTAGTCTACCATTTTGCCACAAAACTCGCAGTCATCCCAATACCATGTCTCAAAGGACTTGGTCTCAGCGTTCCACACTTGACAAGTTTTTTTGTTTGTTGTATTTTCATTCATATGTATATTATACAGAAATTTTTTATTCGTGTCAAGAACTATTTTTTAGTTCTAGGAATACAGCATGTGACCACTCCACATTTTCAGTTATCACACTCCATATGTAACTGAAGGAAGCGTCCTTGTATATGTCTAATCTTTGATTACCATACATACATAAATACTTTGTGAGTTTATCATGTTTCACAATCCAGTCAGGATTTACCTGACGAATTGCTAAGTCATAGTTTTCCTCTGTGTTTGGTATTAGAATTACTGGGTGTTTCATCCCACTCTCTAATACATCTGCTTTCAGTTCGGCATATCCGTCCTGTTCCTTTCTATGAGAAACAGGACAGAATATATCCGTGGTGTGCACCATTTGTGGCACATAACCATGTTCTATTAAATCGAAATCTTTAAATAGTTTTGCTTTTATCACTTTCCAAATGCTCTTCCTGCTTCACTGATTCCAAATGCTCCGAGTGTAATCACTACGAGAGATGTGAATATGGTGTCGCTAATTACTAAGTCCTGTCCCCAGAACGCTGTGATTAAGTCGCACCCAGCAAAAACAATAAGCATAAAGAATGAGATAAAACCTATTATAGCTTTCTCATTAACATCGTTGTCATCTAAAAACAAATCCATAAACTTTCTTTTAGGAGGTGCAAGCCTTTTCTTTGCAGCTTCAGCTTCCATCTTCATTTCTTTGATAGTATCTTCTGACTTATCGAGTTTCTCAATAAGTGCCATATACTTATCCAAGTCTATTTCAACTTCATTTCTAGAATTATCCGTTCCTTCTGCCATAGTATCTCCTATGGTTTCCAGTTATACCAATTCCTCCTGTAATATGGATTACCCTCACTCCTTTCTTGAAAGTGAAAGCTAATTGATATTCGTGGGCTTAGAGTATCAACTCTATGGTATTTACCTCTCGGTATATACAACAGGTCGCCATCATCTAAATCTACCACTTCTTCCAAAGTAGCATCTTCCCAGCGACCCCCTTTCTCTGCAAACTCCTCATAAATATACCAGCGTATTTTACCTGATACATGGAATAAGAAGTTGTCAGTAGAATCTGCGTGAATAGGAAAGCACTTAGCATCTTCCTGCTTACTGCAGTAGATGTTTGCTTGACCAACACCGTAGTGCTTTTCAAACTCTTGACATTGCTTCCACATGGTTTCGTTCAAGAACTCACTTAGCGTGAGTATGAAACTACTTCCATTGTTCCACAGATTCCAAAGCTCTGTGCGTGTTTTCTTAATCGAATCTTTCTTTTTACACCACTTCTTACCATCAGGCAACACTACCTGTAGTTGTGGTGTTCTATCCCAACTTCCAATATTTATCTGATTGAGATAGTTATCTAGTTCTTCCCAACTAAAATGTTTTGCAAACGGATTGTCTTTCCGTTTGATGTAAAAATGTTTCTTCCCCTTGTATTTCAGATGAAACTCATCAACCCCGATAGGATGTATTAAATCCTCAAACTTCATTTAATCTCTCTAGTGTCTTCAGTTCTCTACTGTACTTCCAGTATACCTCCATTATGTCTTGTCTTTTATGACTGGCTTTCGCATGAGGAGAGTACTTTGGATGCCAAGGTTGATAACTAAGTGCTGTCAAATGTACTTGCCATATTTCATCTAGTCGAAGTTGTACTTTACTGTCTCTAGGGTATGGTGGTTTGTATGGATATGCTGTATCTGCACCATCAAAAGAGTTCCATCTTGCATCTAGTTCTTGCACTAAATGTTCACTCTTTTCTCTGTAAGGTGAGCCTATACCTGCCATGAAATCCCACTTGTAAGTCTTAGGCCACTTTGCTTGTTCTTTTATAGGGTGTATGTAGTCTTTTGCTTTCTCACAATCTATCAACATAACACTATCACACCACCAGCCTCTTGCATACTCAGTTCCTTTGAACTTGTCTGAGTTCATTTGTAAACTATCCCAAACCATTCCAAAAGGTTTGCCCTTCAAATCTGTTCTCCATAAATGATGTAGGTCTCTGAAGTTTATCATATCACAATCTGTATACAATGCTCTTCCTTTGAAATTACACATCTCTGGTATGGCATATCTAAAACAAGTAAATGGTGTTCCCCATCCTTGCCTTGTCCAGTCAGGAAACATACTAGGTCTTAGAAATGTAACTTCTACTGGGTGGTTTGTATTCTTAAATATACTGTATAGATAAACTTGTTCAGGGTGTCTATCAAAGTTCTCACTTGTTCCAATGAATAAGCGAATCGGTCCGTTGTCCCAGTTATCTCTCTTAAATTGTGGGGTTATCTCCCAGTTTTCTTCATTCATCATAGTGTGTGACATGAACTAATATATCTCCTTCTTTCAAATGCCCATTGAAGTTCCATAGATTTCCAACTGATATTGAATCACCTTCCCTTACTAGTCGGTAGTCTATTTCTCTACTCTTCCATGGAAATAGTTTATAATCATTGACCTCTAGTGTTTGTAGGAGTGTTCTTTCATCTTTACATAGCAGAAAATCAATATCTCCCTTGATTACAAAGCACTGTTGTCTTTTTCTTTGTGGCATTAGTGGTAGCATAATACCCTTGCTTGTTCCTTTTACTACTAATATCCTTTCTATTTGTTCCTTAAATATACCTGTGGTTGAAATGTCTTCCATAATGGTATTGCCATGCTTTCTCCAGTATGGGAAAGTACAGTTGTATGTTTCTATATGATACTGTGGTTGAAAGTAGTGCCACATCAAATAGGAATCGCAGAATGGGAATTGCTTATCTCTTTGTCCGTCCATCCACTCTGTGACTTCATGTGCTAAATCTACTATACTTTGGGCTACCATACTTTACTTTCTCCTCGTATAAAACATACTAATACATCTCTCAATCCTGACTTTAGTGGTTTGCTTTCGTGCATATGAAATGATGTAAATATTGTCAAACTGCCTTTCTTTGTCATTGTCTTAAATTTGTGTCTAAATTCTCTTGGGGGTGTCTGTTCTCCTCCGAGTATGTCCTTCTGTCTGAAAGACTCTGCTACTTCTAGCTCTCCACCTGTATATTTATCTGTTAGTTGCACACTAATACTTACTTTTCTCATTGACCTTCTATGAAAAATATGTTCTAAATTTGGTCTGCAATCTCTGTGTGCTGTGAAAAATTGTCCTTTCTCTTTGTATCTTACTATGTTGAACTCATGATGTTCTGAATCAATAGGATATAAGTCAAACTGGTATGTTCTGTCATTATACATACAAATCGCTTCCCAGAGCTTTTCGCCTAACCACTTGGGTATAGTTGCTCCACTAAGTTTATCACAGTCTCTTATAGACTTGTCTAATCCTCTGTATCTAGTTATTGCTGGTTTGAATTCTTTTGTTTGGTGGGAATAAAAGTCCTCAATCTCTGCGTCAGACAGGAAGTTTTCTATGTGTCCACATAGGTCTGTAAGATTATTTTTGTCCTGACTGAGTATTAAGTTCATCTTTTATCATTTGTTTGATGTTATTAACAAAATCGTCATATGAATCAAATTCACATAAGTCTTTTGGTGGGTGAGAATCGTTTTCTAACTTTATTATTCTATCCTCTAATTCTTCCAACCACTCTTCGTTTTCTTCGAATCGTGCCTGTGCTGGTTCGTTTTTATCGAACCATTTTGATTGTTGCTCCATGTCTCTCTTCCACATGAGCATTGTCCATAAATTTCTAAACATGGATAGTTTCTATGAACTCTGCAAACTGACTTGCAGAATCATGATATTTTCCGTCTATTGATAGGTCGAATATCACTCTTGGGTGGTCGCCTAAGTTTCTATCACTCATCCATGTAGTATTGCCATCTAAATATCCTGCAATACAAGTCCAGTTCTTAGTAGTTTCTGGGTGGTGATTATCTTCTATTTTTATTCTCTTGCCGTCTTTAATGTAATTGGTAAATCCAACTCCACTATTGTGTATGAATCTAATGAAGTGTCTCGGTCTTTCGCCTCCATTGTGCCATGCTGTCCAACCTGTTGCTGGAACTTGGAATATCATACTATCCCAATACCATGACTTATTATCAGTTAATTGTTTTACTGAACCTAGAAAAGCAGAAGTTCTTTCTTTGAAGTTCTTACTTACTGCTCTACCAGCATAATCTATGTTGTTGCTTTTCTTTGGATACCCATTGTGGTTTGTATCGTTCATGCACTCTCTAAGGTCTTCTGCTGATGTCTTTGGCATTGGATGGTGCATCCACCTGTGAGGTAATGCTAGAAAGTCCTCTGCCATTAAATCTAGTCTTTGTATTATCTGGTGTTCTCTAATCTGTATCTGTTTCATTGGTTGTTACTTCACGATAGTATATTACTACTTCTTTGAGTTCACGAATGTATCGTTTCAACTCTTGTGTGTTGTATGCCATTAACTCATAGTCTGGCACACTCATAGCAAAGAATACTACTTGTCCTTGCTCTTTTTCTACTCTTGCCAGAAACTCTTCTAAATTTTTATCACTAACCACATACCAATATGGCTCTTTTAAATCAATCTCTCGTGGGAGAACTGGTTGTGCTATCTGCCTTTCTATAGGCTTGGCACTAACCTCTAATGTCTTCGTTGGTAACAGGCTGCACGATGAGACTATCATCAGCAGCATCGATGTCACGGCTATCTTGTTCAATTCCATCAAATACCTCTTTCGTTGCTTTGTTAGCTCTGGACTCTATCAACCCAGGCTTTGCTGCGGCTAACTTTGTTAAGTTGTGCCTTTTAAATATATCTAAATAACGATTCATTTCTAATTCTATCTCGTTATTCTTACTCTGTAAACTGGTTAATGCTTTTGTTTGTTTTGCAAAATCATTTTGTAGTGAGCTTATTGTTTCTTCTTGTAGTTGGACAGCTCCTTCCAACTTTGCATTGTTTGCTACTAAGGTTGTGTTCTCATTCCATAAGTAGTAAGACATACCACCAAGAATTAAGATTAATGCTAAATAAAACTGATGCATAGCAATCCTCCAATAATTAATCCTTTACCAAAGCATATCCAATACATTTGGTATAAACTTAGTTCATATTTTACTTTTATATCGTTTATGAACTTCATGTGTTTAAGTTTGAGTTTCTCTATCATAACTGTTCTATCCTATAGTTGAGACCTTCTGCCCCTCGTATCTCTACGATGTCCTTGTCCTCGTTTTGGAACTTTAAGTATTTATCTTGTTTTTTGAAAAATTTACGAACTATGTAAGTTGCATCGTCAGCGTCTCCCCATGTGTGATTATAACTAACAGTCAACTTATATCTTGGCGAGAAATAACGCTGTATTTTCAACCAAAGTTCTTTTACATCCATTCCTTTCCCTCGAACAAGTTAGCCTCTGCTTCTCTACGGCGAATAAGTCCTTCAAGAACTTTGCCTCCTGCTTTATTCCATCTTTTCATTTGGTTTGGCACTTCTTCGTATTCTCCTCGATTTAGCACTTTCAACATAGTTGAAGCGTTGAGGTTTCCGTTGCCTAGATTGAATGTCCAACTGACTAGAGCGTCAAATTGGTCTTGTGATAGTGGTGCTGTGACAGCTGTATTTACATAGTCTTCATACTCTACTATCTCTCCTTCTAGGAGTTCGTCAGCATATGACTGGCTTATTACCATTCCTTCTTCTGCTGTTTTGATATGACCATATCCAATAGTCCATACTCCAGCTGCACACTTGTATGCCTCTAGTTCACACCCTTCAAAGTGTTTTATTAGTTCTAATCCATTTTGTGATATGTTCATTGTTTCTCCAAAATTGGGGGAGCTTATACTCCCCCATATCGTTGACAGTCTACACAAGATAGGATAAGTTTATACCTATGATACTTGCACCAAAACTCATTAAACAGATTTGGCTTACAGCTTCACAGAACTCTCCATTCTCACATATTGTATCACGAACTTTTAAAGCGATTGCTTTCATTTTAATTTATCTCCAAGATTTTCCTCTTAGAATCTGGAGTTCGTGATAAGTTGATTGTCAGTAATCCGTCTTGTAGACTTACCTCATCTACTAATAGGTCGGCGTTCAGAATAAATCTTCGTTCAAAAGATTTTAGACTAAGACCTTGATGAACGAAGGATTCATCATCACCTAGTTTGTGTTCCTTTTTACCCTTGATTTGAAGTTCTTTATTATCAAAGACTATCTCCAATTCTTCCTTCTTCCAACCTGGCACTGCGATTTCTATTCGATAATCGTCTTGTCCAGCTATTAAGTTATATCTAGGATAGCTACTCTCCGTATATGTCGGGAGGTTAGGCATATCCAATCCAAGCCAAAATTTACTTAAATCTATACTCATTTTTTATCTCCATAATTCCTTTTCAGTAAATATTCACATCTCCTTTCGGTAGATGCACCAATACGCAAGTGAAACCTATCACTTACAAAATAATTATATCAAATTTTTAACTCGGTGTCAAGAACTATTTTTCAGAGTCATCGAAAGTAAGTAGTCCTTCTTCTTCCAAATAGTCTATCGTGCCTCGTATTCCAATTTGCTTTCCAACTATGTATGCACATCCTACACACATGATTAGAAAGATTATATAGCTTATGTCATTTTCATTCATATACATATTATAGCAACTTTATAACCAAAAGTCAAGGTAAAATTATACCATTGCTGAAAATAATACTTGACTCCAATTATTATTCTTGTTATAATATATGTATGAAATATCAAAGAGCAATCGAATTATTGACCAGAGTATATGAGGAACTTCCTGCAGGAGTAGAACTTACTAAGGGAGGCATTGGAGAGTTAGCACTTGCACACTATCTCGACCACACTCTAGTTGATGGAGACAAAGGTGCAGATGGCGAAGATTCTGATGGAAAGCAGTATGAGTATAAAATCTCTGCTACTAACCAGTATAACTTCAACTTTGGAGGCAGAGGACTTGACCGAAATGGTCGTTCTTGGCAGGACAGAATCATTGACTACATGAACAAAATCGAAGGTGCTTACTGCGCTGAGAATGACGGAGTTCAGATTGTTGACTGTGCATACTGTGATTCAGCAACTCTCAAAGAGTATCTACTGAATCATTTTGAGAACAGCACAGGACATCAACTGAATAAGAACTTCAGTATGAAAGCATTTCGCAACTTAGGTGAAAATAGTTCTTGACTTTTACCCAAAAAACGAGTATAATATACCTATGAATAAATGGACAACAGAGGAATTAGACTTTCTGAAACGGCACTATAATGTAATGCCGATTGATGAACTCGTTCGCAAACTAGACAGAAGTGAAGATTCCATCATCTCTAAGGTTTATTACTTACGAAAGAGAGGTTGGACATTCAATCGGAGGACAGATGCCCAGCGTTAATCTAAAAGGTATGTCTTTCGAGAAAGGACTTAGAATTTTTCGTAAAAAATGCCAACGAGCAGAAATCAAAGAGCGTTGCAGAGAGAAAGAATACTACGAAAAACCCAATGCTAAAAGAAATCAAATGAACAATTACAGGAAGCGTTCACGAGAGTTGGACAAACGAAAGGAACAACAACTCGCTATGAAAAAGAAATTGTCAATGAGAGTTCGTCCTTAACGAAAAACATCTGTCGAATATCCTTTCATAGCACAATCAAACACGAATGAATAAAATATTTTATTGCAATCGAAACTTACACCAACACCATTTTTCGACTACCCAAGAAAAACAGTTCTTGCATTCTGTTGAAAATCATGGTATAATATTATCATAAATTTTGATAGTTAATCATTACAAACCACCGATTACAGTCGCTTACCTAATCTTATGCTAAGAGCTTGAACGAAGCGAAGCGAGAGTGAAAGCGAGCATACTAACTAGGTAAATGTAGACTGTTAATTGTGTAAACTACATCAACTATTGAAAAGTCAAATAA
>Ga0163111_10001504_pt1 | contig 14447 bp, 8 predicted proteins | sample CRUFie1St18metaG_FD_109645 | JGI IMG/M metagenome (GOLD analysis project Ga0163111, IMG submission 109645) | Marine microbial communities from the Costa Rica Dome - CRUD Field 142mm St18 metaG | ecosystem: Environmental > Aquatic > Marine > Oceanic > Photic zone | place: Costa Rica: the Eastern...
CGGACGTCATCGTAGATTTTTAAGGTCGGAATGTTGTGCTCGATGCCTGTCGAACCATCGGCCACTAGATTCATGTCCATGTTATAAAGCGAACCGCCTTCAGCGACCACCAACATGCCGGCGTCACGAGCGGCCTCAATGACCATTTGTCGCTGCGTTCGGCGGGGTTGATTGTAGTTTTTGACACTGATGGCCCCCTGAGCCTTAAGGCGATCAACCACGGCTTTGGCGTCATCGAGGGACTCAATAGGGTCAAAGCCTGTGCTCTTCGCCCCGTAAATGATTTCTCCGGTTGAAAAAATGCGTGGTCCGATGATCTTGCCCGCGCGCTGGTATTCAGCGGCTGGGAAGACTTGAGCGGCTCTGCTTGATGGGTTGTGTACGGTCGTTACTCCGAGCGCTAGGTGCGCGAGGAGCGACCAGTTATTCTGAGGGATGATGTCGTCCCGACCGTATGGGCCGTGTGCGTGCGCATCGATGTAGCCGGGCATCAAGGTCTTTCCAGCCAGATCGACCTGCGTTGCACTGTCAGGGATGGAAATGTCCGCCGTGGCGCCCAGCGCCACAATACGATTGTCCTCAACGATGACAACGCCATTATCGATGACATCGCGTGCAGAATTCATGGTGATGACCCGAGCATTGGTAAAGGCCACAAGTCCCCGGGGACGATCTGAGTCCACTGAGAGGCTGAGGTCAGCGATCTGCTGGGCTTCGTTTGTGCCGATGCCCAGAGAACCATCGACGTTGTACTTAAAAAAGCGCGGGCCTACGCTCCACGTCAGCGAGGTACCATCAGCGCTCCAGTGAATGAATTCACCGCCCGGGGCGCTCACACGCTCTGTGGCATAGGCTGCGGCACCCGAGGCCGTATTTTCAATGGCCGAGAGGTCGATGGAGCGGCCAGTCATCGGCAATGCTGCCACGTAGAGACGCCCCGCCTCACGATAAGCGACATGCTTGCCTGAGGGCGACATGCGAATCACGGTCGCGAGCGGAGAGCTTGCGTGCGCACGCACATCCTCACCATCGTGATTCATGGAGATGAGCTCACTGGATGCGTCATCACTGCCGCGACCGACAGCCGAGCTCACGCGCTCGGTAGCGTAAATGCGGTCTCCGGGACCGAAGTGGGGTGATCGGCCACGTCGGCTGACAAACTGAGCCTCGTCATCACTGAGCTCATAGACATAGATGCCGGGTTTTTTACCCCAGTGCGGGTTGGTCAGCGAACTGCCGTTCAGCTTGGTAAAGAGCAGGGTCTCGCCATCGCTCGATACGCTAAGATCGACATAGTGACCCGGTGTTGTGAGAACCTCTTTGGATCGACCACCGCGAGCGCTGACTTTACGAACAGAGCCTAACTCGTCGTCTGACCAGGTCAGGTAAAACACATCCTTCCCGTCGGGTGAAAACGCGGGTGAAAATTCGAACCCAGAAGCGTTGTCGCGCGTCAGGCGCTTGGCGTCCTCGCCGTCACGCTTTACATACAGCCGCCCCATGGACTCAAAGACAACCGCTTGGCCATCGGGACTTTGCCTAGCAAACCGCGGCATGGTGGTTTTTAGGGTATCGGGAGCAACATCGACCGCGACTTCAACTGCGGGGTAAGCCGTGCGCGTGTCATTAACCGAGAACGGAATTTGGCGGGATTCACCCGAGGCAACATCAACACGCCAAATGTGGCCTTTCGACCAATAGACAATGGAGTCGCCGTCGGGTGTCCAAGCCATGGTCGGGTAGGCGCCCTGAACCGCCCAAGTTTCCTGCATGTCGGGATCAAGATCATCAACCAACATGGTTTGCTCACCCGATACGAGATCCATAACAAACAGTCGCGAGGCTGCTCGCACACGTTTTACAAAGGCGATGGTTTTACCGTCGGGCGATGGCGTGGGTCGAACGGCGCCGCCCGCACCGCCAACGACCTTCTCGATTTCTCCCGTTTCGAGGTCATAGCGTTTAATGGCCATGACTTCACCGTTACTGTCCTCGTGGTAAATGAAGGTATTTCCGGGCGTCGTGTTCTGAATGTAGAACACCGACTCGCCATCAGCACTGAAGGTCGGTTCACCCAGCTCCTTCTGGAATGCGGGGCTTGGTCGCTTTACCAGGACCGAGCCCTGTAGATTTCCTCGCGCAAGGGCTTGATCGACGTTGGCATCGTAAAGCCATACCTCGCCCGTTCCGAGTGATCGTGAGGTAGTGAAATGCTTTTTCGCTACCAAATATTCGCCTGACGGGTGCCAACTTGGATTATTGAGCAGTCGGAAACTTTCATGTGTTATCTGGTGCTTGTTGTCTGGATTGGCGAGGTCCATAACCCAAATGTTGTCAGCGCCATTACGGTCGGAGGTAAATGCGAGAAAACGGCCATCGGGACTGTACTGCGGTTGTACTTCCCACGCATGACCACTGAGTAGCGGTGTCGCCTCACCACCCGTAATCGGTATCTGATAAATGTCTCCCAAGAGATCGAAAGCAATGTGCTCCCCATCGGGTGAGACATCGAGGTTCATCCATGTTCCCTCGGTCACGTTTAGGTCAATTTCTTGAACCTCGGCTGAGTAGTTCGGCGCTGAGACATCCCACGATGGTGTCTCAGTCTCCTCCGATAATGTCATACCCGATGCCGCAAATAGGCTTGTGAAAACGAAGGCTTGTTTTGTGAGTGAGGTGCTAGAAAAGCGAGTATTGCGCATACGAATTCAACCGTTGTGATAAGTATTTTTGTCGCTTAGTAGTTATCACACTGCGCGACCGTTTTCGACCTTAACTTTGTGTCGATCCGGATGGTGTATGGTGATAGCAGACTGGTGATGGTTTCCACCAGACTCGATGTCGTTTGAAGTTGGTCTCAGCCAGTAGTTTTGGTTATCACCCCTGTTCACAAGACGTGGAGGGCGTCGAATGCTAGCAACGCTTGATTGGTTCGTCGTGGCGGTTTACCTGTCGGGTTTGGTGGCCATGAGTCTGTATTTGTCACGACATCAGGAGACCGCTGAGGATTATTTTGTTGCCGGCAACAGTAGTGGCCCGATCAGTATTGCGTTGTCCGTCATGGCAACACAGTGCTCGACCAACAGCATTTTAGGTGCGCCCGCGTTTGTTGCCTTTGTTGTCGGCGGTGGACTCGTCTGGTTGCAGTACGAGCTAGCGCTGCCCTTAGCGATGATTTTTATCGCCATATTTTTAATTCCCGTATTCCACCGGCAGCGTCTGGTATCGGTTTACCTCTATCTGGGGCGGCGTTTTGACGATAAAACGCAGCTGCTCATCAGTGGCATGTTTCAGTTGTCGCGGGCTGCAGTAGCCGGCATTACCGTTTATGGCGTGGCAAGCATGATTGCTATTACGACGGGGCTTTCCTTTGCCCAATCGGTTGTCTTATTTGGCGCCATCACGATCATTTACGACGTTTTGGGTGGCATACGTGCCGTCATCTTTAGCGATGTTATCCAAATGATCATTTTGACGAGCGTCCTTGGCTATCTTGCGTACTTATTGATTGGGTCGGCCGGCGGTCTTGAGTCAATGCTGGCTCAGATCCCAGCCGAGCGCACTGCGGCACTTTCCTTCCGACATCACGGTCTGGGTGACGGTCACGACTTCGCCTTCTTACCCATGCTGATTGGCGGGTTTTTCCTCTATGTTGCCTATTACGGCTGCGATCAGAGCCAGGTACAGCGACAGCTATGCGCAGCAACGCAGGACGACAACCAAAAGATTTTGATTATCAACGGTGTCCTACGCTTTCCCTTGGTTTTACTGTACTGCCTCATTGGAGCGGGACTCGCGGCCTACGCAAGCTCACACACCGACTTTCTATCATCGTTGCCCCTGACCAACGATGCGCCAAATTACAATATGGCGCTGCCTGTCCTCTTCTCGCGGGAGTTGCCGGTGGGCGTGGTGGGGCTAGCCGTTGTTGCGCTGCTCGCCGCAGCCATGTCGTCGCTAGATTCCGTGATTAACAGTTTATCTGCCACCACGTTGAAGGATTTTGTAAAACCGGCCATGAAAGAACGGATTGCCACGCCAGCGCAGGAGCTTTGGTGGGGCAGGGCACTCACCGTCTTTTGGGGGGTGTTCGCATTGGTGACAGCGTTCTTCGTCGACGATATCGCATCGACAGTGATCGTGGCGGTCAACAAGGTGGGCTCGCTGATTAACGGTCCTATTCTCGGTGTCTTCCTCTTGGGACTAATGACAAAAACCGCCACTGGACGGGGTGCCCGAATCGGCTTCTTTGCGGGTTTCGCCGTCAATGCCTTCTTGTGGGCCGCTATGCCGTCTGTTTCATGGCTGTGGTGGAACGTTATCGGGCTAGCAGCCACGATGGGTGTAGGGCTGATCACCCGTGGCCAGCGCTCATCGGAACAGGAACTTGCCGATCTCCTTTGGAGTCCCGCTTTCTATAGCAATGTGGGGTTTACGAAAAGCTGGGTCCCGGCTTACGGGTTTCTCGGGCTTTGGACGCTGTTACTCATGGGCGTACTAGCGGTGTTTGGCACTCGATAATTAACGTTCTCTCGCGTCCACATCCGTCCTGGCGGCACCTCCAGCCAATGGGTTGCTTGTCCGCATTGACCCGCCTGTGAGCATGGCGAACCAGTCCCTAAAGGGACCGGCTGTGTTTTGCCAGAAGCTTCGATATTGATCTTGCGTTTCGGGCCCCAGTCCCCAGGGGGTGTACTCGTCCTTTTCAGGGATATAAAGCGTCCCGAATAGTCGATCCCAAATACTAGTCACTGCCGCTAGGTTGGTGTCCCAGTGCTTTTCTAGGTAGCTGTGATGGGTGTGGTGCATCACCGGGCTATGCAACCACTTGGATAGCCAGACGGGGTAATGAAACGCGACATGATAATGCCGAAATGACCCATTGAATCCGAAAAGCAAGGAGAAGAGACCAATGTTAAACAGCGTCGCCTGCGTAATACCACTCTCGAATAACCAGCCAAACAGGCCACCCGCGATGCCATAAGCCAAGGCTGCGCCTGCCGCGTAGATGGGGCCTTCTAGGAAGTGTTCTCGGTATCGTGTGAGTGGTGTTAAGACCTCAGCTGAGTGGTGCACTTTGTGGATGACCCACAGCGCCGGCACTTTGTGTTCGGTGTAGTGAATGACGTAAAAGATAAAGTCATACAGCAACAGGGTTACCAAGCTGTATAGCAGCATCCAGGCGTAGTTGACCTCGAATTGCGGGCCATCACCGATACTTGTCATCAGGCCACTGATCACGGTGGTCTCGGCAAAGGTTCCAACGCTCAGGATAAGGGCGCCTGCCCACAAGGGACGCAGGAACCGCTCAAATACATAGAGCCAGATATCGACACGGGCTGACACGTGACCGTAGATATCGCGGGGCAATAGGTAGTTGATGAGGTTGGCTGGCCGCTCTTGTCCCGAGGCATCTTTCGATCCGTGTCCACCGCGCAAGCTCCAAATCACGATGGCTAACACGGCCGTGAGCAGCAAAAATGGCCATGTCAGATCGCGCGGCAGGTTGTCCTGAATAAGCGCAAATACGGTGTTGGAGATGTCGGCAAGTGGTCCGATATCAGGCTCCATAATCCTTGATAGTCATGGGCACCATACGATGGCGATTGGTAAGCGTCCAGTCAGGCTCAATGGTCGGTGCTGATTGTTTCGATTGGACGGTGTCGGGTAATTCAGCATGCTTGAAGCTAAGTGTTACGGTGATAGTCTCTAGCGATAATACTAATAACTGGAGCCACAGCATGAAGTTCACCCGACTCATGATTTCGGCAGCGGCGATGGGGTTTCTTGTCGCCTGTAGCGAAACCCCCGCACCAATGGATCTCGCTATCGAGAATGTCACGCTGGTCGATGCAGTAAACCCAACGCGAGAGGGGAAAACCGTACTCGTGAACGACGGCATTATTGTCGAGATCATCGATTCAGGAACCGACTTTCTGGCAATAGAAGCCATAGATGCTACCGGGAAATATCTCATCCCCGGGCTATGGGATTTTCATGTTCACTTTACCTACGACACTCGATTCACCGACGCTATGGGGGGTCTCTTCCTCTACCACGGTGTAACCAACGTCAGGGATACGGGAGGGCTACTGGAAGATCTTCTTCCGGTCGTGGAGCACCTTCGTGCGCCGCAGACGGTCGCGCCCGCCATCTGGTTCGCAGGACCACTGTTAGATGGAGGTGATGTAGTCTACGACGGTATCAACCTGCCGGGCTTGGGCGTCGCCAATGCGACCCCGGATGAGGCACGCACCAATATCGCGGCGATTCACGAGGCCGGCGCGAGCTTTCTTAAAATCTACGAAATGGTGACTCCCGAGGTATTTGAGGCGATCGTGGACGAGGCTGGACAGCGCGGGCTTCCCATCGACGGGCATGTACCCTTATCCATGCGGGCTAGAGAGGTCGCATCCAAGGTTCAGTCCCTGGAGCATTTGCGCAACTACGAACTGGACTGCGTAAGTGATCCTGAAGCACTGCGAGCGACGCGTCGCGGCGAATTGACAAACGAACTGGGCGAGCCAGGCAGCGCGCTGAGAGCGCGCCTGCATCGATTGCAACGGATTCCGGCCATCCTCGATGAGGACGATACCGAGTGCCTTGCATCCACCGAGGCGTTAAAGAGCACGATTTCAGTGCCGACACTGCGATTGAACTCGATGCGACTCAACGTGCCTCTGTTGCGAGACGACTTTGATGCGGCATTGGAGCTGACACCAGAGTCGGTTCAGACCGACTGGGGTAATGCCAAAACGCAGCTGTTGTCGATAGACCGAGCTATTGATACCACGTTTGATGAGTGGAGCATGCGTCGAACGGAAGAGCTACACGCAGTTGGAGCGCCCATCGCTGCAGGCACTGATACGCCGATTGGCTGGAGTATTCCCGGTTACAGCCTGCACACTGAGCTCGAGCAGTTTGTAGATGTTGGGATGACACCCAAGGAGGCGCTGTATACAGCTACCGTTCGACCTGCTGAATTTTTTGGTCTGGAGGGTGAGATGGGCGAACTCAGAGTTGGGTTTATTGCCGATGCGGTGCTGCTTGACGCTAATCCACTTGAAAACATAAAACATACGCGGAGAGTTCAGGGCGTCTTGCATCGAGGGACTTTTCTGGATCGCTCCGACCTGGATCAATTAATAGATAAGTGAGGGGAGGCCCGTTGTGAAAACATGGATAGTGCCTGTCTGTTTATTCGTCACAGGAATGGTCGGGTGCACCGATCAAGAGCCGACTTATCAGTCAAGTCTGACGAACTTACGATCAGAATGGTTGGTAACGCCTGAGGAAGCACTTGCTTGGGCGTCGATTAAAAATGACAACCTCCCGACGCTGACTGGCAGCCCCGAGTGGGTGACTTACATGGAGTTCCTAGAGACCACGCTCGATAACTATGGCGTAGTTGATGGAACAAGGAATGCTTGGCAATTCGAACGTTGGCACACATCCGAAGATAGCACTCAGTGGTCGCTCTCATCTGATGGAGCATCTGTGAGAGTTGCTAACTATGGTGCTTACTCGGGTTCAACAGGGCCCGAGGGCATCACCGCGGAGCTCATTTATTACGACCATGACAATCCTCCGGAGTCGATTGAAGGCAAGATCGTGGTTATTCCCACGAGGAAACATCCCAATCCTCCGTATTCTGATAACTACTTAATCAACTACACCTTCAATGATTATGAATATGCGACCGATGCGGAAACGCTACCGGCGCCGTTCGAGTTCGTTCCACCCTCCGAGAGTTTTACGTTTGATATCTGGTGGCAGTTAGCGCAGGGGCTCGATCGTATTCCACGTGAGGGCAACGCGGCAGGCGCCATCATTGTCTACGACATGGCCTACGAACGCACAAAAGGAATATACACCTTTGGTGTGCCCACACTTTACAACTCGCCAACCTTAATCTTGTCTCGAGAAGATGGCGCCAAAGTGATTGACGATGCCAAGCAGGGTAAATTGGCGACACTAAGGCTTGAGGCTACGGTAGAGATATCAGAAGCCTTTCAGTACATCGCTTTTTTACCGGGTGCTAACTATGGCACGCCAGAAGATGAGCAGATCATTCTGGTGAATCACACGGACGGACCGTCGATTACGCAAGATAACGGTGCCTTGGGCCTGCTTGGCATTGTGAAGTATTTTTCCAATATTCCTCAAAGTGAACGGCCACGAACCTTGACTGTGTTTCTAGATTGCCGGCATTACATGCCCGGTATGGAGGATGCGCATGCAGCACCTGATTGGTTCACACGTTTCCCTGAAAAGAAGAGCAACATTGTCGGAATGATCCAGACCGAGCACCTGGGTGAAATGGATTACCGAGAAGTCGACGGGCGTGTCGAGCCGACGGGCCACGCGGAACAGTCCTATTTATGGACTCGCAATAACGAACAACTCATAACAGCGGCGAAAACTGCGGTGAGTAAATACGGCTGGTCGCGCGCACAGTTGTCCGTCCCTGAGCGCCCCGGAAAGCGCGGTTCGCTTCAACAGGTGTGGTGGGGAGTAGGCGCTATTGGTCAGGCCGATACCGGTTACTACAACTGTGATGTCTGGCATTGCTTGGACCTGCCGGGTTTTGGTCTAGGCGGGTTTCTCGGCTACTACTGGACGTCAGATTCAGGGATCGATCGATGGAATGAACAGTTGTTTGTAAGTCAGACCTCAACCATGACCGAGCTTACCGGTATTTTAATGACAGCGGATTTGAGCCAGATACAGTCGAGAGGTACGGAAGACTCGTTTCTTGACAAAACGAATCGTGACCAGCAGTTCGGTGGGAATTGAGCTCGAACTGAATGGCTTTAGTTGGCCTCGCAGCACCCCGAATATTGAGTAAGACCACCGGATACAACAAAGCCCCACCCAAAGGGTGAGGCTCTTTTGTATATGGCGCGCCCGGTACGATTCGAACGTACGACCGCCTGATTCGTAGTCAGGTACTCTATCCAGCTGAGCTACGGGCGCGAAGGGGCGTATCATACTCCAGAGCCTTTCTTTTTCAAGCCCAGCTTGCTCAGCACTCGGCCCTAATTTCGTGCTTAGTCCGGACTTAGTGCAGACGCATGCTTGCCCGCGGGATCGACTCCCTCTAATGTGATCCGCACCAATATTGCGGAGATTTTGCTATGCCAATCATGACCTTGTCGGAGATAGAGACGCTCTGCAGAGATGCACTACTTAACGTGGGGGCTAGCCAAGAACAGGCGGATATCGTAGCGGCCGAAATCGCCGATGCAGAGGCTGAAGGCATCCGGAATGTGGGTTTGGGTTACATGCACCTGTACCTGAAACACCTCAAGGTTGAGAAGGTAAAACCGCACGCGTGTCCAAAGATCGTCAAAACCTCAGCTGCGAGCACGGTGATCGATGCAGACTTTGGTTTTTGTCATCACGCCTATCTTGTGGGTGAGGCTCGGTTGATCGAAACAGCGAGGGAGCAAGGGGTTGGACTGATGTCTATCCATCAGTCGTCCTCTGCGGGTGTCTTGGGTTGGTTTGTGCGTCGACTCGCGAAAGAGGGGCTGGTCTCATTGATGTTTGCGAATAGCTCTAAGGCCGTTGCTGCTCATGGCGGTAAAGTGCCTTTCTTTGGGACCAATCCGTTTGCCTTTGGTGCGCCCAGGGCTGGTGATGAGCCACTTGTCGTTGATATGGCAACGGCGTCGACTGCGCGCGTCAATTTGGTCAAAGCGGCAGCGGAAGGTCGAGAAATCGAACCGGGTCATGCAATTGATTCAGAGGGCAACCCAACGACGGATCCGGCCGCAGGTTTGAAGGGAGCCCAGTTGCCTGTAGGTGGTCCAAAGGGCTTTGGCCTCGGGCTGATGGTGGATGTGCTGGGGGGCGTTCTTACGGGCAGTAATTGTTCCTATGAAGCATCCATGTTTGCAACCACAGAGGGTGGACCACCTAATGTTGGTCAGACGATTATCGCAATGGAACCCGCCTTCTTCGGTGGGGGTTTCGTCGAGCACCTTGAGTCTATGTGCAGTGAGTTAACGCGCGATAATGAGGTGAGGGTACCCGGCGAGCGGCGCGCTGAATTAAGGCGTATTCATGAAGCGCAAGGCGTTGAAGTGCCCGAGGCATTACTTACTCAAATAGCGGAGTTATCTTCTAGCTAATCGCTCTGCGACTGCTTAGCGAATAAAGCAGTACTGCGACTGACGACTAGAGGAACTCCCGTCGTGCATCCAGCAGCGCCTCCAGCACATATTCGCCATAGGACTGATCGACAAAAATTGAGAAGACGTCGTTACCTGCTAGCTCGTGCCGCACAATGATGCAGCTGATTAGCGCCATTTGAGTTTGTGCAACATCACCGACCTTGAAAGCTTCTGGCCTGAGGTCAACGCCACAGACTTTTGCCATTAGCGCTGACGTTTGGCAGCCCTTCAGTACAAGCCACGCGTGGCTACTTTGGCAGAAGAGGGGATAGGCGTCCCGAGTAAAGTCATTGCTCATTGCGAGTGCTGCCGTGTCGTTGTGGGGGTCGAGTACCCAAAACTCACGCTGACTCAGTGCCATCACAAATGTCTCGTTTTTTGATGCGACCAAGCGATTAGGTTGCTCTGGAATATCCCAACCCTGGATTCGTAGCGTCTCTGCGGCGCCTTTACCCCGCAAGCCCCAGCGATGTCTTTTCGTGAGGTCATGAATTGAAATATTGCCCTCATGACTGAGTCCACCCAACGGTGATTCGAAGATGGGATCGAGGTGCGCGCTCACAAGGCTTGCCTCAGATTATTGGGGTCATAAAAGGGTGTTTCTACTACCTGCGCATGGGCATGCACTGCATCATCAGTCCGGATAACCACCGTTGTGCCAGACACTGCATCCTCGGGATGAACATAGGCAAGGCCAATGATCTTTTTCAAGGTTGGCGAGTATTCGCAGGAAGTCACCGAACCGACTATATCGCCATTGCGGATAACCAGGTGACCTTCTTTGGGTTGAGGGCTTGTGGCATCGAGTTCAAAACCTACGAGCTGCCGCTTTAGCGGACTCTTGGAGAGGATGTCGACGCTTTTTGAACCCACGAAAAAGGGTTTTTTCGACGAAATTGCCCAGCGCAATGACACTTCATCGGGCTGTGTCATGCCGTCGGTGTCCTGCCCAACGATGATGTGACCTTTTTCGAGTCTTAGTAGCCGCTGAGCCTCGATGCCAAAGGGGCGAATACCATGCGCTTCGCCACTTGTAAGTAGGCGATCCCAGAGTTCACCCATTAAAGGTGAAGGCACATGTAATTCGTAACCGAGTTCGCCAACGAAACCGACGCGCATCATGCGTGCAGGGATGCCGGCAACTGAGGCTTCCTGGTAGGCGAGGTAGGGAAAGTGCTCGGTACTGAGGTCCACACTGCAACCAGCGCTCTCGATAACTTGCCGTGACAGCGGGCCCGCGACATTTATCGCGCTGAATGCACTCGTGACATTGGCAATATCAAGATCGAGTCGCCACTGGGCATTCCAGCGGAGCATGTCGCGGTATACCCGATCAACGCCGCTTGAGGTCGCCGTAACGTAGTAGTGGTGCTCTCCTAGCCGGGCGGCGACGCCGTCGTCGGCGACAACCCCTTGCTCATTGGTCAGTACGGCGTAGCGCGTTTTACCTATCGGCTGTTTAACGAAGCCAAAGGTGTAAAGCCGGTTCATAAACTCCGGTGCATCGGGTCCCCGAAGTTCAATGCCACCCAGCGTACTGACATCAATGATACCCACCCCTCGTCGTACAGCCGTCACCTCAGCCTGAACACAAGCCGTACGTTGTTTGGGGTCGCCGAAGTAGGCGGGGCGCTGCCAGCTACCAGCGGGCATCATTTGAGCCCCCAGCGCGAGGTGCCTGTGGTGCAGCGGCGTTCGCCGAAGCGGATGAAAACGTCTTCCCGCCAGTAATCCTAGCGGCTCAGGCATCAATGGTGGTCGTGCTGTGGTGACGCCCGTTTCGTGGACGGTACGGTCGGTTATTTTGGCGACCAACCGTGCCGTGGGGAGTGCCGAATGACGGCCCTGGGACGGTCCCATACCCACGGTGGAGAAGCGCTTCACAAGCTGGATGTCTCGATAACCCATGCGCGTTGCATTAATGATGTCTTTGATCTGCAGGTCTTCGTCGAAATCGACAAATTCTCGACCTTTGGGGTGCTTCAAGAAGGGCCAAGGATGGTTGACCTGCTCGGTACAGTTGACGTCTTCAGCTGACGCCGTCTCGCTTTCAGGAGCGACCCCCAAATTGCTCAATGCCTGTCGTGCCGCGTTCCTACCGTCGGCTTCTACCAGATCCAGCGAGAACACACTGTTGACACTGCCGGCGAGATGCATGCCCTGGGGTAGATTGGATAGTTTGAACTGAGACTTACTGTCATCGTAGCTAAGGACAGCCCCGGCTTGGCACGCCAACTGATAGGACGGCATGAACCCGGCTGACATGGCAAGCAGCCCGCAATCGATGCTGACGAGCTTTTCTGCTACCTCGCCGCGCTCGGCCAGTTTGTGCACGTCGACTTGTGACAGTCCATGATTGAAGAGTCCTTTTTTAGCCTCGTAGATACCACAGCCTTGGAAGAGGGCAATATTTCGCCGTTTAGCCTCGTCACTAAGTGCTGTGTTATTGCAGGTGGTGCGGAGGTCCACGATTGCAGCAACGTTTGCACCACCATCCTGGCCACTGAATGCGGTTCGGTAGGCGAGATCGTTGCCCGCTAACACAACAACAGGCGCTGACGGGACGACACCGTATAGGCGCATCAAGCGATCAAGCGCGCTGCACATGACTACACCAGGTAAATCATTGTTGCGAAACACCACGTGTTGCTCACTCGAGCCGGTTGTGAGAATGGTCTGTTTCGCCCGCAACTTGATCAAGCGTGATTTTTGAATGATCGGCAGGTAGTGATCACCAAACCAGGCGTTACATGTGGATGAGGAGAGCACATCGATATTCTCGTGCGTCTCTGCGGCCGCTACTAAGGTATCCCGGGCCGACTTGGTGGTCTCACAATCACCCGCAAAGGCGTGATAGTTCATCGAGCCACCCAAATGCGGCTCCTGCTCGACAAGCGTTACCTGCGCGCCAGCGTTTGCGGCCAGGAGAGCCGCATTTAAACCCGCAGGTCCCGCACCAATGACGGCAACATCAGCAAAGGCGTAGGTTTTGTCATTGTAGGCGGCTTTAACCGAGAGGTTACTACTACCCAGTCCCGCAGCCTTCCTAACAATAGGTTCCCACCAGGCCCAAATACCCCGCGGTTTGAAAAAGGCTTTGTAGTAGAAGCCGACCGGCAGAAAGCGCCCGCACCAATCGAGTAATCGAGACAGGTCAAAGTGCAGGCTGCCGGTATAGTTCTGAGCCATTACCGTAAGATGGTCCTCGGCGGGCAAGCGATCGGCCAAAAGATTGGGCGTTGTGGGCGTCTGCACCAGAGTGTTGGCGTCGTGGCCAGAAAGTGTCAATGGTCCCCTCGGGCGGTGGTATTTAAACGACCGCGACTGGAGCCATTGGTCGTTGGCTAATAGCGCTGAAGCGACAGTATCGCCCTCCAAGCCACGGATCAGCTCTCCCTCGAAGGTGAACTGAACGGTTTGTGATGGATCAATCCATTGACCAAAATGCGCGTTCTTGAGCCGTTTCATGACGCACCCTCATCGGGCACGAAATCGACGCGCTGTTTGAAGAGTTCGTCTGCCGGGTAGGTGCGAATGATCTCGTCCGTCGCGTTATGCCGTTCTGCAATGAACCAGTAGCTACTGGGGCTATGCATCCACCACTCGAGCACGACCCCCACATCATTTTTCTCGTAAAAGACGTAGTGAGCCCAATCTGCGTCCGAGACGTTTTGGCTATTAGGCATCGCCTTAACTTGACCGCCATAGACAAATTCGCTGATATTTCGTGGCCCGTTTAGCGGGCATGTCATGATCTTCATGCCCTACCTCAGTGACTTGCCGCCGTGGCGCCCATTTCATTGACCTGCTTGAAGCGATCAAAGCGCGCGAGCTCAAAAGGCTGAATGAGCTCGGGTACCTTGCCACCCGTCGCTACCAGCTCTGCCATTGTTTTGCCGCAGATCGGTGTCGCCTTAAAACCCCAGGTGCCCCAGCCCGCGTCAATGTAGTAATTCTCTAACGGACTCAGGCCCATAATGGGACTGTAGTCACTCGTCATGTCGGTAATCCCTGCCCATTGCCTTAGTAACCGCATTTCACTTAGGAACGGGAACATTTCGACAGCACTTGAGATCAGGTTTTCCTTGAGTGGTAGCGATGCTCGGCTGTTGTAAAGCGGGTAGGGGTCAGAGCCACCACCAATCACCATTTCGCCGCGGCTGGTTTGTTGAATGTAGCAGTGCAGTGCCGATGAACTCACAAGCGGTGTGAGAAACGGCTTTACGGGAAGTGTGACCATCGCTTGAAGCGGGTAGGCAACGATAGGCA
>Ga0163111_10001505_pt1 | contig 14446 bp, 11 predicted proteins | sample CRUFie1St18metaG_FD_109645 | JGI IMG/M metagenome (GOLD analysis project Ga0163111, IMG submission 109645) | Marine microbial communities from the Costa Rica Dome - CRUD Field 142mm St18 metaG | ecosystem: Environmental > Aquatic > Marine > Oceanic > Photic zone | place: Costa Rica: the Eastern...
GCCAATTGGCGGGCCTTCTCGTTTCTGCAGGTTAGGAAGGAAGGACTCAATCTTTGCTTCCGACCAAGAGCGACACACAGCCTTCATGCAAGATGGCGGCGTCCGTGTCAGGGACTTGGATCCGGAAACGAAGTCGTTGGGCATGCTGCAAGCTGAAGTCCACGTGGTCTTCGCCGTTGGAGTTGCTCCAGATGCGGATGCCTTGTTGGTCGAGGATGTCGAATGTGACGTCTCCCAAGACGGGATGGGCACACACGGCCACACGGTATTCCGTGGAGGGCAAGAAGGTGACACTCAATTCAGCTTCGTCCCCTGCGATGAGGACGGCCGAGTTGTAGTTGTCGTTTTGGGCGTACCCCTCCAACACAGGGAGGCAGTTGCGCTTGGTGAAGGTGCGGCATTGCGCCGAGGCCGAAGCCGAGAGCAACGACAGAACGGCGATGCAAAGGGAAAGGCGCTTCATCGATGGATTCATGACGTTTACTTGATGAGTTCGTTACGCACCGAGCCCACGGCCTCGGTGATTTGGGACAGCACTTCTTCGCTCGCGGTGTAGCTGGGGCCACCTCCGATGATGAGGGCACCACCGCTCTTGGAGACGTTGCTGTTGGCTTCTTCTTTTTCGACGGCGTCAAAAGCAGTCACGATGGGCTGCAACTGGGCGACCATGGCCTTGAGTTCTGGAGATTGCTCGTAGCTCGTCACCAAGTCCAGAACGTCTTCCATCACCAACTTTTGCTCTGCGATGCGGGTACGCAGCTCTTCGTTCGCCTGGTCGGCGTGGCGTGTCGCGAGGTAGAGGCTCTCCACCCAGCCCGCCGCCACGAGCATGCCGCTGAGGTCTTCTTGCCCGTTGGACTTGAGTTTTTCGTTCATGTTGAAGAACGCCTCTGACACGATGGCCACCAAGGAGTCTTGGCGGGCCCGGTTCTCTTCAGCGCGGGTCAACAGGTCGTCGCCAATGACGTCGCCCACCCCCAAGTCGCGTGCGAGGCTTTTGACCACTTCGAGGTAGGTCAAGCTGATGGCGTTTTCTTCAAAAATGGTGGCGTAGCTGAGGTCCGCTCCGTACACCCCCAAGTTGATCGCCTGGCGGTCAGCGGTGACGTAGTTCGAAGCGGCCAAGGCGGAGTGCAAGTGCTCTTGGGAGAACTGGGCACCTGTCTTTTGGACGATGCGTGCGGTTTCCATGGGCGTGGGGGCCGCACGGAAGATTTTCTTCAGGCGTGTGGTCCGTTGGGTCACGGAGGCGCCTTCAGACAGTGAATCCCCAGAAGTGGTGGGGCTGCTTTGTTCCCCGCAGCTGGTCAAGGCGAAGATGCCAGCAGCCAAACCGAGGAACAGGGTGTTGCGAAGCTTGTTCATGCGTTTCAGGTTGGTACGAATTTGGAGGTTCGTTCCAGGTGTACGCATGTGCGCGCAAAAAGTTCTGCACGCCAAATTGTGTACCGGAGGTCAGTGCGCCTCGAGCCAGGTCTGCCCGTGGGAGACTTCCACCTCCAAGGGCACCTCCAACTTCGCGGCCTGCTCCATGCACGTCACCAAGAGTTGCTTCACCTTGTCGAGTTCGTGCACCGCGGCATCCACCACCAATTCGTCGTGCACTTGCATGATGAGCTTGCTGTCCATGTCTTCAAGCGCTTTGGCGACGTCAACCATGGCCACTTTGATGATGTCCGCGGCGGACCCTTGGATGGGGGTGTTGACGGCGTTTCGCTCCGCAAAAGCCCGCACCACAGCGTTGTTGCTGGAGATGTCAGGAAGCGGCCTGTGACGTCCCATGAGCGTCGTGGCTTGCCCTTCTTCTCGGGCCTTGGCGACGCAATCTTGGGTGAAGGCTTGCAGTCCTGAGAACTGGGCGTGGTAGGCTTCGATGATGCCCTTGGCTTCTCGGCGGGGGATGCCGAGCGTTTCCGCCAGCCCAAACGCCCCCTGGCCATAGAGGATGCCAAAGTTGACCGCCTTGGCTTGGCTTCGTTGGTCGCGTGTGACCTCGTCGAGCCCCACCCCGAACACCTTGGCCGCCGTGGCTGCGTGGATGTCTTCCCCTTTCTGGAACGCTTCAATCAGCCCGCGCTCGCCGCTCATGGCTGCAGCGATCCGGAGCTCCACTTGGCTGTAGTCGGCGGCCACCAGCACGCGGTCGGCAGAGCTCGGCACAAAGGCCTTTCGGATTTCACGGCCTTGGGGCGTGCGGATGGGAATGTTCTGGAGGTTGGGGTCCTTGCTGCTCAAGCGCCCCGTGGCCGCGACCACTTGCATGTAGGTGGTGTGGACCCGTCCGGTGTCGGGGTGGATCAGCGCGGGAAGCGGTTCCACGTAGGTCGACCTCAGCTTCTTGAGTTTCCGATACTCCAACACTTCCGACACGATGGGGTGGGCGTCCCTGAGTTTGCTCAGGACAGCTTCGCTGGTGGGGTATTGCCCGGTCTTGGTCTTTTTGACTTTGGCCGGGATTTCGAGGTGGTCAAACAGCACGTCCCCCAACTGCTTGGGCGAGTCGACGTTGAACGGGGTCCCGGCATGGGTCTGGATGGACGCTTGAAGGGCCTCCAACTGGGTCGCCAATTCGGCGCTGAAGGCCGACAAGTGGTCGGTGTCCAAGGCCACCCCTTGGAGTTCCATGTGCATGAGCACAGAGAGCAGCGGCATTTCCACGTCCCGGTACAAAGTTTCCAATTGGCTCTCGGCCAGCTTGGGCAACAGCACCTCGGCGAGTTGGAGGGTGATGTCGGCGTCCTCGCAGGCGTAGTTGACCACCTCTGCGGGAGGCAGGTCGGCCATGCTTTTTTGGTTCTTGCCTTTCTTGCCCAGCAACGCCGTGATGGGGATGCACTGGTAGCCGAGGAACGACTGGGCGAGGGCGTCCATGCCGTGCGGTTGGTCGGGCTCGAGCAGGTAGTGGGCCACCATGGTGTCCTCGAGGCGGGCGCGGGTCAGGTCCACCCCGTGGCGCGCCATGATTTTGCCGTCGTACTTGAGGTTTTGGCCCACAACGGTCGAGTCGGATGACTCCAACAAAGGCTTGAAGACCGCCCGGATTTCTGGCCAGGTGTCTGTGTCAACAGGCACGTAGGAGGCCACGCCGGATTTGTGACTGAAGGACATGCCCACCAAATCGGCGGCCATGGCGTCCAACCCTGTGGTCTCGGTGTCGAACGCGAAGCGTCCAGCGTCGGCCAATGTCTTGGCCAGCTCTGCCCACCCGTCGGGGGTGTCCACCAAGGTGTAGTCTACCTTCGACTCGTCCAGGGAGGACAGGGTGGAGACGGAGTGGGCCACTTCCATGGCGGCGTCAAACATGCTCAGCTGGCCGTCCGAATCGTCGCCGCTGGCCGCGGCCGTCGGGGCTGCGGTTGCGGCCGGTGCAGCGCTTGATGTGGCCGCGTCGCCCAAGAGCCGGCGGGACAAGGTGCGGAATTCGAGCTCCTCAAGCAGGGGCGCGAGCGCAGCACCGTCGGGCGCCGACATGGCCATGTCCTCGAAGTTTTCGTCGAACGGAATGTCGAGGACGATGGTGGCGAGCTCGCGGGACAAGAAGGCCAGCTCCCGGTTGGATTCCACCTTCTCCTTCATCTTACCTTTCAGCTGGTCGAGGTTGTTGTACAACCCTTCCATGGAACCGTAGGCCTGGAGGAATTTGATGGCGGTCTTCTCGCCGACCCCGGGCACGCCTGGGATGTTGTCGGCCGAGTCGCCCATCAAGCCCAGCAAGTCGATGACTTGAAGGGGGTCTTCCAAGCCGTACCGCTCGCGCACTTCGTCGGGGCCCCACACGGTGGGCGGGTTGCCGCCGCGTCCGGGACGGTACATGCGAATCTTGTCGCTCACGAGTTGGGCGAAGTCCTTGTCTGGCGTCATCATGAAGACGTCAAACCCTTCCTTCTCGGCGCGTTTGGCCAAACATCCGATGAGGTCGTCCGCCTCGTAACCAGGCGCTTGCAACACCGGAATGCGCATGCCTTCCAAGATCTTCACGATCCACGGCACACTCAATTTGATGTCTTCGGGGGTCTCGTCTCGGTTGGCCTTGTAGTCCTCGAATTGCTCGTTCCTGAGGGTGGGGCCAGGAGGGTCAAACACCACTGCCAAGTGCGTCGGCTGTTCCCTGCGAACCACCTCAAGCAGGGCGTTCGTGAAGCCAAACACCGCAGACGTGTTCATGCCCTTGGAGTTGATGCGGGGGTTTTTGATGAACGCGTAGTAGGCCCGGAAAATCAGAGCGTAGGCGTCCACCAGAAAGAGCTTCTTGTCGGAGGGAGGGGTGATCATGCGAGGCGGTTCTTGACGATGGGCACGGCGCTGCAGGCTTCGCCGAACATGAGGGACTTGACGACCGGCCCCAGGTGTTGGGTGAACGTCACCAAGGTATTGGGGCCGCCTGCCGAGGCGCAGCCCTTGACGATGACGCGCTGGCCACGGTACGTCTCGAGGTCGAGGTCGAGCACCGCGTCGTGCCAAGCGCGTTGCGTCGCGTCCGCTTTGGACCCCACCATCGCCTGCGCCCCAGACGCATTCAACGTTTGGGCCACGAGCATCCACGCCCAGTCAGGCAGGATCGCGTCGGTGGTGCAATGCAGGGCCACGAGGTGGCCAGAGTGGGCGGAAGCGTCCCAGCGTTTGACGCTGTCGCGGAAGTCTTTTTCCCGAAGCACAAACCCTTGGTCCAGCCATTGCGACACGTCCACCAGGTCCACCTGACGTGGCTGGAGTTCTCGGCTCAAATCAAGTTGAATCAGGCCGCTTTCTTGGACACGGTTGACCAGGGGTTCTTCCATGTCCCGAAGCTACATCACGGGGTCACCAGACCCAATTCAGACGTCAGGCAATTCGGAGCCCTTCGTCGGCGCTTTCTGCACCTCGGGCTTGGACCATGTCGGTCGCCTTGGCCACAATCGCCTCCGCGTCGTATCCGCACTCGGCGTAGAGCTGGGCTTGGGTGCCGTGCTCGATGTACCGGTCGGGCACCCCGAGGCGGACAACCTTGGCCGCGTAGCCTTGTTCCATGGCCCATTCGGTGACGGCGCTTCCCATGCCGCCTTGCACGCAACCGTCCTCAATTGTGATGACGTCCTTGAACCGGCTGAACACCTCGTGCAACAGCACTTCGTCCAGCGGCTTGACGAACCGCATGTCGTAATGCGCTGCGGACACGCCCTGGGATTCCAGTTTCTCCGCGGCGGCCACCGCTTCCGTGCCGATGGCCCCGATGCTGAGCAACGCGACGTCGTCGCCGTTGCGGAGGCGTCGTCCGCGGCCAATTTCCACAGCCTCAAACGGCGTTTGCCACTCGACCATGGAGCCTGTGCCACGTGGGTAGCGAATCACGAAGGGACCGTTGTGCTCCTGCGAAGAGGTGTACATGAGGTTGCGCAACTCTTGCTCGTCCATGGGGGCGCTGACCACCAGGTTGGGAATGCAGCGCATGTAGGCCAAATCGTACACTCCGTGGTGGGTCGGTCCATCGGCCCCTACAAGCCCGCCTCGGTCGAGGCAGAACACCACGTGGAGGTTCTGAAGGGCCACGTCGTGGATGACTTGGTCGTACGCCCGCTGCATGAACGAGGAGTAGATGTTGCAGAACGGCACGAGTCCTCGTGTGGCCATGCCCGCGCTGAACGTCACCGCGTGTTGCTCGGCAATGCCCACATCAAACGCCCGGTCGGGCATCTCTTCCATCATGAACTTCAGGCTGCATCCGCTGGGCATGGCTGGGGTCACGCCAACAATGCGGCGGTCCTTCTTGGCCAGCTCGATGATGCTGTGTCCAAAGACATCTTGGAATTTCGGAGGCTTGGGGGTGGTGTCGGTCGACTTGAAAATCTCCCCAGTCACCTTGTCGAACAGCCCTGGGGCGTGCCACTTGGTGGGGCTTCCCGCCTCAGACGGCGCGTAGCCGGCACCCTTGCGGGTGACCACGTGCAGCAGCTTGGGACCTGGGATGTCCTTGATGTCTTCAAGCACTTTGGTCAAGTACTCCACGTCGTGACCGTCCACAGGACCGAAGTAGCGGAAGTTGAGTGACTCGAAAAGGTTGCTCTGCTTCAGCACGGCCCCTTTGATGGCGTGTTCCACTTTCTGTGCAATGGCTTGGGCGTTGGGCCCAAACTTGCTGATCCGACCCAACAATTCCCAGACCTCGTCCTTGACGCGGTTGTAGGTGTGGGAGGTGGTGATGTCGGTGAGGTAATCCTTCAACGCACCCACATTGGGGTCGATGGACATGCAGTTGTCGTTGAGCACCACGAGCATGTTGGTGTCCTCCGCACCACCGTGGTTGAGGCCCTCGAAGGCCAACCCTGCGGTCATGGCGCCGTCGCCGATGACGGCCACGTGTTGGGTGTCCTTGGCCCCGTTGTGGCGGCTGCCCACGGCCATGCCGAGGGCGGCGCTGATGCTTGTGCTGCTGTGCCCCACGCCGAAGGTGTCGTATTCGCTCTCGCTCCGCTTCGGGAAGCCAGACAGCCCTTGGTATTGGCGGTTGGTGTGGAATTCTTTCCGGCGACCGGTGAGGATTTTGTGGCCATACGCCTGGTGGCCGACGTCCCACACGATTTGGTCTTCAGGGGTGTTGAACACGTAGTGCAGCGCCACGGTCAATTCCACCACCCCCAAGCTTGCGCCGAAGTGCCCTCCTTTTTCAGAGACCACGTCCACGATGAATTGACGAACGTCGTCCGCGACCTGCTGAAGTTCTTCAGGCTTGAACTTGGACCTCAAGTCCGAGGGGTGCTCGATCTTGGAGAGGTGTGGGCCGGCGGCGTAAGCGTCCATGGAATTCAATTCATTGGTTGAGGGGATGTAACAAATCTAACCCCCTCGTGTTTCCTTTCCGCCCAAAAGACGTCAAGCCAGCACCTGCGCGGCCAAGCCGAGCAAAATGGCGCGGCCGTCGGAGTTGGCCAGGTCGTCGCTGCAGGCCCGTTCCGGGTGCGGCATCATGCCGAAGACGTTCTTGCCCTCGTTGCACACGCCGGCGATGTTGAGCAAGGCCCCGTTCGGGTTGCTCATGGCGTTGACTTGGCCTTCCTCGTCGCAGTACTGGAACAGGATTTGGTCGTTGTCTTGCAACGCCTTCAGGCCCTCGTCGTCGATGTAGTAGTTGCCTTCGCCGTGCGCGATGGGGATGACCAACGGGGTGTCTGTGTCGCAACCTGCGGACACGGCCGCGGTCCGAGACACTGGCTTGAGGTGGACGTTGCGGCAGATGAACTTGCGGCTCTCGTTGTGGCGCAAGGTCCCTGGCAGGAGCCCAGCTTCGCACAGGATTTGGAATCCGTTGCACACGCCCATCACGCGGCCCCCGCGGTTGGCGAATGCGATGACTTCCTCCATGATGGGAGAGAACCGGGCAATGGCGCCACTGCGCAGGTAGTCGCCGTAGCTGAAGCCCCCTGGGAGCATGACCGCCTCGCACCCTTGCAGGTCGCGGTCTTTGTGCCAGAGTTGCACCACATCAAATCCGAGGTCTTGGCCCAAGGCATGGACCATGTCCATGTCGCAGTTGGAACCGGGGAACGTGACGACGCCAATTTTCATGGTGCGAAGGTCGGCATTCTCAAGCGCATGGGCATGCCATCCAAGCCGCATTTTCCCACGTTCGTCCACAATGGTTTCAGAACTCTTCAGGGCGTTGTGTATTTTCGCTCCGCAATCCCGCAGACATGAACATCCAAGATCTCATCACCCCCTTCGCCCAGTTCGTCGAATGGACGTTCCAAACCGTGTTGTTGCCCATCAGCGACATGTTCAACTGGGGCGTGATTGCGTTGGGCCTCGCGGGCCTCGCATTTTGGCTTCGTCTTCAGTCGAAGTACAACGCCCGCGCCGAGCAGGACGGCACCATCATGTAATTTATGGGGCGTCTCAAATGACGTCCTGGCCGATGTCCCTGCGGCAATTTTTGCCCGCAAACGAAATCGAATCGGCCAACTCGTAGCTCTTTTTCACCGCGTTTTCTGGGGTAGCCGCCATGGCTGAACACGCCAACACCCGACCTCCTGCTGTCACCACATTGCCTCGGCTGGTGGTCGTGCCCGCGTGGAACAGCAGCGCGTCTTTGTCCACTTGCTCCGGCAATTTGATGGTCTTGCCCTTGGGATAAGGCCCAGGGTAGCCTTCCGACACCAACATCACGGTGCTGCACGTGCGTGGGTCGATCTGAAGGTGGTATTCGCTGAGCAATCCCGCCCCCATGTTTTCGAACAAGTGCAGCAAGTCGGATTGGATGCGAGGCATGATCACCTCGGTCTCCGGGTCGCCCATGCGGCAGTTGTACTCCACCACGTAGGGGTCGCCTCCCACTTTCATCAGCCCAAAAAAGATGAACCCGTTGTACGGAATGCCGTCCGCCGCGAGTCCCTTCACGGTGGGGATGATGATTTGGTTCAACGCCTTCTCGTGGAACTCCGCGTCCATGAATGGCACGGGGCTGATGGCGCCCATTCCGCCCGTGTTGGGGCCGGTGTCGCCTTCTCCGATGCGCTTGTAGTCCTTGGCCGAGGGCAGCAGGTGAAACGCCTTGCCGTCGGTCACCACAAACATGCTGCATTCAATGCCGTCCATGAATTGTTCGATGACCACGCGTTGGCCCGCCGCGCCGAAGGAGGATCCGGACAGCATGTCCTTGACCACTTGCTCCGCTTCGTTCAAGTCCTCGGTGATGATCACTCCTTTGCCCGCGGCCAAGCCGTCGGCCTTCAGGACATATGGGGCCTTCATCCCATGGAGGAACTTCACCGCGTCGTCCACTTGCTCGCCGGTGAACGCGCCATAACCCGCCGTTGGAATGTTGTGGCGCTTCATGAACTCCTTGGCAAACGTCTTGCTTCCTTCCAGTTGGGCGCCCGCCGCGCGTGGTCCAATCACCACCAAATCGGGGTGCTTGCCACAGTCTTGCAGATGGTCCACCAACCCGTCCACGAGCGGGACTTCGGGACCCACAATGACCATGTGGATGCTGTGCTTTTTGATGGCGCGGCTCACGGCGTCGTGGTTGGAAGCGTCCAACTTGAGGTTGGTTGCCACCCCGTCCGTGCCGGCATTTCCAGGAGCCACGAAGAGTTGCGTCAAAAACGAGCTTTGGGCCAGCTTCCAAGCGATGGCGTGCTCCCGTCCACCGGAGCCAATGAGCAAGACGTTCATGCGCGTAAAATTACGCCATCCCTTGCGGGGACAGGTCTTGAGGTTATCCACAAAACCCGCACTTCGGGGCTACCTTCGTTCCTGTGCTGAGCGTTGTCATCATTGCCAAAAACGAGGCCCACAACCTGCCCCGATGCCTGCAATCCGTGAAGGGGTTGGCCGACGACGTGGTGGTGGTGGATTCCGGTTCCACCGACGGGACACTTGACGTGTGCGCCCAGCACGGCGCCACGGTGCATAAGCGTGACTTCACCACCTACGCCGACCAAAAAAATTGGGCGGCCGACCAAGCTGCCCATCCCTACGTGTTGAGTTTGGACGCGGACGAATCGCTCAGCGACGACCTCTTCAAGGAACTCACGGCGTGGAAAACCCTCGTCGCGTCGTCCGACGAACTGCCCTTCGACGCTTGGTCCCTGCCTCGGCTGACGTCGTATTTGGGCACATGGGTGCGCCACGGAGGATGGTACCCAGACCGAAAAATCAGGTTGTGGCGTCAAGGCACAGGGGACTGGCAGCCCGCCCACGAAGGTGGGGTGCTGCATGAAGCCTGGGTCCCTCGGGTCCCGAGTCGCGTGGCGCAGTTGAAGGGAGATTTGCACCACCACAGCTACCACCGGTTCTCAGACCACCTCCGTCAATTGGCCAAGTTCTCCACCCTCGGTGCGGCCGACGCGAGGCTTCAGGGCAGGTCAAGCCACCTGCTGACGCCATGGTTTCGCATGGTTTTTCAATGGTTCAAACAAGCCGTCATTCAGTGGGGATTGAGGGACGGCGTCACAGGCTTTCGGATCGCCCGTTGGAGCGCGGTTTCCGCGCATTGGAAGTGGCGCCAAGTGCGCGCCGCCCAAGCCTGGGATGCGCGCCAAACCGTCGGCATCGTCCGCACGGACGCCCTTGGGGACAACGTCTTGTCGCTTCCCATGGCGGGGGCCTTGAAGGCGCACCACCCCGAGGTGAAGGTGGTGTGGATTTGCAAGCCCTACGCCGCGGATGTGGCGCGTGCATGCGGGCATGTTGACGAAGTTCGAACCTGGGACGGCACCGATCACAAGGTGGTGGAAGGGCTGGATGCGGTGGTGTTTGCCTTTCCGGAGCCTGCCTTGGTCCGCGCTGCAGCCAAGGCGGGGGTGCCTGTCAGGGTGGCGACAGGCCGGCGGTGGGTCACAGCCCGGCACGCCACCCGGAGGGTGTGGCGCAGCCGCAAGAGAACACCTGCCCATGAAACCCTTCAAGGCCTGCGCCTTTTGCACGGCTTGGACGTGCCTGCGGCGTTGCGCTTCCCTGAGGCGAGCGATTGGCACGGGTTGTTGCAGATGACCCCTCCGCTCGACGCATCGGTCGCCCAAGCCGCCACAGGTCTTTCAGACGACATTTGGTCTCGCTTGGTGGTGCTGCATCCGGGCAACCATGGGTCCGCCAACGGTTGGTCGGTGGACCGCTTTCAAGCGCTGGGTCATCGTCTCACCCAGGCCGGTTGCGTCGTGGCGGTCACGGGCACCGAGGCAGAGAGAAAAGCTTTGGGGTCTTGGCTGAGCGAGTCTGACGTGGTGGATCTGGTGGGCAAGCTGGACATGCCTGGCCTGCTGGGGGTGTTGGCCCATGCCAAGCTTTGTGTCGCTTCGAGCACTGGGCCGCTGCATTTGGCCTCCGCTTTTGGAACTCCGGTGGTGGGTTTGTACCAGGCACAAGCGCCGTTTTGGCCTGCCCGCTGGGCGCCCTTGGGGCGAGGTGCGGTCCTGGAGACGCGGCAAGAAGCCCCCGAAGGAGGCTTGGACATTTCTGTTCAGGACGTCGCGGACGCGGCTTTCGGTCTGTTGGCCTGACGACCACCGACCAGCGCCCACGCCAACCCCGCCACCATCACGCCGGCTTGGGTCTCCAACGTGTCTTCGAACACACAGCTCAGTGCGACCACCAATCCTCCCCACAAGGCGCCCTTCACCGCCCGAACCGCCCACATGTGTGACCCCAAAAAAGCCAACCACAGCAAGATCCCCACCAAGCCCCCGGTGACCCCCCACGTGAGGTGTTGCATGTGGGTGCGGTGCCGGTGCTGGGAGGCCAAGCGGGTGCCAGTCGCCTCGTATCCTTCTTGAAGGGCCATTTCCGCGTCTCCTGCGCCGTGTCCGATCCACCAAGCTTGGTTCCATGCATGCCAGCCTGCCGCCCAATGCTCGAGGCGCTGAAACACAGAGTGTCCTGAAGGGTTGCCTCCTTCCAGCCACGTTTCCCATTCCCAGCGGAACGCGGCCAGGCGTGCCCTGAAACCACGAAGTTCCACCACGGAGGTGGCGCCGGATTCGATTCGCTTGACCTCGGCAGGGGTGAGCTGGAGGATGTGTGCTCCGTCCTTGGGCCACCCTTTCGAGGTCAGGTAGCGCCACAGGCGTGCGCTGAGGGGGAAGCCTGCCTGGCTGAGCGTGGACAGGGGGACGTCGGAGATTTGGTCCCAAGCTTGGTCCCATTCCACGCGACACACGTGCATGTGAAGCCGGTGGCCGTTTTCAGAGGCCAAACGCTCCGGCCGGTGTTGGTAGGGGTTGCCCCAGGATGTGGTGCTGGGCCAGGGTTGGTCTGGCAAAGGGGTGGGTTGGAGCATCCATGCTGCGGCCATGGCCGCAAGTCCAATCAAGGTGAGCGCCCCGCCACGGTACCACGGTTGCCAGGCGTTTGGAATGCGCTTCAATCCAATCCAAACCCAAGACATCGGGAGGAGCACCGCGCTGGTCAACGAGCCCGTGGCCCCCACAAAGGCGGACCACACGATGGAAAACACGGCCAGTTGCCACAACGGCCTGGACGTGGCCGCCCAACCCAAACCGAGCGCGGCGAACAAGGACAGCCGAACGTGGGACACCCAGGGCGACCACCCGCGCCCTTCCAACACCTCGCCTTGACTGAGGTGCCATCCACCCCAAGCAAGACAAACCACCATCGCCAAGCCGGCGCTCCCGAACACCCATCCTTGCACCTTCGAGCGGTCCAGTTCGCCCATGTCCAGGGCGGGGCGGGCCAACATCAGCACCAGAATCGGCCATTGAAGTCCCAGCACGCGCCAGCCCCAAGACACGTCGCTTGTCCACACCATGGACAACGTGCTCCACCCCAGCAAGGCTGTTAGGCACAGCATGGGTCTCCATGAAGAAGCGGAGGTCAGGTTGTGTCGCGCCTTCGAGGACGTGCAAAGCGCCCAAAGGGCCAACACCCCCAACCAAGCCGTGCCCATGGACATGGCGGCGTGCGAAAATGGCAGCCCCCACACCAGCGCCGCCCAGCCTGCCAGGGACAGGATGTTGAGGCGCGAAGGGATCATTTGGAATCGGGTCCGGCCAACACATTCAGGTACTCGCCTGATTCCAACAGGGCCACAGCCTTCAGGGCCACCTCGTCTTGCTGGAGGCCGTGCTTGAACTGGCCTGTGGTGTTGTAGAGGTGCACCACAAGTTCTTGTTCCAAGGCACCTCGGATCGCAACCTCGTGGCGGGCGAGGTCTGCTGACACATCTGCGGCCAACCCCGCACGCAAGGCGTCAAACGCCTTGGTGTTGGCGTCGTCCAGCCACTCGGCTTCAGCTGTGGCTTCGAGCCTTTGGAAGGCTTGGAGGCTTTCGGAGGCGTAGGGGACGTCGTCCATTTGGGCCACGTGCCTCACAAATTGATCCCAAACCCCGTCGGTGAGTTTGAAATCGGCGGCGTTTTTGGGTTTGGCCAGCGCGTCGCGTTGGGCGACGGCAAAGTCGAACAGGACGCCTTGTTCTTGAAGCCCGGCCAGCACGTATTTGACCTCAGGCTTGGGGACTTCCACGTCGGGAATCACCCCGCGGCCCTCCAAAACCTTGCGGCCGTTGGTCGTGTAGAAGGTGGCGAGCGTTGAATCGGCCATGGCGTGAACCTCACCCTCCTCGTCGCGGTGGCTGTAGTCCAAGCGTTGGACGCACCGCCCGCTGGGGGTGTAGTACTTGGCGACCGTGACTTTCATGCGGGTGCCGTAGGCCAGCTTTTTGGTTTGCTGCACCAGGCCTTTGCCGAAGGATTCTTCCCCGACGACGATGCCGCGGTCCAAGTCTTGCAAGGTGCCGGCCACGATTTCAGAGGCGGACGCGGACTTGCCGTCCACCAAAATGGCCACCGGCAGGTTGGGTCGCAGCGCGCTTCCTCGCGTTTGGTACGACTTGTTCCAGTCCGGGCGCTTCCCCTTGGTACTGACCACCTCTTGCCCCTTGCCCACAAACAAGTTGACCATCGCGATGGCTTCCCGGAGCAAGCCTCCGCCGTTGCCGCGCAAGTCCACCACCACGTGATCGGCCCCCAACGAATCCGTGAGGTTGAGCAGGGCTTTGCGGACGTTCATGCTCGCTGTTTTCGTGAACGAGTTCAAGGCCAAATACCCCGTCTTGTCCGTCAGCATGCCCTGGTAAGGCACGTCCGGCACTTTCACCTTGCGCCGCGCCAACGTGAAGGACATGGCGTCCGCGAATCCAGGCCGTTCCACCAGGACGGTCACTTCGGTGCCGGTGGCGCCTTGCAGAAGGTCGCCGATTTGGTCGGTGTCCAGTCCAGCCAACGCACGGCCATCCACTTCCAGCAGGACGTCGCCCAAGCGCAAGCCGGCTTCTGCCGCCGGCTCACCTTCCAACAGGTTGACGATGGTGGTGCGGTCGTTTCGCGTTTCGATGCTCGCGCCCACGCCTCCGTACTCGCCCGTTTGCATGAAACGGACGTCTTCCATTTTGGACTCCGGGAAGTACCTGGTGTAGGGGTCGAGTTGGGCAAGCATGGCTTTGATGCCGGTCTCCATCAATTCCCCCGGGGCCAATTCATCCACGTAAAAGAGGTTGAGCTCTCGGAAAGCCGACTGCATGATTTCCAACTGCTTCGACATCTCGAAGTAGTCGTCTTTGGCCGAGGTTGTGGCCATCCACAAGACCATTCCTGCTGGAAAGGCCAACCAAAAAAGCTTGCGACGCATGGTGCGGGGTTGGGCGGGTGGGACGTGTCTTCAGGCCATTCCCTCCGCCGCGCCTGTGTGCTGGGCCAACTTGCTCGCGGCGTGACGCACCCAGCGGCGGCAGTCGTCGAACGAAGGGACTTCCTGTCCAACAAAGATGAACACCACAGCCCATTGGGGTGACCCCGGTTCCCAATTTTTGGCGAGGGTGCTTTTTTCCACCCGCCAGGCTTCCCGCAACAGCCGTTTGATGCGGTTGCGGTCCACCGCCCGGCGGAATCGCTTCTTGCCTACGGTGACAGCCGCTTGAAACGGAACGTCTTGGGTCAACGGGGCAGCGGTGGCGCGAACC
>Ga0163111_10001506_pt1 | contig 14444 bp, 14 predicted proteins | sample CRUFie1St18metaG_FD_109645 | JGI IMG/M metagenome (GOLD analysis project Ga0163111, IMG submission 109645) | Marine microbial communities from the Costa Rica Dome - CRUD Field 142mm St18 metaG | ecosystem: Environmental > Aquatic > Marine > Oceanic > Photic zone | place: Costa Rica: the Eastern...
CAACGTGTGCACAAAACACGGCCTTCATTTACGCTGGAGTTTCTCACGTAAACAACTCTGCGACTCCACCCTGCAATATTACTCTGCGTTTTATTGCAACGTTCACTGGCAGTTATCCCTCTATTCTGGGCACCTCTCTCATATATCCTCACTCAAATCCTGCGCATAGCATTGAACCTTTCATTGATGCAATTTCAGAAACAACCTACGCCCACTGGTTGCAGCGCTTGCTCTTCTGATCATAACTACCCACGAGGCGACTTGTGATGGGACATACTTTTGGGGGTCTGCTGATACGAGTGCGTCCTTGGTTACAGCATATCTAGATTCGTGTTGACCGTTTTTTGGTGTCCCGACGCGATACAAGCTGGAGCCGACAAGTCCTGAGCAAAAATAAACGCTTTTGGCTGCAAAGCCACGTGGCCATGGTTGCGACGGTTCCATATATCATCCATCTTTCTTCGCCATTCTCTTGCATGGGCAATTGTATTCGCAACTTTCTTTGCAAAGTCACTCCTGTGGCCCCCGGGGTGGTTTCCCTCCACAGTTGCGTTAAGCAAATTTTGAGCTGAGGCATGCTGCCGAGATGAAAATCCCCGGGTAAGCCGATCTGCCGCAGCAACCTGCTTTTGACCTGGAACGGGTAGCGGCTTTCGCATTTGGTTTCCCATCATCCTTCTCCTGCGTCCATGGCGATAAGAACCACTCCCCCTTCCTTCCAGGCTTCGGTCGAATTCATTCAAGGGCGGAAGAGCATCAGCAAAATCAACCGAGCCGCGGTTTTGGCGAAGTGGACAGGATAGCCGCTTAATGCGCTTCTCATCTTGGGCAAAAGCATACTCAATCAAGGCTTGATAATCTGGGATAAAATGGTTTTGTGTTTTTGCTTTTCTGGAGACTGGGTATATCCTCTCAAAGTCCCTTAAGCCTTGCTCTTCCATTTTCATGTCGCTGTCTGTGGTAAACTGGTCTGGTTGTACAGGCAGCGCACTAAAATCTCCCGTGTCTTCAACTTCTCCATCATTTGGCCCATAATCTGAGGCCGGGGGTGCTTGCCCTAGAACCCTTGAATTGCCACCATATTTCTTCTCGATGAGTCGTAAGAGCTTGTCCTCTCTTCCAGCATATTTACACAAAAGACCATTGAGCTTGCTAAGTTTATCTGGGGCGTGAAGTCTAAACATTGTTGCTACGCGTTGACGTGTCAATGTGGCCAATGGAACATCGTCTGCAGTGCCCGTGAGCGGACTTTCATATAGTCGTTTTTCCGCCTTGCCCCGCTGCACTTGCTCGTACACATGGCGATCGTTGGACTTTGCTTTGACTACAGACAGTGTTTGCTCAATCAAGCGTGATTTGACATCGAGGTCAAGTGGTGAATCAGTGGCGAACGACGGGAGGTGATTCACTTCAACGAGCCAGGGTTTCAGTGCATGGTCAATTATTACATCGACCCCCAAGATCTCAAAGCAGCGCGACCCCTCGACCTGTGAATGCGCCTCACTAGTAGAGCACTGCTCTTGAGCTGCGTCGCGATCTCGACCACCAGTATTTTTGAAAAAGGTGGACTCGTACTCGCGCACTAGTGTGGGCAGGATGGAAGTGATCACCTTGACACAAACATGTCCCATCCTACGCCAAAGAGTATCAGCCTTGGCTCTACCTTTCTCATTTGCAATGTATTCCATGAACCAACGAAGGGAGCGTTTTGAACCTATTTCACCTTGATCTACATTTTCGTTGCTTTGGAAATTCTCATTGCGCTTGTTGATGGCATAGTTTGTTAAATGCATGCACCGCATGGAGACATTCTCCGCACTTGGCTTCAAATATTCCTCGGTGCACAATCGAACCAGTCCATCTTGGAACAGGTACAAGCGCAGTGGCTTGCAACTTGCGACTAGGACATACAGACGCAAATCAAATTTGAATCCATCTATGAGCAAAGGCTTGCGAATGTAATGCTGAGCGACAACATGTTCGAGTGGTGAAATGCTATCGAAGGTTTGAGTCAAAAATATTCCACGCCCTTGACAGCCAGAGTCTGGTTTTATAATATAGAAACGCGAAGATCGTCCAGCAGAATCAAATTGGGATCGGAAATCACCAAGTTCGAGTGGAAGCACCCAAGTTCTGGGATAAAAGCTATACTCCTTCGGAAATTCACGGCGCATTTTTTCAAGGTTTTGTGCGAGACGATTTTTTCTCGCAATGTTGCTCATTCCAGGGAAATGATTAATCCGCTGCCACGGCCGCATTTTGCTCATTCGCTCTGCAATATTTGCGACATCTATCCAGTACACGTTGCATAGGTCATGCCGAGAATTGTCAAATGCATGCTTGCCCTGGCCTTTGTGCGGATAAATTATGCGCCAACCGGCCTTGTTGACAGCATCAAGGATGCAAGTATACCTACAGGTGGAGGACAAAATGCACGCTATCCAACCGTATGTACACCGGTGTTAACTTGCACTCGGCAGCGCAAAATAGTACTTCACGCATCGTGTGTTTTCGGCGTCGCCCCCCTGGACATTTCATATTTTACAGCTAGGGACGCCACCGCACGTTACGTATCCGTGGCGCTCCCTAGAGTCCCGCAGTAGTCCCTCTAGCCTGCCGGTGCCTGAGGCGGTTCGGTGTGCTAGTAGGGCTCTTCTAGGTCATGATTTCAATTCTCCATTGGAGCCCGGGAGGTAGCCTGACCCCAATCCCTACAGAAAACCCTGGAGCAACCCTAAGGCTAAAAGGCTTCAACAAACGACATGCCATGCATCCGAACCCTACTACACGGGGGTTCACGGTGACACCGAACCCCGAAATTTGCCGTATCTCTATAACTAGAGATCTTTTGCGCCGGCAAATTGAGCCAGGGGAGCTTCCCTACCCCTCGGGAACGTGACCGTGACCGTGACTCGGACCGAAACCGTGGCGGGTAAGCGAAACGACTAGGTTTGGAAATTTTAGTGGCCCATCGGGTACAGTGACCGTATCTGGCAGCCCATCGGGTACCCGGTCGCGCCCACGCATCCGCCCCACGCCATAGGTACCCGAGGGAGACCAAACAGCATAGAAGCGGGTTTTTATTTTCACACCGAAAGTGACCCCTTCCCCCTGCCTGGCCCTGGGGTGTACAAAGGGACCTCCGTGGGATCCCGTAGCCAAAATCGCCGCCGGACAAGAGGCTGGAAACTCGAATCTCAAATTAGGACCCCGGGACACTCCCGGGGCCCCTTCCTACCAGTAAACCTTCTAGGAAGAAGTCTCTTCTCTAGAGTAAAATTTTTCCGGTTCATTTAGCCCCTAGCACAAACTTCAGAATGCTTCGCTTCGGCACGCAGGGCGTAGCTAGAGTGAGTTAGTTAGGTGGCACAGGCCGTTCTGGCCGTCGCCTTCAGAGACACGGGGGCCGGGGATTCTGGCTAGTGGGGAGCCGTCGTCCGCCCCTTTCCCGCGCGCCACTTCGGCCGTCGCGTCCGTCCCGGCCGGCACGTAACCTACTAGGTACCGTCTCTTCTGCGGCCCAGACGGCGCCGTCCGGGCCGTCGGGGTCGTTCGGCCCGTCGGGCTCGGGGCGGGGCGTCCGTGTTCGGACGCCCGGGCCGCGCGCCGTCCTGGCCGTCCCGGCCGTCGCCTTACCTACTAGTCATTGCCCCATCGAGTTGATCTGCTTCCGTTTTAGCAGCACTTCCGCGTCTTCCTCGCCAGATGACAATTGTGCATCGTATGTTGCCGTTTCATATTATGATATCCAAGTCTCGGTGGAATTCCATACAGCAAGCCTAGGGACCAGTCAAATGCTTCCTTTTTCATTGGGCTACATCCCGCTCGAGTTGCTCACATAACATGGCAACGTGGCGCTTCAACTTGTCGGTTTTCGCCGGGAATAGTAGAGACCTTGACGTTTTCTGTTTTCGCTTGTGGGATGGTGGTTTTAGCAGGTGCATTACCGCAGCATCAGTTGTTTCTTCCCATCCCGATGAATCCACTGTAGAACAATTCAGTTCCAAGACAGCCGGGCTCAGATGACTATAAAGCACACCGTACTCTTTTGAAGATAGCCCCAATCGCATGCGTATCAACGATAATAGAAGCCGTGTTTCGCATTCTAGGTCATGCCCAGAGCGATGGCGGCTGACTTGAGCTGAAGTCACTAAAGAAGCAAAATGACGCAGGCTGTTTTGTGTTTGGCGGAACAGATAGTCCAAGTGCCCTAGGATTGCAGGACGACTGTCCTTGAAACGCACTAATAATCTCTTCTGGATAATTCGGTGCTGGTGTGCGCAATCATTCAGCTTTGACTCAGCCAGGTGTGCAGCTCGGCGCGAGTAGTAGTGCTGATCAACGGCATCGTAGAAGTCTGCGAGCGGAACCTGGCCGTCATAGGATAATGAGACGCCTCCTTGATTGGTCCAGTGCTCTCTTAAGCGATTTGTAAACTCGTCTAAAGCAAGCCACAGAGCAGGCAAAGATGTTGACTGCAGGCGGTAACGACCTGGCCATCTTGAAATAAAAATAGTTGCGGTGGCCCTGGTTGGCTTGCGACCAGTAGGATCACTACTCGCCGTTCCGAAGTCCATAAAAGGTAGTTCAGGCTCTGCATCTTTGAACCGGTATTGAAACGATAGGGCTGGGCATCCTGCATCAACACAATTGACATTGCAGTCGCGCAACATATCCTCAAAAAGAGAAGGCAACAGAACCTGCATTCTCAAAGATATGACAAGGAAGAACATAAATGCGCACCGTTTCTCTAGTGGTGCGGATTGTCAGTTTGTATGTCGACTCTTGTTCAGCTGGTGCTGTCACTTGGCAAGCTAGACACATTGGCGCTCGAAAAATTGTTGAAGACGAACTAGGACAATCTTGTATGATGGATGATACAATTATTTTGATGTCCATTTGTGATGGAAGCGTTGATGTATTGCATCCCAATTTACAGTCAATAGTAAGCGGGTTTGCAGCCAAATAAGTGCCCCCAGCTAGTCTCACAAGAGTTTGTGAATTTTCAACCCAATTTGGTGCAACGACCGTAACTGTTATGTTCTGCACGAACCCCTTCCCCAGACAGAAAATAAAAATTCGGCATGGGACGGATGGTAAATCGGCAGATGGTGCTACACCTGGCTTCCAATATTTGAGGTCTACAGGATCATGTGGTTGTACGCGAAGGACTAATCTTGTAGCGTCCAAAGCAGCGGACAGGAATGTGCGTGACTCAATTTTTGCAGATAGAGAACAAAGTTGCTGTAACAAAGAGGTATACTGTACTCGAGCTGCATGTTCTCTGTCCATTTGGCTTGTGTTTCGCTTTGGCAAAACATTGTCAATCAAGGAGTCCGTTCCGAGGTACCTGCGATCAACAACGCTGGATCAATGCGGTAGCATGGTGGCTGACTGCAATGAAAGGCAACCCGAGTCATCTAGCAACTATGACAATACAGGACCTCAAGACAAAAACTTGTGGGAATCAAAACACAGGATGCGCCACAACAATGCCTCGTGTTCCACCTGCAGTTTTGGGTACCTGGAAGACCTAAACATTACCAGAAGCCAGCACAGACGCGCTGACAACACTGACATCAACTTCGATCGTAGAAATTACTACAGCTTGGAACCTATCACCCTGAGCGGCCCGAGCTACCCAAAGCAAGTCCAATGTGCCCGAAAAAATCAGCAGTCGCGCATCATCAGCACCAACGATGATATTATCGTAAGCTCCAAAGCCACGAGCCATACCTTTTCTACACTCCTGTATCGGTTTATAAAAAACGCCCGGCCCTATAGTTGCATTGGACACCGGCATAAGATCGACGTGTTTTGTTGCTATATGGCATTGTGGGTATACACAGAGCGCTGTGGGCTTAAAATCTAGCAACTTGGATGCCTTGAGAATTCCAGTGCAGGACAGGACGAAAATAGTTTGCTGACCGAGAGCAAGTACATCGCCTAGTACTACAGATCAGGGAGCGTGTGGGTAGAGAATAAATTCAAACTACGACGCGGTGCTTTCTACAAGATCCAAGTTCGGTCGATTGGTTATCAAATCTCCCTGTCTTAAGGTCAAGTATGTGCTCCCCAGCATTGAAGATCCAGTCTGCAACTACCCTTCGAGATTTTGATCCAGCTCCTGGTCGTGTGGCACACAACGCTAGATCCTTACCACACAGGTCGGTCTCCAAGGATAAAGTAGCTTCTTTTGTGGACAAAGCTGTCGAAATACTATTGTCGGTGGATGTAGCAAGCATCTGCAAATACGCGTCTTTTTTATTTTTTTTATCGTGGTTACTCAGAGGATTTACCTTGTATTTGTAGGATTTTATATTTAGTGCCAAAGTGCAGGTGATAAAGGCATCAGAATGAGTGACATACGCCATTGGGCCAGGCAGAAGGCAGTCCTCCAATCTCGAAGTGAATATAGCCGCCTAAATGAAGAGCATGATCAGATTATTCAAAATTTGAGCAACAAACATCGCGATCAAATATAATAATGCATCCGTCAATACTTTGCACAAGGACAACGTCATAGTTTCGTCCTCCATACGGCCCCGAACACATCGAGAAGGCAATGAAATGTGGCACTGCTTGATCAAATTGATGGCTGTGTAGGATGAGCAGTTTAGGTTTCACCCTACTTACGGAACATAATAAGTCCCGTGATGGCCTATGGAGTCCAAAGGCATACATCACAAGTTTTCGTGGATGGAGTACTACAAGACTATTTGTGTGTGTTTCACCATGTTCAAGCAGAAGAATAAGTTGCAATATTGGTGCGTCCAATTGGGACTCTAGCAGCAAACTCGTTCCAAGATCACTCCCGCGCGAGGTTGGTCCATGAACTCGTAGACGACCTTGTAATGATCCAGTAATAATTTTCGATGCTTCTTCGCTGCTGGTACTCAATTTCCCAACCGTTAAAGCTCCATCACTAAAGGTCTCATTAAAGCCGAGTTGGTGTAACCACCACTCTCGAGCGTGAAACAATGACATGGAACCCTAAAGCCACTGCAAAGCGCAGGTGCTATTACGCTCTGCCACGCAAGCCTCAATCATATCATGCCGGGGATCATATCAGCTTACCGCAGTACGGTACCTACGGTATACTAGAAACTACGAGGCCAACATCATACCTGGGCCAGGGGTCCTTGGGAGGGGGGCGCCACCACCCATTGCCGTTCCGGAAACGATAGTTAAATAAAGGGGGGTATTGTATTGTATAGTACTCAGGCTAGTACTCAGGCTGTGACCCAGGCCCGGGCCCCGGCCGTCACGGTGACCCGGCCCGGGCCGGCTTGTGTGCCAGTGACTCGCCGCCGGACGTCACGGTTACGGCCCGGGTGTGCTAGTGTTTAGCTACTCAGCTATGGCCGTTACGGTGACTCAGCACCACCCCCCCTTACCTCGGGCCGGGCTCGAGGAAAAGCCCTCGAGCAGCGCTCAGGCTCTGGCGGCCGACTATAGCCCGGGCCTGAATATCGTATACTCACTGGCAGTGGCAGTGGCAGGCTCAAGCAGGTCTATCCCTAACGCCTGCGAATGATGCAAGCCTAAAATGCTTACAAACGGCTGCCAGTGGGTTTTCTCTCCCAACGAGCGAAGTGTGGTCACTCGCGAATGTCGGATTTCAAAAAGCAATACGGCGAAGTATCTCTTAGGACCGCGGCCCATAACCTGCGAATGATGCAAGCCAAAGGAGGACGCACCTTTCAAGTTGGCCGGGGAGTACGGCGGCTGAGATGGTCTGCCGCAGTGCCGAAGAGCTACCTTAAAGTACACTAAGTAGTTTTGGTTATCCACCTTTGTACTTGTTTTGTGACAGGCGACTTAAATATCCACCTTTGTACGCAGGAAATCTCGCCGGGCTGGCGCAGAAGCTGCCCTCCGAGTCCGCGGCTGCTACCCTCAGGCTCAGGTTGGCACCGTGACGACCGTGACCGGGCGACTCAGGCTCGGAAGCCGCTACCGTGATGGTCATCTTGGGACTGGGGACTAGTGCCAGTGCAACCTACGCGTGCCCGCCGGGCCAGTGACCATCCCAGGCCTGGTGGTCACGGTGACCCTAGAGCCCCCGGGCCAAGCCCGAGTCGGCGATTCAAATTCACTCCGCTGGCGAGTCGGGCTGCCAGTGGCAGCCTGAGTCACTGGGCCACGCCGGTGGCAGTCTGCCAGGGAGGGACAATCGCCAACATCAAATTTAATATGGATGATCCAGTGTCCAGTAGAAGTATATATTGATCCCAACAGCAGGCGTATGATCGCAAGAGACTAGTCGCGACCGGGCGGCATTTATCCCAGGTACATCCACCATGTTGATTTGATAGTCTGGGATACTTTACTGCTAAAAGATACGTACATATATATCCGGTGGTGTTGTTGTTTGCACAATGCAACGCATCGAAGAACCGCTGGAACGAGTGACGGGGGCGCACCATTTGTATCACACCTTTGGATTGGAATCTTCTCGACCGGGAGCTTGTTTGCAACACGTGGAAAGTGCAGACGAATCTTGCCTTGTGCATCTGGCTGGAAACTGCCTTGTCTTCATTGAGCTGTCCTCTTCTACACGTCGCTATCTGCTTGCTATTGGTGACCGTGGTTTGGGATCATTTGTGGTGCATCCCTCTCACAAATACTTGGCTGTTGGCGAAACAGGCGAGAACCCAAATCTATATGTCTACAAATATCCACAACTCTGCGTACACAAAATTCTCCAGAGTGGTGCGTTGAATAGCTTTGCATGTATGTGCTTTTCTCACAATGGAGAGAAGCTTGCATCCGTGTCTACCGCACCTGATTTCATGCTGACGATATGGGACTGGGCAGAACAACGCATGCTTTTGCATAGCAAGGTCCAAAACACCTGCGCGCAGCTAGCTGTCATTTGTTGTGAATAGGCATTTGGCCAGGAAGTCATGCGTGTAGATTTTTCACCGCATGACGATGGCCGATTAACGACATCAGGCGCTGGACACATACGCTTTTGGAAAATGGCCAACACTTTTACTGGTCTAAAATTGCAGGGCGACATCGGTAAATTTGGCAAGGTAAATCATGTCTTTATTACTCTTAGGCAGGTCATTTGAGTCCACAATAGGTTGAGCTCTCAGATATCACGACGTTTGCGGAACTTCCAGATGGCAAAGTCCTCTCATCTACGGACACTGGGGCTCTGCTACTATGGGAGGGAAATTTCATCAAGTTGCGAGTAATGCAAGATGCACAATCTCCTTGCCACAGCGGTGAGGTAGGTTGGCTTACTATTGCCGAACGAATTAATCACCCTCAGAACAGGTCACATTTTTGATAATAAAGGAGGAATCACGATCTATTGTCACCGCGGGACGGGACGGATGGATACGTTGCTGGGATCTTCAGGCTGTAATGAATGCCGAAGTGAGCAATGACGCATCAGCCGACTTTTATATTAAACCCACACATGAAATTAGTGTTGCATCCGATTATGGTATTTCATGCACACACTTGATGCTGTACAAAAAAGTGGGTGATGATACGGAGCATCTCATATACGACGTTAAAGGGAAACTTATGCAGTCTAGAGCAGAGAATGTACTCTCATCAACCAAGGGTAATGTGGACACACAAACACACTGTCTAGTGGCGTCCACGTCCAGTGCTGGAGAAATCAGTATTCTTGATTCATCTGACGCTCCAGGTTTCACGCTGGGCCAATTATGGGACTCGCTTGTTCTCCACTTAATCATTTTGCAGGATCTTGTGGTGCAGATGGTATAGTGCATTGCTGGGATTATGTAGCCAGGACTGAATTATTTAGTTTAGAATTCAAGAATACATCCACCTGTATGACCTGGGCGCCTACTACATTGGATGCACAGGCCAGGATAATTTTTTTGGGTTTCAATGACGGTATAGTGCGTGCACTGTACCGTGGTGAATCAGCTTGGATCCGCATTCAGTCATTCAAGCCACACAATGGGCCAGTCGCTGCTGTGTGTGGATCACCGGATGGCAAAATCCTTGCAACTGGCGGAGAAGACGGACTGATTTTCTTTTTGTTATGCACTGAATTTAGTTTGGACCATCCACCTTTACCCTACAAACCGATCGGGTACGGCAGAGTACCCTCAGGTGTTCAAACCATATGTTGGCGCAATGATAGTAAAATTCTGCTAGTGACCTGTCAGGATGGTGCGCTTTACGAAATGATGCTTCATCAGATGCCCACCCCTAAATCAGCCAGTTCTTTTGAATTATCTATTCCAGTTCATGCACGCACGATAAAACAGCCTCCACTTACAAACGAGCGGATGGCAGATGATTCAGAAGGACAGAACTTGCATGCACCTGTATGTTGTGCCATCTACTCTAAAAACGATAGCATACTTGCCGCATTCAGGGGCCCATGGACAGGACTGATAGTGGAGACGAGATTAGAGCAAAATAAAGAAGCCAAATACCACGCCATTGGCGATCATACAAGCACCAAAGAGACGGCCGTTTGTTTTTTGGAACTTTCACAACAGAAGAATCATCTTATTATTGGCAGGGACGATGGAGGACTATCTCTCATAAACCTAAGTGCTATACATGAGACTCGTGCCCTAAATATACAAAGCCATGGCGGATGCACGAGGCTTACTGGTGCGTGCTTGACACATGACAATAGTTTCGTCCTCACTGCTGGTGCTGATGGGCTTATTGTTGTCAGCCGAGTCATCCTGGATGGCCCGGGTCAAAGCTCTAATTATCACCAGGCATTAAATGATGATAGTACTCATGTGTCTAGGAGTTTCAGGGTCGCCCTAAAAGATGGAATGGAATTCGCGCTGGAAGACAAAAAGTACCCTCTCGTTCCTTCCGATGTAGCAACTGATGTGCATGACATAGTCAAGGAGCAATCCGTACTATCCCCGGAGGATGTGGATGGCGATGTATATTCACTTGAAGACGAGAGATTAAAGTCAGATGAGGATTTGTGTAGGGCTGCAGCTGAGAAAAAGAAAGAAGATACTCGCAAAGTAGTCTCAAAGATGCGTCGTGAATTTCAAGACCTCGAGAATGAGAATTGTTTGCTACCGCCTGAGCGAAGGCTCGAAGTCAATGAAATGATCGTGGACGTGGGTTATGTTCAGATGCTTGAGGACCACGGGGCGCGTCTTATCAAGGATCTATGCCGCGAGCATCAGTACAACACGGAAAAGTCCAAAAAGCAACTTAAAAAACTGAAAGAATACTTTCTGCGTGATATTCAGAAGCACAACGGCTGCGCAATGCAAGGACAAAGTCTGCGAAGTCTGCTAACCAGGCACAAGGCTAGCTCATTTCGCACTCCCCAGCTCACGAACACTTTAAAGCAGCAACTGCGCAAAGTTCATGTTAGCATGCACAACGAGGAAATTAACAGCATGGAATTACAGGAAGACTCGGCGATCATCAATCCAGAGCAAGGGAATCTTGACATGGTAGCTTCAAGAAAATCTGCAGTAACCCTCTCGCTGCGACCAGTGGAAATTCAAAGAAAGCAATCGACTTTAGAACATCGAAAACAGATGAGACTCCAAAGGAACGCAGATCTAGCAGCTATGCTCGATAAAAAACAAATGGCATCAATCGACGACCCTCGTGACATTCAGGCCATTGCAAGGTCAAAATTATGTCTGGGGGACTATAAATTGAAATTATCGGCAGACTACGAAGTCCCACAAGACCAGGAGATCACGGCATCCAAAAAGAAACAGCAAATAATGATGCTACAAGAAAATATGAATTCAATTAAGATTCGGTATAATAGGCGCTTCCTAGCACTGGGTAGTGTCAAGAAGTTGGTCTTCAAATCCATCGATCACTGCAATAAGCAACTTCAAAGTCTTAAAATGTTGATCTCGAGGCTGCTCAATGCTCTCCCCAGTGACCGAGACATTCACGAAAAATTAAATTTCCCGGACTCCTTGTTGAACGGCTGTCTGGAGCTAAGCCAAATCTATCATGATGGTGAATGGTCAGATGCGGCCCTGGCTATGCCGACAGAGTCTACATCCTGCTCACTTGGGGATGTGCGTAGACCAACGCGAGAAAATATCGATGCACTCTGCCAAATACCCACTGTGCGCCTGATTCCCCACGTTGCATATCAAGGCAACCCATCCATTGTGGATCTACATGCTAAATGGTGCTCTGCAAATAGACTTTACCAGCAAGGCACGTCGACTGTTTCAAAAATACAGCAACATGTTGCTAGCTTTGACAGGGCGCTCTCCGAGTTGAGAACAGAATACATCCCGCTGGACTCAGATCTGAAGTCGGCAGAGCTGCGGCAAAATCTACTTCTGCAGGTAATTAATAATATTAATATTGGTTTGTAATTGAATGCTGGGCACAGGAACACAGACTCCTGAGGACATTTGAGGCCCAAGACAGTCTGCTAAAAGTAAAAATCGACAAATCAAAACTCGCAAAAGATGCAATAGATGCTGATATCACTGATATTGACTTGAAACTGGCGGCACAAAATAAAGATGTGGATACATGCCAGAACAGATTAATTGTGCTTGAGGCAGAATTTGAGTCCGTGGTCAAGAAAAGTAATTCCTTTCGTGCATTTCTTTTCAAAAAATATATGCAAAAAGTCAAACGACCCAGAGAGAATCAGAGTGATGATGATGAGAGCACTGAATTTGACGCTGAAGATGGATCTGATCTTGATGACGAGGAAGAGATTGACAATAGAGAACTAGATGATGGCTGCCCAGAAGGTTGTGATGCAGCGCTCTATGATCGTGTCCTTGCATTACGTGACAAGCGACTTGACCAAGAAGAAATGCTCGCTGAACTTAAAAGTACAAGAGATAGTTTGAAACGAACCCAGGACCTGCATGTCCGGCAAAGTACTCAAATTGAAAAGGATCAAAATCTATATGCCACCGAATTGCAAGCATTTCAAACGGAAAAACAGAGGCACCTTAACAAGTCCAACCCCGAGTCGCGCTACTTCATCGCCCAAGCATTATTTTATGTTGCAAGCACGCAGGCTGAGCAAGGTTTGCTTTTTGCATCTCAATCAGATTCATGCGTTTAAGTCTGCTGCAACAGACAATGACTCAACACAAATGTTGCAAGTTCTAAGAAAAAACGATCTGAAGCAAATCCGTTCGACGCATCTACCCGAAGACGTAAAAACTACTGTTCTGTTCCTTAAGCAGCGCTCTATAGCACTTCATCTGCGTATTCGTAGATTGGAAGCAGAGAATATTGCAGAACGGACCAATTATAAAGAGCTACACAGGGCACAAAACAGGCTTGAACGTGCCAAACACGCCAAGGAGGCCCAAATCGTTCATCTTGGAAGTAAATGCGAAGATCTTCAAATGCTCAAGTAATAAGAATTATGATGGTATTTCATAGTCTTAAAACGAATGTGACCTTAGGTTTGGTCAACTGATCAAGCCAGAAATACTTGATTGCAGCAGTTCAAAAGACAACAAAGGTGCGTGTTTGGTCAGTATACTAGGCCCTAATGTTACCTCATAGATCACGAAGCACTCGCTGCTAAGTTGAACATGCTGGAAGACAAGCACCGGACACAGCTGAGGCAACTGCAGCACCACCAACATATACTCAAGAAGAAGCTACGTTCGGCAACTAACGTCAATACAATGATGCTAACAAAAGTCGCCGCACTGTCTTCGCGTCAGTATGACCTAGAACAACTTAGCGCAGGACAAAAAAGCTACGCCGGTGTGATTGATGCTGCACCAACAATTCAAATGGAGGTTGAAGAGAGAAGCCGATTGATTGCACTTGTCAAGCTACAAGGTAGAGAAATTGATACGCTCAAGGCAGAAATTAATTTGCTTCGAAGAAAAGGCGGTCACATATATGCCCCCGCGCAATCCATGCCAAAAGGTAACCCCTCTAAAATGCAAGGTAAGTAAGTTCGATGGACAGGATGCCGTCCCTGTAGAGTATACTCTCATTGTCCGACTCTCCTCAGGAACTTGACAGGATCCTTGTGGTGGCTGTACTGGCCCGAGACTCCTAGTTTGATAGCCTAGTCAGATTCTGCAGATGGCGATGCCCGGGCCAGTGGTGGCACTTGTGGTTACTAGTACTACTCACTGAAGTTCCCAGGCCTCCCACTGGATATACTTAGTAGCTAGTAGTAGCTAAATTACTAGGTGCGAGTTACGTGAAAAAAACGCGTACTAGTAAGCTACGCGCAAAGCACCGTGGAAGGCTAGGTTGGCACTAACCTGTTAATTACCCGTTATTAACCTACAATTACCCCTCGGAGGGGATCCGGGGTTAATAACCCGCTCAATAACCCGACGGGTTTTCGACTAAACCCGTGTTAGTGAGATTAACGAATGGCCCCTCCGGGCGAGCGGATGGGCGCAAGCAGCCCGTTGAGCTTGTGGATACGTGCAGGTGCGCCAGGGCAAGTGCCAAGTCATGTGGCCCGGCACGGCCCA
>Ga0163111_10001507_pt1 | contig 14443 bp, 24 predicted proteins | sample CRUFie1St18metaG_FD_109645 | JGI IMG/M metagenome (GOLD analysis project Ga0163111, IMG submission 109645) | Marine microbial communities from the Costa Rica Dome - CRUD Field 142mm St18 metaG | ecosystem: Environmental > Aquatic > Marine > Oceanic > Photic zone | place: Costa Rica: the Eastern...
AGACGTATACGTATCATCAGGATCATTATACATTAATGGTTCGAAAGCACTTTCAGATGATTCAGGTACGATCACTTTCTCAGCGGATAACGATCAAGCAATCACAATCAAAACTACAGGTACTGGTGCTACTACAATGCAATCAGAGAATGCAGTTAACATCACAACTACAGGTGGTTCAAGTGACATTTCACTAACAGCCGGCGCACAGATCGAGTTAAACTCGGATGTGGTTTTAGGTGCGGCTAAAACTATCACTTGTACAGGTGGTAACGATTTAAGAATCGCATCTCCAGTTGACTTTAGAGCACAAAACCTTTCAAACATCAACTCAATCATCGGTAACTTAACAGTAACAGGTAACTTTACAGTATCTGGTACTACTACTTCAGTAAACACTGAAACGCTAACAGTTGACGACAACATCATTGTTCTAAACAACAATGCAACAGGTTCAGCAACTGCATCAGCAGGTATCGAAGTTGAAAGAGGTGATGATGCTAACAAAACATTACTATGGGACGAATCAACAGACAAATGGACTGTAGGTTCTGAAACATTTGTTGCCGCAACTTTCGAAGGTGTGGCTTCATCGGCGAAATACGCGGACTTGGCTGAGAGATATCACTCAGGTGCGGCTATGGAAGCTGGTACAGTAGTATGTTTCGGTGGTGAACACGAAATCGAAGAATGTGCAGAAGCAGGTTGCACAAGAGTAGCAGGTATCGTTTCAACAGCACCAGCGTACATGATGAACAGAGACGCAGGTGACGATTCAACTCACCCATATGTTGCATTAGCAGGAAGAGTTCCATGTAAAGTAACAGGATCTATCAAAAAAGGTGATTTACTAATGACATCAGCAATGGCTGGCCACGCAGAAGCAGGCGAGTTCAAAGGTGGTGCAATGGTTGGTAAAGCATTAGAAGACTTTGATGGTGAATCAGGAGTTATCGAAGTACTTGTTAACTTAATGTAATTGCGAATAGGAGGATATTAAAATGGCAAACACGTTTAGATATTTTAACTTGAAGCAATTATCTCCAGGTCAGTACAACGGCCTAGGTGTAAGTTGGGACGTGAAGATGGTAGTGGAGTTAAGAGAATTGCTTGACTGGGGTTCAATTGCCTCGGCGGCTGACGCTTTCCCTAATAAAGGGGCAAGTACGGCACACAGCGAGTTCTTGAACACTGCATTTTCTTTAGGTTCAATTACAAGTGCATCGGCTAACGGTGGAACCGAAGCAACTGATTTCGGCGGAATCGCTTAAATCTAACATTTGATATGCTGGGCTCCGGCCCAGCATATTTTCTTTATAATCTTAATACAGAATTAATCCAACAAGAACATAAATAACAGTAAGAACTACCTAACGAAGAGTTCATTTAAGCAACAATCGAGGAAGACCCTCCCAAGAGACGTTTAATGTAAATTAAATTATTTGAAGGGAGATTTAACATGGCAAACGTAAAAAACTACGGCCTATCGGGTATTGGCAGTGATGTCCAGTTCGGTAAATCAGGTGGTAGATTAATATATGATACATCGTCATCGTTCTTTAAATTTACAACAGATGGTACAACTTTAGCTCAAGTTAGAGTTGCAACTACTCCAAGTAACGCGAACGATATCGCATCAAAATCATATGTTGACTCAACTATCAACGGACTAGACGTTAAAGAGTCAGTACACTTGGCTACAACAGCGGCTGGAACTCTAGCTACGTCATTCGCAAACGGCGAAACAGTTGACGGTGTTGCACTTGCAACTGGTGACAGAATCTTGATCAAAGATCAAGCAGATGCATCAGAAAACGGTGTATACACAGTTAACGCCTCAGGTGCTCCTACAAGAGCAACTGACTTTGACGCAGACTCAGAAGTAACAGCAGGTGCATTCTTCTTCGTAGAAGAAGGTACAACAAACGGCAACAATGGTTTCACATTAACAACTAATGATGATATCACTGTTGGCACAACAGACCTGACTTTCACACAGTTCTCTGGTTCAGGCCAGATCACTGCTGGAACAGGTATGACAAAATCAGGTAACACACTAAACGTGGTCGGTGGTGACGGTATCGTTGCTAACGCAAACGATTTAGCAATTGACCTTGCAACTAACACAGCCTTAGCATTTGACTCAGGCAAATTAGATGTAACAATTGACTTATCTGATTCAACAAACGACGTGACTGGCACACTTGCAATTGGCAATGGTGGTACTGGTCAAACATCACTAGATGACATCGTAGCAGGTTCAAACAAAGTTTCAATAACAAACGGAACTGGTACAGTTATCGGTGGCGACGCAACTATCGACATCACTGAGTCTAACTTAGACTTAGGCAACATGGGCGGTACAGCTGACTTGACATCTCAAGTAACAGGCGTACTTCCAGTGGCTAACGGTGGTACAGGTGGTGCAAACGCAGGTGCGGCAAGAACTGCTTTAGGTTTAGCAATCGGTTCAGACGTACAGGCATTCGACGCTCAGTTATCTGACGTTGCAGGATTAACACCAGCAGATGGTGCCTTCATCGTAGGTAACGGTTCTAACTTCGTAGCAGAAACTGGTGCGACAGCTAGAACATCACTAGGCTTAGGCACTGGTGACACACCAACTTTCAACGGTGCGGCAATGGGTTCAGCGGCTATCACAGGCGTTGCAGATCCATCAAATGCACAGGATGCCGCTACAAAGGCATACGTTGATGGTTTAGTAGGTGCGGGTTCAATCACACAGGCATTAGGTGCTGATTCAGGTTCAGGATCTGTTTCTTTAGGTTCTCAAACTTTAACAGTGTCTGGTACTGCAAACGCTATCACTACATCGGCTTCAGGTCAAGCCATCACTATTGATATCGCAGATAACCCAACATTTACTGGTAATGCAACTATCACAGGAAACTTAACAGTTCAAGGTACAACTACAACGGTTAACTCAACAGAAATCACAATTCAAAACGCATTCACGTTTGAAGGTGCTACTGCTGACGCCCACGAGACTACTTTAACTGTAGTAGATCCAACAGCTGATAGAACAATCACATTACCAAACGCATCAGGTTCAGTAGTATTGAATGATAACGCGGCAACGCTTACAAACAAAACTATTGCATTTGGTAACAACACAATCAGTGGACAATTAAGTCTAGCAAATGGTGGTACAGGTCAAGACTTGTCAGCTATTGCTCAAGGTACTATCCTTGTTGCTGGAGCAGGTAACACACTTGGTTCATTAACAATCGGTGGTGCTAACAAGTACTTAAGATCAACTGGTACAACTGCAAGTTACGATTACGTAACAGCTCTAAGAGATAACACAGACGGTAACGTTGTGATCGAAGCGGATACGGCGAATATTGCTGATAATACTAAATTACAAATCAGAAATACTTCTTCAAACGTTTCAATCCATGCAATCGATCCAGACGATTCAACAGCAAACGTTAACCTAGTACTTGAGTCTCAAGGAACTGGCGGTAGAGTATTAATCAGAGACGCATCAGGTGGTTCATCTTTAATCATCGGTGATGATGATTCATCTCTAACAGTTTCAGGTGGTGCTTCAAGCTCATCAGACGCTGGTGATTTAGTAATCAAAGGTGGTAATGGTACTGGTTCGAACGCTTCAGGTGACGCAATCATCAAAGGTGGTACTGGTGGTTCTGCAGAAGGTAAAGTAAAAATTACTGACTCTTCAGACAACGAGATCGCAATCTTTGAAAGAACTGCTTCAGCTGTTAACGAGTTCACAATCACAAACAACGCAACAGGTTCAAATCCTTCTATCGCGGCAACTGGTGGTGATACAAACATCTCAGTAGCACTTACGCCAAAAGGAAACGGTCTTGTTGTAGTTCCAAATGGTTATGAATCAAACGTTGGTTCAGTAGATGACGCTCTAGTAACTAGAAGATGGGTACTAGATAACGTTGTAACTGCAACGGATGACTTAACATTAAGAGCGGCGATCTCTAACGGTAACGACGCTGAAAACATTGGTTCACTACCAAATGCTTCAGGTGTAACTTACTACGTAACTAGAATCGCGATCAATGTAACACAAGCATACGCTGGTGGTTCAGTTGACTCTATGTTAATCACAGATGGTTCAGCAACATTGGCAACTGTATCTGAGTCAGATGTAACAACTACAGGTTCTTACATTGTAGACTTAGATGGTGCAACTGCAACGGCAGGTGGCGCAACATTGGCTATTAACTTTAAACAGTCTAATGGTACAACTGCGGCTACACCTACTTCAGGTGCAATGACTGTGTTCGTTGAGTACAAAGCGACTACATAATAGATCTTAAGAACTAGCAATAGTAATTGAGATAGATTTGATAGGGTGGAGAAATCCACCCTATCTTTTTTTAAGGCTATTTAGAATCTACAAAAGAATACAATTCATTTGCACAATCCAATATGTCTTTAGTCTTGATTGGTTTCGGCATACTGCCATCATTTGCGTCAATAATCTTTCCATTCTGAGGATCTCTGGTTCTGGTTTGCTCCCAGATATTCATCTCTCTTTCATATTGACATTGTAATAATCCAGTAGCCTCTTTTAAGATATCGGCACGGATTTCATAAGCGTTTTTATTCGTAGACATAATTTTCTCCTTTCGTGTGTGTTTGTTTGTGTGTAAATTACTCTACATTATTATAATACTATCTGGGTTGGCAAAATGCAACCTTTTTCTTGTTGACTTGTTGCTTTATTTTTTATATAATAAAGGCATGAGTTACATATTAATAGGAATACTAATTGGTTGGCTTACACCTAGACCCAAATATCTAGCACCCATTGAAGAAGCAATATGGAAACCAATCAAAGAGAAACTTCCTGAAGACATTAGAAAACTATTTGGATAGGTGATAAAATGCAACACAAAGAGATAGCCGAAAAGGTAAAGGAATTCAGAGCACATCTTGATAAGATGAATAAAGTTTATGCTGACTTGCAGAAAGAAGGAGTTTACATTTCGATCGATCGAAAAGAAGAAAAAAACAATGTCGTTCAATGGGACGCTGGTGTTATACATCAAACAATTAAATATTAACAATGGAGGGTTATGGCAAAAATGAGAACTTTCACTTTCTATGCAGAAGGTGAAGAACCAAAAGACGTAGAAGCATTAGGATTCAGGAGAGCAGTAAAGAGCTTCCAAGGTGGATCCAAAGCAAAACAAGTAAGAGTAGAATGGGAAGCAAAGAAGGGTGTCGTTCACGAAAAAGTACAGGCACTACCACTAGGAAGAAGCAAGAAGTTAGGAAAGTAAAATGAAAAAGTTTTTTCAAAGTATTTGGTACTTGTTCGTTGGAGAACCAGCACAACTAACCTATTGGTTAGATGGAGAGAATCCAGCAGACAATCCTGGAGTTGAAGTAAGAGTTAGACAATTCAAGGATCTTAAACCAAATGGAATATCATATCTTAACGTTGACACAGGTAAAAGAGTTATCATAAGGTCAGCAAACCTATCATATATCATAAAGGAGGAATAATGTCAATTACAATAGGACCAGAAGAAAGACAAAAATTAATGACACTGATCGGAGAAGGATCAAAAGTGTTACAAGAAGTCGAGGATTTAAGAACAGGGCTAAACGATACAGTGAAAGCAATAGCACAAGAGCTCGACATCAAGCCAACGTTGTTATCAAAAGCAATCAGAATAGCACACAAACAGAGCTTCCAAGAAGAGCTACACGATTTCGAAGAGCTTGAAGCAATCCTAGATGCAGTAGGTAGAAAATCCTAATAAATACTTTACCATGAGTGAAGTATTTCCAAAAGGTTTTTATCAAGATCCTCACATCGTGTTTGATGTGAACAAAATGCAACAGGCTCTAAAAGAAGTAGACAGCAGAGTTGCAAGGCAATCACCTCTGGGAGAAAGAGATATAAATGCAATATGTCTTACCCAAATACCAGGAGATCCTAATTCTATTACAGGCGGAAACGTAAGAGGTTTGTTTTGGACAAAGCCTGACAGCACTTACGATGAAGTACAAAGAGAAGAAGTAATAGATGAAAAAAAGTATTCGGAGTTTGTTAAACTTTTCGAAGACACTTACTTCAAAGAAATGTATGACACGCTAACAAAAAAATATAAGTTAGGTAGAGTCAGATTACTTTGGAAATTACCAAGAACTACATTGAGTTGGCATAGAGATCCAGAGCCAAGATTACACATACCAATTGTATCTAACTATGGTGCAAGGATGTGTGTAGACAAAGTAGTTCATCATATGCCAGCAGATGGCCATGTCTGGATCACAGACAACACAAAATATCACAACGCTTTCAATGGTGGAGAAGAAGACCGCGTACACCTAGTAGCGACGGTCTTAGATTGTGATATGTCTATCTTTAACTAGCACTTATCTCGCAGATATCTTTGTTAAATATTATACAGGGGAGGTAAGTATGGCTTACGATCATAAAGTTATTTTAACTGACATAGACGGTGTCGTCTTTGATTGGCACACACAGTTTGTTAATTGGATGGAGATGCAAGGTTATAAAAGTACCGGCATGAAACATCACGACGCTGACATACATCTTGAATTCGGAATTGACTACCAAGAAGCAGTAGTCAAGAAAGAAGAGTTCAATACGAATATGATTTCGAGTACGCTCGAACCGTACGGCGAAGCAGATAAATGGATCAATAAGCTCTATGAAGAAGACTATAGATTCATCGGCCTTACTAGTTTCAGTGATAAACCTATAGCACAATACTATCGATACCTAAACTTAGAAGACTACTTCCCCACAGACTGCTTCGCCAGTATGATTTTTTTAAGTCCCGGTGAAACAAAAAGAGAAGTGTTAGAAGAGTTTTCTGGAACTAACTTGATTTATGTTGAAGACAGAATACTAAATGTTAACTCTGCATTGAGATTAGGTTTAAAACCTATACTAATGAGTCATGAATACAACATTCATTTCAAAAGAGAACCAGTGTTTGTTGCAAATGACTGGGAACAGATATACAATTACATAAAAAATCAGTAACGAAAACCATTGTTTTTTAAGCATTTTTAGGTAGGAAAATTAGTTTAATAGTTTAACATGGTAGTTAACTAAATAATATTGTAATGAGTAAGGAGGCCACTGCCTTGCTATTATGTTACCTCCTCTTTCTAAAGTGTGGCACACTAACATAAATAACTTTAGCAACGATCCAATACAACACAGAATACTCAGGTCACTATGCGTAAAAACTATTACGGCAGAAGGAAAAAATATAATAACACCTCTGCGACAGATTACGGAAAACGATACAAAGAGACACTCGAAAAAGCAAGACTCTGTACCGATCCTATTGAAAAAATACACCTTTATCAAAAGGCAGAATTCTTTTATAAGAAAAGCAAAGACATAGACTAAACCACGTTGTTAAAACTCTTCTATTAAACTTAAATATTATTAACATGGGAAAAAGACGAAACAGACGTCATATGACTCATGGTCTAACACAAGAAGAAATAAATGCAGTTCGTATATCAAATCAAAGAGAACATAATAGGAAAAGAAGTTTGCATCCAAGAAATGCAAACCAAAAACATTATGATCGCTTGTTAGCGGATTGGTCACGTTCGGTTGTGTTAGCCTTAGGTCCTGCAGGAACGGGCAAAACTTTGTTTGCCGTACATCATGCCGTACAATCATTTAACGCAGGGGACATCAAGAAGATAGTAATCACAAGACCAGCAGTATCAGTAGATGAATCTCACGGGTACTTGCCTGGAGGTCTTGTTGACAAAATGATGCCATGGATCAGACCTATATTTGATATCATGGCTGAGTATTGGAGTCCTCAACATATTAAATGGTTGATGGAAAGTGAACTGATAGAGATCGCACCATTGGCCTATATGCGTGGAAGAACATTTAAAGACGCTTGGATAATTGGAGATGAGATGCAGAATGCAACTCCTGAGCAAATGAAAATGTTACTGACACGTATAGGTGATGGGTCGAGGATCGTCGTCACTGGAGATCTAGCTCAGCATGATAGAGGCTACGAAAAGAATGGATTGAAACACTTCGCAAACTTAATATCACATGGTAGGTATGAAGGAAAAAATATCACCATGATTGAGTTTGATCGAATGGACGTTGAGAGACATCCTGTTGTAGGTCAGGTCTTAGAGTTATATGGTGAAAAAACTTTTGATAGTAACGTTGAAGTAAAAGTTGGAGAATAATTAGCGAGGCATTCTGCCTTGCATTTCTCCTTCAACTCTAAACTTTGCGTTTTTCGGTATCCAACCACGAGGTGGATCATCGTAGTCAATGGGATCAACATAGTTCCACATTTCAGAAAACATATAATCTATATCTGCTTCTGGTTCATCTTCGTGTACATTTGTTAATTGATCTAACAGTATTTCTCTGTTGTATTCTATTTTTCTCTGGTAGTCCCAGTATTCTTTTAATTCTTTATACTCTTCTCTAGTTATCATAAGTTCCATGTAATTAATTATGACAAAAAAATAGGGCAGTTGCCTGCCCTATCTTGAATTCAATTAATTATATTTTGTATCTTCTTCGTCCTCGTCCTCATCATCGTACTCGTCTTCATCTTCTTCGTTTGATGAATCCCAGTCGTTCTCATCTACATATGGTTGATCTTCATCATCATCTTCATCTTCGATGTCTTCGTTGTTGATACAAGCACAAGGTGATTCGTAACAGTCATCACAAACATCATCTGATGAGTTATCGTCATCATAATCTTCTTCGTGATTTTCCATTTCTAATAGGTCCATAATATCTTGTAATTTTGACTCTAGTTCTTCAAGTCTCTGTTCTAATCTGTCTAGTCTATTTTCCATAACGTTACCTCCCCGTAGCATTAATGCATAGTGTATAGATTGTTATTATTGGATAGCAGTATTACTTAACTGGTATAAACAAAAAGTAAAGTTGCTTGTTTAAAATTAATCATTAACTTAATATATTTTGATGAATCTTCCGGGATAATTAATACTACTTGCATGAGAAAAGTAAGGCGACTTTATAGTTTAAAAATGCAGAACTTTAGGCAAGTATTACGAAAGCGACCTTTGAACAGGTTTAAAAATGCTTTCACTTTAAGTAAGCGATGCAGTAGCATTTAAAAACGCTTACACTTTTAAGTAAGCGACTTAGGTTTAAAAATGCTTACACTTTAAAAGGCTTCCGTTTAGGATATAAAGAGTGCCTTTATTAAAGAGCGATGCTTTGCATTTAAAAATGCTCTAACAAGTTGGGGTCAGGCAGTTAGCGAGTACCCAGTACTTTAAGAAGGCTTATAAAAGTCTGCTATGGAAGTAACACCCAACACTGATAACAGACAAAAAGTATTTTTTGTTTACCCCGGCAGAGCCAAGCTCATTTAGTCCGGGGCTTTTTTTTGCCCGGATTAATGTGAGTTTCAATGTATTGAGTTAATAGATTGTTTTTCTGATATCCCCAATTAGGATAGGAAGGCATTTTAAATTTACGTTTTTGGGATTTGCTTTTTTTGATGTACCGCATCAAAGCAGTATTTATCTTATTCTTTATCTTTTAAGTGATCTTTACAGATTTGATACCAATAGTATCCGCTGTCTCTTAAAGTTTCGTTTGCTTCACGCAACTTTTCCATTTTCTTCATTAATGAATCGTGTTGGAATTCAGTAAATCTTTTTCTACCAAACTGAAAGTCTTCTAGTCTTCTTAAAACTTCATCTATCTGTGGGCAAGTGTGTCCTGGAACTTTGGGTGCTTTTTTCTTCCACTTTTTCCAACGTTTTGACAGTACCTCTTTCTTCTTACTAAACATAAAAGTATTTAAAAGTGTTGACAATGAAATTAAAGCTATGCTATATTAATAATATGAGTAACAAAGAACTAGAAAAATATAGAAGTGTTATTAAGAAGGATCTTGATAAGCTCGAGAAGAAAATGGACCAGCTACAAGCGTCCGTTGACTTGCTAAACAGCCGATTAGGTAAGCACATAGACTTTATTGATGAAACTTACAAAGGCCTAAAGAATCCAATTGATGCCGCAAGGAGATGGCTAGGTAGATGAGCGATTGGTTTAAGGTATGGCGTTATGCGTTGGGCAGTTTTTCTGATAAGAAGACTAAACCCTACGACAAGCAAGTGGCAATGGTAAGGACCTTTTGGGTCTTGTTGCATATTGCTACTTGTTTAATGATCATCATAGGAAACGGAAGAATACTAGGTTGGTGGTAACATGAAAGTAGGAATAACATTCAGCACATTTGATTTACTACACGCAGGACACGTTGCTATGTTGCGTGAAGCAAAGGAACAGTGTGATTATCTTATAGTAGGATTACAGAGCGATCCAACAATAGACAGACCAAAAGAAAAAAACAAACCAGTTCAAACTATGTTTGAGAGATACCTGCAACTGAAAGCATTAAGATATGTAGATGAAGTAATACCATATCAAACAGAGCAAGACTGCGAGGACATACTGTCAACACTTAATATTGATGTGAGGATCATAGGTGAAGAATACAAGACGAAACCATTCACAGGTTCCAGCATCTGCAAGAAGAGAGGTATCAAAGTCTACTTCAACAAGCGTGAACACAGATTCAGCACAACTGATCTAAGGAACAGAGTCAGCGAAACTAACAAATAACCTCTGCGTTAAAAAAGTCTCTGAAACCCATAAAAATACAACTAAATATATATGTACGAAAAAGTACAAGGAGATGTTATTATGAAAATATTTGACAAGGTAAAATCATCTATTAAATCAGTAAGAGATGGTGCGGCCAAAGGCAGTATGAAGGCCAAGTCAGCAGTTTCAGGTGCAATCAATAAGCAAGTAAAAAACATCGATAAGCTGAACCCATTTAAAAAATCTGGTAAACAATAGAAGATACTAAAAAGTAGAAAAAAGATCTTTTACTAGGGAATATTTCTATTCCTTAAATAATCGAACTCATTCTTGCCCTAGTTTAAGCTGGTAAAAGATCTTTTCTACTAAACTTAAACTTCTTGCTCTTAAAATCGTATTTGAACTGCAAATTATTCCAATTTTCGCACTGATTGATCTTGTTTGCCCAATGAATACAGTAGGCATCTGACCAATGTACGACTTTAACTGAATAACGAGAGTTGGATTCTAGAGCTTGGCACATCATATTGACTAGGTCGATGTCAGCCATGTAGCTGTCTATTCTTTTTGATAACTGTTGCATCAAAGTAATATTTATCCAATTTTTGGTATTTTGCTTGACTTTGTCACATAAACCTTATAATATATTGATAATAAAGGACATTTATGAAAAGTAAAAGAACATATAAAAAAGCACAAGAACACGCAGAAGATATGTCATACGAGAATGAGTCAAGCACGGTGACAATAACTCTACGTGAATATGACAACCTAAGACAAAAAGCACAGGCAACAGAAAACGTGATCAGTGATCCAGATCTGATCAATGTTATCGACAAACTAGAGGAGTTGGTAAGAGTTCTGCGAAGAAGGATCGTGAGACCTGCAATAGCAAAGAACTTCGTGCCATTTGACAACTAATGAGAAAAAAGATAACTGAAAGCACACACAGTTGGACCGCTGGAAACCATCCTGCACACGAAACAATAGTGGTGGACGGGTATGAAAGATACTGGTCAAAAAGCACAAAAACTGGGCATGAGATAGACATAGTGCGACAGGACGGAAGCACAATAAACATCAAATGCAAATGGCCAAAAGGCTACAATCCCAGACTACACGACGTCAGCGAGATATAAAGGGTAATGTCTGTTTACTATCTTGTAACGATCACCAAGGGTGATATGAGTACGAAAGTGTACTGGAAAGAACCCACCTACAAACGCATGATGCAGTCCGTGGAGACACTGTACCACCATGGCAAAGTGGACGCTGTCGAGCTGGAACTGATAACCAAAAAAGAGTACGAAGACAACTACGTCTAGATTGGGGTATCGCCAAGTGGTAAGGCATCGGTTTTTGGTACCGACATTCGGTGGTTCGAATCCATCTACCCCAGCCAAATCACACAACCGCAGGGCTATAAATACCCTATATGATGAGCGATGATGACGCAAAAGCGTTCTGGAAAATGATAGAGAAATTACAGGGCAAGGTGGCTAAATACTTGCACGTTCATCCCAAAGGGACGGAAGTAGCAAAAGCGAAGGAACGCATTGTAAAACGTTCATCTCGCAAGAGACGGAAGTAGGCAATAGCCGAAGGAACGCACCTAACTTTAACAAGGAGGGTGACAATGACTAACAGACACTACTACACGCTGAATCAGTACAGAACCAGCAAACAAAACCAAAGAAGAGAGTTCACGCTGTTTAAAAGCAGGCAGGAAGTTGAAGTCAATGGCAACGGAACGTCAGGATACACAGTCAAGTCGGGAGACAACGAAGGCCGTGTTCTAGCACACCGTAGCCAGAAGCACAACAACAACTGGTAAAAGATCTTTAACAGATCTGGGGCGGGCCGGTCATATATACTGTTATGCGATGGAGCATAAAGAAACGAAGACTCTGGTATAAACTGACCGGCAAACCCGTGTGGTACCACCGACGTTGCATAGACTACGCACACAAATCATACCTCACAGAGATACATGGCCTGGGCATAAGATCTAAACCCCGGTTCCTCAAAGCACACTGGGTGATGGACTGGAAGTGTCCCACCTGCCATATGCACATGGATTCGGAAGACTACATAATGAGACGCAAGAAGCAGAACCAAACAATACACAAGATAGACCCTAAACTGGCCAAAGCACTAGATGTGAAATGGGACACATATGCAGACGAAATACAAAGGGCTATGAACTTATCAAAAGGTAGCACTTAAACACTAGATACTGACACTGCTAGTAGTGATAACAGTAGTAATGATAGTGATGATCAAGTGGTACTCTACAGTAGTAACAACTGAAAAGATGTTTTTAAAAACTGCCCGTACGGTGCATAGCGGAGCGATAAGACCTGGTCATACGAACCATACGACACGGTGGAAAAGCATGGGAAAACAGAGCTGGTCAAAAGGTTAGACTGCATCTCTCTTCATCGAAGAAAAGAGGTTTTAAAACACATAAACCACCCTAAAATATCTTATTTGTACCACTATATCTAGTGTTGATCCCCACCTTGTCACCACTATATCTTGTATGATGGCCAGTCTAGCCCTTGTGCTAACGCTCTGCTCTAGCACGGCAGGCTTCCTTACACGCAGTATCTGGCCCTGATCATGTTCACCATATTGGCCTGCAGGAGCGTACCTGAAAACCAGGCCAGAATATAGGATAATAGTGGTTGACAGAATTGGATAATGTGCTATACTATAGATATAAACAAAGCCAAACCAAGGAGGGAAAATGGCAAGTAAAAATACATTATACAAATTCTACGCACAGATCAAGTTGGAGTCGGGCAAGACTAGACACTTGTTCACTAACGACACAGTTGCTAGAACAAAGGTTCTGCAGAAGAATGGTATCAACATGGATGCCGTTACTTGGACACCCATCGAACCGGCTAGAACTAAAGAGCAGTTCTTGTCAGGAGCGGATGTGTCAGTAGCACCCGAGGTCGCAAAGCAAGAAGCTGTTGCGTAACACAGCATTCGATGGGGGCCGGCCGACCTAGGCCCCATCACTAGGTGATCTAGGGTGGGAACATCCTGAGAGCTCGCTATTGGACATGGCGGGTGATTCCCTATGATCGCTCACGACACACATGGGCTCCCCGTTTCCCCGGGAGCTCGCTATTGGTTCTTATAGATCTATACTGCCACACCAGCGAAAACCGATCACGACGATAAGGCCGTGGTGTTTTCCCTGAGGGCTCGCTATTGGGGGAGTGGGAGAGAGGGGTTGGTTCACAGAACTACATCTAGTGCCGGAGGGGTCAGCATGGCACAAGGGGCTCGAGAACCTCCGGGATCCATCAGTCCCTGACTAGATATAGTATCGAAGGGAGGCCCTCGGCACTAGTCAAAAAAAGTTCCATCTTTAGCAAAAAAACGCTTGACGGATTGCAGATGTGTGCTACATTAGTAATATAACAAATAGAGAGGTACACAATGCAATACACTAAAGATGAGATACAAGCAGGCGTAAAGTTTTTACAAAACGCAAATGTTAACTTTGACTACGACAAAGATGATATGCGTGTTTGCATGGACATAGACGTTGGTTGCAAGATATGGACGGACGGCACTAGCATATGGAGTAGGGGAGTTGTTAAGGGCGTTAAAGTACACAACTTGAGCTTGACAGCAGATTATAGCAAAATGCATTACAGCGAAGAAGACTGGGACAGTTTAAAGGAAGAGGACTTGTACTGGAGTGGTGGACTTACGGGTTACGCACATTACGATGGTAGTGGCAAAGACGGCACTTGGTATGACGGCACGGACGAT
>Ga0163111_10001508_pt1 | contig 14433 bp, 10 predicted proteins | sample CRUFie1St18metaG_FD_109645 | JGI IMG/M metagenome (GOLD analysis project Ga0163111, IMG submission 109645) | Marine microbial communities from the Costa Rica Dome - CRUD Field 142mm St18 metaG | ecosystem: Environmental > Aquatic > Marine > Oceanic > Photic zone | place: Costa Rica: the Eastern...
ACCTTGCCTATCAGTATGCCTTTTCAGATCGGACGGTGCTTGATCCAACCCCTGAATTTGATGCCGGGGACCTTGTAGCTGGAGACTACAGTTCGCGTTTTCATGGGTTAATGCTCTCGTTTAATAGGTCCTTTTGAGGGCCCAGCTGGGCTACTTGCTCTTGCAGGTGTTCCCCGCGGTGGGCACAGTTTTGGAAAACCCAGTTCGTATGCGAGTTCTTTCCCTGTTCCTGCTTGGGATCGCGGTGCTTTCCGTGGCGTTCAACGTCACAAGGGCCTGCGCTGCATCCGCGGAGCAGCATTGGGCTTTCCAAATGCCTGCCCGTCCCCCTCTGGCGGGAAGGAGCCACCCGGTGGATGAACTCTTAGCTATCCGCCAAAGGGAGAAAAATCTCAAACCGGTGCCCGATGCTGCCCGGGGGGTGCTCCTGCGGCGTGCGTGGCACGTGGTTGCCGGGCTTCAGCCTCCGGCTGCTCTGGCAGTTGAGGTCTCTGGAGCAGCGGAGGAGCCTCTGTCAGAATGGAGCGCCCGCATGATCGATGAGGTCCTCTCCTCCCGGCACTATGGAGAGCGCTGGGCTCGCCATTGGTTGGACGTTGCCCGCTACGCGGATACCAAGGGTTATGATTTCACGGCCGGACGCCTCTTCCCGTTTGCGTTCACGTATCGGGATTGGGTTATAGATGCCATGAACAAGGACCTGCCTTATGATGAGTTTCTCCGGAGGCAGATCGCGGCAGACCTCATGGATGTGCCCGTCCCGGAGCAGGCCGCTCTTGGCTTTCTTACTCTGGGACGCCGCTATCTGAATAAGCATGACCTTATTATTGCGGACCGGATCGATGTCACCTTTCGGAGTACAATGGGCCTCACCATGCAGTGCGTGCGTTGCCATGATCACAAGAGTGATCCACTCACCATGCAGGATTACTACGGGCTTTACGGGGTTTTCGATAGTACGGAGGAGGTGCCCGAAGGCGAATTGCCTGTGATTGCTTCGCCTGAGGACTCGCCCGGCTACCGGGCGTTTCGCCGAGAACTTCTTAAAAGAGCCAATGCCGCGCATGAGTATGCGGCGGAAAAGATCAAGGACTACCAACGGCCTTCGAACCCTCTCGATTTTGACCGGAAGAAGGCTCTCTCGCAGCTCAACCAGACCGAAAGAGGTAAATACCGGGGACTCCTGGCCAAGATGAACGAGCTGGAGGGCAAATCGGAATTTGCGCCCTCGAGGGCAATGGCCGTTCGCGATCGACCGAGCCCCAGGGAGCCGGTCATCTTTGAGCGAGGACAGCAATCCAGCCGAGGCCCCAAGGTTCCTCGAGCATTCCCGGCCTTTTTCCGGGAAGACCCCGCCGATACCTTTAAGAAAGGCAGTGGGCGTCTCGAGCTTGCACACGAGCTGACCCGCAAGGGGAATCCTTTAACGGCCCGGGTTTGTGCGAACCGAGTCTGGATGCATGTCATGGGAAGCCCTCTTGTGAACACTCCGGGAGATTTTGGATTACAAGCGCCCCCGCCGCTGCACGCAGATCTTCTCGACCATCTGGCTCTTTACCTTCAGGAGCAAGGTTGGTCAGTGAAAGCCCTGATCCGGCATATCATGACTTCGCGGGCGTGGCAGCGCAGCAGCAAGGCGGGTCCCAAGCACGCTCAGCTCGACCCTGAAAACCAATATTATTTCCGTAGCAATCGTCACCGAAAAGACCTCGAGTCCTGGCGCGATACGACCTTGCAGGTGAGCGGCCGTCTGGATCTCCGGGCGGGGGGTCGCCCCGTGAAAATCCACGAAGCCCCGTTTCCGCCCCGCCGCACAATTTACGGTCTTATTGAGCGCCAGAATACACCGTCCTTCTTTCGAATCTTCGACTTTCCAGACTCCAGCCAGCCGGTGGTTAAGCGGGTCACCACCACTACTCCGAATCAGGCCCTCTACCTGATGAACAGCCCTTTCATGCACGCGCAGGCACAAGCCGCAGCTGAGCGGTCCTCAAAGCATGAAAATGAGCCGGCGCGAATCAGTGCGCTCTACAATCAGATTCTCAACCGGAATCCTTCACTCGCAGAATCAACAGGAGCCGTCCGCTTTATTGGATCTACTTCCGGGAAGAAGGCCCAGACCTCAGGAGCGTGGAGCTATGGACATGGGCGCCTGATCCGGGATACCGGGCGCGTGGAATTCCAGACCTTGTCCCACTATACGGGAAAGGAGTGGCAGGGGGGTCCTGAGCTGCCGGGGTCGAAGACCGGATGGGTGCACTGGCATTCCGCCGGGGGCCACCCGGGAAAGGGTGACCACGCTGCTATTCTTCGGTGGGTGGCTCCGAGAGGCACAACCATCGAGATCACCGGCGAACTTTCCAAGCCTGCTCTCAAGGGTGATGCCGTGCGCGGCCTTGTTGTTGCCCGGCGCTCAATCGTCGGACAATGGACTGTGCTTCCGGGGAAGAAGGCTCTGACGCCGTTGAGTCTGGAAGTCGCAGCTGGGGAGACAGTTGACTTCCTGGTTGAGTCAACCGGGAGCGAAGCGTGGGACAGTTTTCTCTGGAGCCCTGTTATTCACGAGCAGGGCGAACCTGTTCCTCTTGCGGAAGCCCGGGAGGGGTTCTCCGGTCCCGCGCTGGACCGGTGGCCTTTGCTCGCGCAAGTCTTACTTCTCTCAAATGAGTTTCTTTACGTCGATTGACTGGTTGCGCAACGGTTCCCTGGCAGAGCAATGACACATCACGCAACAAACCCCGAACACCTCTTTCTGACGAGGCGCCAACTCTTATCGCGTTGCGGCATGGGCATGGCCGGGGTGGCCCTTAACGGGATACCGGGGCTGGTCGCTGCGGCGGAGAATCCCGGGGTAGAGATCGGCATGAATCCGCTTTCGCCACGACGCCCACAGTTTCCAGGCAAAGCCAAGGCCGTCATCCACCTGTTCATGAATGGGGGGCCCTCGCATCTGGACACCTTTGATCCCAAGCCGGAGCTGACCAAGCTGCACGGCCAGGAGTTGCCAAAGATGCTTAAGACGGAAAGGCCCACTGGGGCGGCCTTTAAGTCGCCCTTCGAATTTTCGCAAATGGGACAGTCTGGACTGGAGGTTTCCAGCCTCTTTCCCGAGGTTGGCGGGATGGCCGACGACCTTTGTGTCATTCGGTCAATGTATGCCGATGTTCCCAATCATGAGCCTTCCCTGCTTCTTATGAACTGTGGGGATGGCCGCCTTGTGAGACCTGCGATGGGATCATGGGTCACCTATGGGCTTGGGTCGGAGAATCAGAATCTTCCTGGATTTGTCGCCATGTGTCCTGGTGGATATCCCATTCAAGAGACCCAGAACTGGCAGTCGGCGTTCTTGCCCGGGGCTTTTCAGGGAACATATGTGGATACAAGGTATTCCGACCCAGAAAAGTTGGTGGAGCATATTGAGCCGAATACTGCTGGAGGCGAGCAAAGGCGTCAGTTGGACCTTCTGAAGGAACTGAATGAAACTCATCAGAAAGAACGAAGCCAGGATGCGAGGCTGGAGGCTCGCCTGCAGTCCTTTGAACTGGCCTACCGCATGCAGATGGAAGCGAGTGACGCCTTTGACATCAGCAAGGAGCCAGAAGAAATCCGCAAGATGTACGGAAGGGGAACGCAGGCGCGTCAAATGCTTATCACCCGGCGGCTTATCGAGCGTGGGGTTCGATTCGTTCAGGTGTGGCACGGTGCCGGGCAGCCGTGGGATAATCATGACGATCTGCAGAAGAATCACCAGAAGCTGGCTCGGGAATGTGACCAGCCGATTGCCGCTCTACTCAAGGATTTGAAGATGCGGGGACTCCTCGATGAAACCCTCGTAATGTGGGGAGGGGAATTCGGGCGCACACCAACAGTCGAGATGCCCAAAAAAGGATCCAACGCTGGAAAGATCAACGGCAGGGATCATAACCATTATGGATTCTCGGTCTGGCTCGCCGGTGGAGGAGTAAAGGGTGGCTACGTCCATGGAGCAACCGATCCATTTGGGTTTCAGGCCGCGGAAAAGCCAGTGCACGTCCATGATCTTCAGGCGACGATTCTCCACCTTCTGGGCTTTGATCACGAAAAGTTGACCTATCGCTACTCTGGACGAGATTTCAGACTCACCGATGTCCACGGTAAGGTGGTTCAGGAAATACTGGCCTGAAAATTAGTGCAAAAGCGCGGAACGCAAATGCGCTCGTATGGAAGCTACCCGCGCAGTTCTTCAAAAACCTCCGGGTCGTCCCGGAGCTTTTTCCGGATGCTGTTGATCTTGGACCAACGGCTCTTGAGGCTTTCAACGAGATCCTTCCCTCCGCTCGAGGCATTTTCTTCAACCGCCTTGCAGATGTCGATGGCGGCCTCCAGATAGTCTTCAAACTTCTCGTGAATTTTGCCGTCGAGCTCCTCGAGTTCCTCTCGCGCATCAGCAGCAGCGGATTCCGCCTCCTCGGCCTCGCTAAATTTGCCTCTCATCATGGTGCGTTGAACGCGGCTGAAGACCGCTGAAGAGCGGGAATCAATCTCGTGAAAACTCCCGCCTACGGAAAGCCTCTCGGGAGCGTCTCCCCGGATATGGTCGAGCAGAAGCTTTGCGGAAATATGGTTGGGCATGGCTTCGAGGACAGCCTCGAGGCGCTCCTGCACCCGGGTATTTTTCAAGGCGGCATCACCCTGGTCGGCAACAACCTCTGCGATAGCCTTGAAGTCATCGAGGGTGGACTGAACGTCCTTATCCTTTTCCTCGCGGGAAAGGGCCCGCGCTTCGCTCATGTCCTTCATGGTGAAAACCTGAATGTCCAGCAGTTGCTGGAATCCATCGAGGACAAGAATATCATTCACCCCCTTGGCGTTACCTTCCGGCACGCCAACTATCGTACATTCTCTCCGGGTCGCCCCGCGAATTTTGGCAGCAACACCTCCGATGCTGGTTACTTTTCCATTCGGAGTGATGCCGCCGGTGCAGGCGAATCCCTCATCGAGCTTTTCCCCTGTAAACAGCGAATCGAGCATCAGCGCCATCGCGGTTCCTGCGGAGGGCCCATCGACTCGCTGATCACGATCCTGAAATACTATACTGACCTGATAACCGTCCGGGACCATTCCTTTGGGCTCATATGTAATTCGGAGGTAATCCCGGATTGATTTGAGGCTGTTCCCCATCATGTCCCCGACCTTCTGGTCAATCTTGAACTCAATACCTTTGGTTCCTTCCTCCCGCAGAGCCGTTGCAATAATTTCACTGGCTGCTCCTGCGTGCTTCCCGCTCCCGAGAGTCACTACGACCAGTCCTACGACCGAACTTTGATTCGAAGCGAGTCCTTTGGCGTCGCCTCCGGGCATCTTTTCCTTCCTTGGCTCCATCCGGCCGCCTTGGCCAAAGGGGTTCCACGGTGTTTCTTTTACGACGGCTTTTCCTTGTAGCTGATCCCAGTCGACCTCAACACCATCGTCCTCCAGCTCTTTCTGTATGCTTTCGAGGTTTTCCGCGTATCTGTGATCGGGGAGCAGGCGGAGAGCGACATCCACGCAGTAGGCGGCGCAGATCTTGTTGTCCTCGTTTTCCTTATCCTTGAGGAGGGTGCGCACTCCTCGATAAATATTTCCCACGAGGCGATCCTTGCTGGTTCCACTGCTCCCGTAGGCTTCAGCGTCCTGCTCAAGTTGCTCGTAGGTGGTCTTGAAGGATTTGGCCTCTGGATTGATGCGCCCTGCTATCCCGAGGGCGTTTGACCGGAGCAGGTTGGGCACCTTTCCATTCTTTTCCTCGGGATCAAAGTCACTAGCGATGCGGGCCAGAGCTGCAACGAGGCCCGATTTGTCAAATGTCCCTCGTCTGCCGAAGTCGAGTTCTTCCGTATCGAATAACTCTGCCTCCATGTCAGGAAGATAGAAGAGTGTGTCTTCCTGAGCGCAAAGGCAGGGCGCAAAGAGAAGAGCACAGAGGGGAAGAGTGAGGAAAAACTGGATGTTCATCGGGTCGTTGGGAGAAAGCCTAGGGGATCAAGAAGAGGCGCTAAAGCAAAAGCGTCGCGAGAGCTCGCTTGGACTGCCATCCTGCGGGAAAGCGACCCCGAAACTGGAATTTGTGTAACTACGGGTTGGTGCCTGCGCCTGTTGGCGGGTCATCTGGAGGAGCTGCCGGGATGGATTCGCGGGTGAAGGGAGCAAGTTTCTGTCGGAGAGCCGCAAATTTTGACTGCAAGCGGCCATGATAAGTTGGGAGAGGAATATTACGATAGTAGGCCACTCCGTCTTTCAGACCTCCATCTTGTTTTCCTTTGCCAAGGGTCTGGGTAAGTTGAGCGATTTCCCGGGCCTCTTGGAGCAGGTCTTTGTCGTCGGGAGAGATAAATCTGGAGAACCGCGCGATTTCGGCGCTGGTGGCTTCGCCGGTGGTCAGAAGGCGTTTCGCGCTCAGCTGGGAAAGTGCGAGTTGGGAGATCCTGCTAACGGGCTCGAGCGCGCTGCGCAAGATTCGCCCCGCAACCTCTCGCTCCACCCTCGTGGGTCGCAGGGCGGCATTACCCTGAACGAGAAGCATTTTCGCAGAGTAATGAAAGGGGACTCTGCTGGCAATTTCGGAGAGGCGCTCCCGAACCTTCGTGTTGACGCACAGCTGCCCAACATCCTTGTCCCGCCCGACGTCGCGAAGCTCCTCGTAGAGCTCGGACGTTGCGGCGAGGCCGGCGGGGTCGCTATTTTCGCTGGCAAGGTTCAAGGCGGTGTCGATAGAGCTTACGATCAATACCTCCCATCGAAGAAAAAATGCAGGGTCCTCCAAGGCGATCATAGCTCGTAATTCGGGCTCAAATTCAGGAGGCACCAGAAGCCGCCCCCCCGGGGCAAGCCGCAGAGCACGTAGATAGTTCCAGCTCTGGAGGGGCCGCATCAGAGATCCGTCAGAGGCAATTTCCGCAACCAAGGTCACCCCCGGGCGGAGGGGCTTCCCTGTCATGGAGGAGTGCATGAGGAGGGCCGCCGGCCCTGAGATGGCTTGGCCGTTGTTAGGTGCATAGCGTTCTGCACCTGTTGAGATTTGTGCTATGCGACGAATCGGCAGGTCGGGCCAGCGCCGTTCAAGTACTTTCCCGACGTTTACGCGAGCGGTAGTGATGTCTGGGCTCTCGGTCTCAGGATTCAGGTCAAAAGTAAGTATACCGGCTTGAGGGGACTCCATGACTTTCATGGAAAGAGGAACCATACGCAGAGATCGGCGGCGCTCCTCGTTCATGAGAAAAAGAGGGGTCTTTGTGCTGGCTCGTCCAAGGAGAATGGGCGGCCGTTCCACAGGGGGTGCGGGCGGAGCGACCGGCTGCGGAGGGGGTTGCTGCTCAGGGATTCTCCGGTAGGCCTCGAGTGAGGGCAGGACACGTTTCCACCGCTCGAGTTCACCTTCTGGATCATGGAGCTTGGCGAGAGGATTCCGGGGGTTGACCACGGCCAGAGCATCAACAATGAGGTTTCCAAGGGCCTTCCCGCCTGCTCCCGCGTCGGGATCAAGCAGCCAGTCTGCGATGCCCCAGGCCTGCCGCAAGGCCTGATTGATGTCGCCTTCGAAAGAGTCAACAGCATGCCCTGCGCGGAGAGATTTGTCGGTCTCCAGCGCGGAGCGGTTGGCTGGGTTGAGGCGGATCGCAAGCGCAAGTAACTGAGCGGTAGCCCGAGTTTGCTCCGGAGTCCCGTCTGGTTCGCGGGTAGCGATATTCGTGAGGTGCCCGGAGAGCTCACGCATGGTGTCCGTGTCGATGGGAATCTGATCCCTTGGGAACAGGATAGGGGCAGGGTCGGGACCAATATAGGCTGCCCCGGGCAGCTTCGCCGGGAGAAGGCAGAGGAGAAATAGCAGGCAAAGCGTCCGCATGCTGGGGAATTGTCTCCTACCACTTTGCCTCGCGCAACCTTTTGCCTCAGGGCTCTGGTCCGCTACAATTGGCTTCATGCAGGAAGACGAAGCAGAATCCTACAGGGAACTTACTCGAGACGAAGTGATGTTCTACGACACCGACGTGGGCGGGGTCGTACACAACCTTGCCTATTTGCGAATGATTGAGAGATGCAGAACCAAGCTTGCGGGAAAACTCGGCTTTGATCTGCGGCGTATGGCGGAAACCCAGATTTATCCCGTCGTGGTCAGAACCGAAATCGATTATCGTCAACCCGGGCGCCTTGGGGACGGCATAGAGACTCAGGGCCGGCTGGAAGAGTGGGGGAAAGTTCGTTTCTGGTGCAACTTTGAGATGCGGCGCTCTGCCGATGATGTTCTGCTTGTGACCTGTCGCCAGCAGCTGGCCTTGGTCCAGATGCCTGCCGGGAAGCCTCAGAGACTGGGTGCCCTTCAGCAGGAAATGGGCTAAACCGCGCCTAGCGGCCAAACATCTGGGTCCAATGAGACCCATAGTTTCCCAGCCCTACCCTTTTGTGGCCGGGGCTGAACATGTTCTTGTGATGCCCGGGAGAACGAAACCATCCCCGGTTGGCCGAACTGGGTTTGGTAGAACCCATGTAGATGTTTTCTCCGCTGGAGTTCGTGCCGCACAAGGCGGCTCGCTTCCCGAAAGATTCCTTGCCCCTGACAGGAGAAGTGTGGCTGAAAAAATTCAGGTTGGCCATATCCTCTGAATGGCCGCGGGAGGCCTCACAGAGCTTCGGGTCGAGCACAAGTGCATCGAGGCCAACAAGAAGCCGCATCTGGTTGAGTTCTTCCACGCCTCGGCGCTCTCCTTCGGGGACCATCTCAGCTTCTGCAATCTTGCGATTGGCCTTCATTATTCGCAGGCCGTTGCGGTCGAGATCGGAGAGCCCCTCAGCCACGGATTGCTCCTGAGCCAGTATGGAAGCGACAGATTCTGCATCCTCGATCGAGATGGCAGCCTTCAGTATTCCGTCTCGGAACGCTCCGAGTTTGAGAATCTGGGAGCGCTGCTCGTTTAATGCCTCTCCAGCGGCTTGCAGAATTTTTTCGCCAGAAGGGAGGAGAACTTCCCTGAGCAATGCGACAGCCGGCTCGCTCTTGGCGACGATGGCGCCCTTCATCGGCCCCTCGGCCATTATGCGAACGGAATGAAAGCTCTCCCTCGCTTCCCTGATCGCTCGTTGGTTGGACTGCCGTGCTGCTCCCGAATGCTGGCTCTCGGCTTCTTTCCGGAAAGCGTCCAGATAGGCATCCCGGAGACCGGGCCACACCTTGTCGAAGTCAGACTGCAGGCGCTCAAGCTCCCTGGGCTCTAGAGTACTGAGTTGTTCAATGAGGTCTTCGAAGCCAATGTTACGTTCGAGTCGGGTCTGGAGAGCAGAGAGAATTTCATCGGTCGCGCGTGGGGCAGCCATTACGCCAGACACGCCCACGAAAAGGGAAAGAAGAAGAAGCAAAAGGCGACCCATACTGGGGACGGTAAACGCAGACCGCAGAATAGCGAACTGCTAAATTTGCAGTTCGAGAACCTGTTCCCGATTGGGGGGCAACGGCACAGAACCACTCGGAAACAAGGCGGCTCTAAGCCGGAAGGGCAGTGTCCGGGAACTACCGTCGCCCGCCGAATGAGAATCGCAGGGACACTCCGGAGGAGCGGTTGTGCGGGCGGGGACTCCTAAAAACGACGCGGGGAGGATCGCATGGAACGGCCCGCGGGATAACTACCCTCGGACGTAAACTGTAATGAGATGACCGGCACTGGCTCGAACGTCTCGCATCGGGAAGGGAAATCCTTCTATAGCCGAAAACCGGACGGCCGTGACAGTCATACCCTCGTAAATAACGCGTGGTGTAGACCTTGTATGTCGCTGGCGCGTATCTGGGGTGGGAAGTGATGCAGTTGTGGAGGTGGCCCGCCTCTGCAGGCGGCGAGGAGATTATCCCGGTAATTGTCAGGGCTACGGCGGCCGAAAAGATCTTTATCATAAGGCATTCTCTGGGTTACGTGCCGTTGGACCTTTGAAGGGAGGAGGTTATTCATACAAACTGCTCCAATTGCCTGAAGCGAAAGGTCTGGAGGATAAGCCAGCAGGAAAACCCTGCTATGGAACCAGATCGTAAATCTGGTTGAGGACACTCAGGAGAGCCTCCGCTGATCTGGGCTCACCATGTAGGACTTTGCCTCCCGCGCACATTAATTTGGGAAGAAGAGAGTTCTCCTTCTTGAGCTGGCCGAAGTCCTTGACGCTGGACTTGATCAGGGACTCAACAGAGGGGTCCTGCTTCGCGAGCTCCAGTTGATCGTGGCCGACAATCTGCCCGACTGCGGCCTCCGCGACTTCAGGCGGCAGATCTAAAGTAGAAATTAACTGCTCATGGACTTTGGGCCATTTCGTGGGACTGGCTTTCCAGGCAGCCACGCTGAGGCGGGCTAGCTCGCAAGCGTGCTGGTGCTTTGGGCTCTGGTTTGTGATGAATGGATTGCAGGATCTATTCAAGGGGACCGGGAGGAGGATTACGCAAAAGAGGCCAGGGTGTTTCTTCTCAACGAATTGCAGCTGCTCATGCACCTTTCGGCAGGAAATGCAGGTATAGTCGAAGTATTTCACCATGACGTACTTAGCGTCGGGAGGCCCCAAATGGGGCATCGTATCGGTATTGTATCGCTTGCCCCCACGGGTGAAGGCAATTCTCCGGCCGGCGTTTTCGATCGCCCCCCCTTGATCCCGCAGCGCCTCTTTACTACTGGCATGGGTGTCCGGTTTCGGCCCCAGAATCTGACCCACGACGAGGGTGAGAAGGGCGAGGAGAGCCGCAACCGGGGCAAAGCGCAGGAGAGATTTTGACGGAGGAACATCTCGCAGAGATGCCACCAGAACAATGGAGGTAACGACTCCGATGGTATGCATGGCGAGGCACCAGGGGCATACCGCCCTTATGGTGAGATAGAGGATCCCGACAAACCAGAGAGCGGCGCCGGTAAGACAAATTGCGAGAGCTCCGTAGAGCGATCTCGAAGGACGGAAAGAGGCAATCAGCAAAGCGAGGTAGATCACGAATGCAAGAAGGCTGACCGGAATCCCGAAGAGCTGTGACCACTCTGAGCCCAAGACATTGCCGCAGCCCGAACCTTGGCCGCAGCCTGCCAGAGAAGAGGTTTTTCCGGCAAGCTTCAGCCCTGCAAGGTAGCCACAGATGAGAAGCCCGGTGAGGGAAAGGAGGCGAAGAATCAAAGGGGCTTTCACGGCAGCAGGAAGGCAAGGCCATGCCATGGGGTTAAAAGGGTCATTTCACTGCGTTGATCAGCCAAGCGGCCAGCTCGTCCGGGGGATGAAGACCGTGGGGGTGATGGCCTTTGCCGGCTTTACGCCAGACCTTCACTGTGCCGCCCAGTGCCTCGTAATTACGGGCAAGAAGCGCTCCGTTTTCCTCGGCCGGGACGACTTGATCTTCCAGTCCCAGCACGACCGCGATGGGAACTCTGTTCTTTGCCAAAGGCTTGAGAGTCTCCTCGCTGAGAGGTTGGGGGTGTTGTGATGCGGCCTTCGCCGTCACCGCATAAGCTTTCAGGCAGCGCTGCCAGTCACGTTTTGAGAATTTGCCGTTTTTCCCTCCCGGCCACGAGTTGAAGTCACAGACCGGATTGTCGCCATACACTGCACCTACTTTTTCCGGGTTGGCGGACGCCCAGTTAAAGATGATCAGTCCTCCTCTCGACATGCCCTCCAGCACAGGGCGGGGGGAGAGCCCCTCCCGGACGGCCAACGCGTGGAACTTGTCCCAGCGCGTCACTGCCGCACGTGCTCCGAAGAGACCTCCTACCTCGCAGTAGGCAAGATGGAATCCCTTTTCGAGAAGCTGCAGATCGAGGGCAGGCTGGTGTCCCCAGAAGCGAGCTCGCCATATCCAAGGGTCTCCTGCTCCCGCCTGTTTTGGCCGAACAATGATACAGCGGGCACCATCGTCCGGGAGGGCAAAGTCGAGGCGCTGATATCCGTTCCATTTTGAGGCCTTCCCCTCGGGCCACGCCGCGGCGGCGAGCATGGAGAGCGAAAAAAAGAGAACGGCAGTAAGTAAAGGCATAGCTTGGACAACAGGCCCCATTCCGGGTAGCATTTCCAGCGTGTTTCGTCTCGCTCTAATTTTTCTTGCCCTTCTGACTACGCTACCGGCTGCTGAGCTTACGGTGGCATCTTTCAATATCCGTCTTGCTGCAAGAGCGGATCTCGGCACCCGTAGCTGGAAGGCTCGGCGGGATCTCGTGGTAGAAACGATCCGAAAGATGGATCCGGATCTATTCGGGGTTCAGGAAGCTCTTCCCCAGCAAATGGACTACCTCACCCGCGAGCTGCCGGGTTACCAGAAATTCGGAGTGGGTCGCGATGATGGCAAGAATCGCGGGGAATACTCGGCATTGTTCATTCGCTCCGAGCGTCTAACGCGGGATGAGGCAGAGGGCGGGACCTTCTGGCTGAGTGGGACGCCGGAGACCGCAGGTTCAAAAAGCTGGGGCAACCAAGTGACGAGGATTTGCACATGGGCCCGATTGGTGGACCGGAAAACCGGAAAGGGGTTTTATTTCTACAACACTCACTGGGATCATCAGAGTCAGCCCTCTCGAGAACAGGCGGGCCGCCTGATGGCCAGGCGGATTGACGACCGGAGGCGAACAGGTGAGCCCGTCGTGGTCACCGGCGATTTCAATGCTACCGAGACAAATCCGGGAGTGGCCTATCTGATGGGGAAAAAGGTGACCCTGGCAGGGGGGAAGGATTTGGAGCAGTGGAGCAACCCTCTCAAGGCGCCATTTTTCGAGCTCCATCCCGAGGTCAAGGACCGCAACACCTTTAATCGTTGGCAAGGAGTGATTCCCGGTTCGCGAATGATTGACCACGTGCTGGTATCCCCTGGGTGGGAGATTCAGAAGGCGTGGATCGAGCATCACATGCGGGGCAAGATGGTTCCCTCGGATCATTGGCCGGTGGCCGCGGTGATTCGCTGGGCGGATTAGGCCTGGGGGCTCTCAAATAAGTGGTGGAGAATTGCTTCCGGGAAGCGTATTAAAGGCGAATGGTAGCTCTGGGTGTCACGCTGGGTGTTCTGCTGGTAGTATGCGCTCTGCTCGTGGCGTTCTTGTATAATCGTTTCATCAGCCGGCGAAATCGATTGCGCAATGGATTTGCGGCCATGGACGTACAGCTGAAAAAGAGGTGGGACGTGGTGCCCCAGCTCGTGGAAACAGTCAGGGGCTATGCCTCCCACGAACAGGAATTGTTTGAACGGGTGACGAGGGCCCGGCGCGGGATTGAGCTCGCGGAGTCCGCCGGTCCGGAGCGCTTTAGCCACGAGCAGGACCTTGGAGCGGGAGTCGCCAAGGTCATGCTGCTGGCGGAAGACTATCCCGAGCTCAAGGCTGGGGAGCAGTTTCTTAGCCTGCAACGGAACCTGAGTGAGGCGGAAGCCCAGATCGCAACTGCGCGCCGTGCCTTTAACGCGGCTGTCACTGAATGGAATGAAGGCGTGGGGAAATTCCCAGGTAATTTGTTGGCAGGAATCTTTGGATTCCACGTTCATGACTGGTTCGAGACTCCGGAGTCCCAGAGAAAGGTGACCGATGTTCAGCTTTAGCGATTCCTGACAATGTCCGATTCGCAAATGCAATATCCTGTGACAGACCTTTCCCAGAAGTTCCGGCAACTCGAGCACATCCGACAGGGTGAGAGGATACGCTTCACCATGCTGTTAATCGTGGGAGTGCTTGTTGTAGTGCTTGCGATCTGGGTGATTATTTTCGCCGCTAAGCAGGGTGCGGATGTTCTCAAATATCTCTTTGTGGCTCTACTCATGGTCGCATGGAGTGTGTTTCACGGTGCGTTCAGAGCTCGAGGGCGCTATTGCGAGGCTTATAAAAGCCAAGTGATTCCCGCTCTGGTCCAGAGCCTCCAGCCGAACATGTCCTATCGAAGTGGGGGACATTTCAACGACGACTTGTTCTATAGAAGTGGACTCTATGAGCAGTATTATAACATCTTTGAGAGCGAGGATGTTCTCAAGGGCTCTATCGGGGAGACCGAGTTCCAGATCGGCGAAATCAAAGTTCAAAGTAAAACCACTTCGTACAAAAATGGGAAGGAGCAGAAAGAAATTGTAACGATCTTTGATGGCCTGTTCGCAGTCGCGGCGTTTCCTCGAGAATGTCAGGGGAGTATTTTTGTGGTGCCGGATTTTGCGGAAAAGCATTTTGGAATGCTGGGAGCAAAATTCCAAAAGGTGGAGTCAGGCCTGAATCAGCACCTCCTGCGGGTCGATAACCCGGAATTCGAAAAGGCCTTTATCGTTCGGGCCACGGATCCCGCGGAAGCCGTAACGGTTCTGACCCCTGAGTTACAGGAGCAGATTCTGATCCTGCGAGCCCGATTTGGGAATGATCTTCGACTGGCGTTCAAGCCATCCCAGCTCTTTATCGCCATCCCCAGCAGCAGGGACTGGTTTGAGCCAAGGCTTTCGCGGCCTGCCTCCTC
>Ga0163111_10001511_pt1 | contig 14402 bp, 11 predicted proteins | sample CRUFie1St18metaG_FD_109645 | JGI IMG/M metagenome (GOLD analysis project Ga0163111, IMG submission 109645) | Marine microbial communities from the Costa Rica Dome - CRUD Field 142mm St18 metaG | ecosystem: Environmental > Aquatic > Marine > Oceanic > Photic zone | place: Costa Rica: the Eastern...
CCACCGGGGGTTGAATACAAAAAGAAAGAAAAAAGCCTTCAGATTCCTAGCTCTAAACCACCCAAAATCAAAAAATAGCGACCCATAATTTACCATTATGCCGCCTTACCAAGATTAAAAAAATATCGCAAGCATAGTATCATAAATTACCTTTAAATACGAGTAATTAACCTACCAATTTGTACACAAATTACTATGCCATGTAAGAGTTGCCTAAGGTATAACCGGTGCTGCCAAATCTAATAGTGTTTGTGGCACTAGTTGCGACATGAACCTATTAAACTGGCTTATTTCTAGTGTTGATACGTATAATATATCGCGTGGCTGTAGCATAAATCTATCGCCTAGTGCCATGGTTTGTGGGTCATACATATCTATGGCAAAAACCTCTATTGCCGGTTTATTTGTAGTGCTGGCTGTACAAATATTTTTATTAGTATACTCACCAAAATTATGCGCGCGTATTACATATATACGGCTTTCATCCCCTGCGTAATGATGCGCACCGTTGCCATCTATAAAGGCCTCAGTCAAGCTCATCTTGCCAGAGTTTAAGGTTACTATTTTGCGATCATTGACCTCGCCAGCTATAAATACTTTATTGCCGTCTGTATATGGTATGTTTAATATATCACCATCTTGCAAAACATGGTTGTAGCTATCATCACCTTGCTCCAGCAAGGCAAATAAATTAGGGCGTAATACTTGCCCATTTTTACGTTTTAAGGTAGCGCTGTGTAAATCACCACCCTCTTTAATGCCACCTGCGGCTGATATTGCCTGTAATATGGTTAGTGGGCTTTCGCCAATTTGTTGCTTGCCGGCATTGTTAACCTCCCCTGTTAAATTAGCAAACTGGCTGTTTACTTTAAATAGCTTAACCTCCACAAATGGGTTTTTAAAATATACTTTAAACTTATTAGTGAGTATGGATTGTATTTCTCCTAAAGGCTTACCCTCTACATAAACACTACCTGCATAAGGTAGGTTTACATTGCCGTTATTATCTACAAAAAACGAGGCCTCCTCCTTACTTTTATGAGGCTCGGGTAATATATGCGCTAAATCAGTGTTGTTAACTGTTTCATGCGGTAGAGCGGTGTTAATTACTGCTAGCTTTACAAATAGCTTATCATTTTTTTGTACGTAATATGTATAATCATCATCTGTTACTTTATCGTAGCATTGGTTGTTTACCTGCTTTTGCTCCTCAATTTGTTTAAGTATTAGGGCAGGTGTTACCTCAATTATTTTATAATCTACATTGTAGTGGGTTTTAGGGTATTTATCCTGCCAGTTATCTTCATCTAAACTACGATGTTTTGCACATGCAATTGGCAATAAAAGGATGACTAATAGTATAAGCAGTTTATGCATAATAATAGTTTTAACAATTTAACTTTGTTATTGAGTTAGGCTGTATCATTTGCCGCATATGTGCGCGCCCCTTGCCCCCACTCGATGCGAAGCATCGAAGGGGCGCGCATCCATAATAATTTGATCTATAATCAAAATTATTATGGGGTGAGGTTGTAATAAACAGTGCCCGTATACTTAAAAAGTTAAATTGCTAACGTAACATAAACTAATTATGGCAGATAAAGGTAAACAAACTATTAGGATTTTAGGCACAAGGGGCATACCAGCCCAGCATGGCGGGTTTGAAACATTTACAGAAGATTTTGCCCTATACCTTGTAAATAAAGGCTGGCAGGTGCATGTTTACTGCCAGAGTAGTGATGCTAAAACAACACACACTACACAGTGGAAGGGCGTTAATTTAGTGCATATCCCACAAAAAGGGGATAGAGCAATTAGCACAATTTTGTTTGATTTAAAGGCTACCTTACATGCTGCTAAGCATAAAGATACCATATTAACCCTTGGCTATAACACTGCCATGTTTAATTTATGGCCACGTATTAAGGGGATAAAAAATATTATCAATATGGATGGTATAGAGTGGCAGCGCAAAAAATGGCGCTGGTATGAGCGCGCATTTTTATGGGTAAATGAGTGGTGTGGGTGCAAATTTGGGCACCATTTGGTTGCGGATCACCCGCAAATAAAACAGCATTTAACTAAGCGTGCCAAAGCAGATAAAATTACCGTAATACCATATAGTGCCGATAAATTGGTTGATGCTGATAAGGCTTTGCTAAAGCCATATAATATTGAGCCTAATAAATACCTAACTGTAATTGCCCGCACTGAGCCAGAAAACAACCTGCTAACTATAATACGTAGTTTTAGTGCCAAAAAACGTGGGGTAAAACTGGTGGTTTTGGGTAATTATAACCCCGATAAACCATATGATAAATCAGTTATGGACTCAGCATCTGACGAGGTAATATTTGCCGGTGCAATATATAATAAAGCTGTGGTGCAAGCGCTGCGTTATTACAGCTTAGCGTATGTGCATGGGCATAGTGTGGGTGGTACTAACCCATCACTGGTGGAGGCATTAGGTGCAGGTAATGCGGTAATTGCTCATGATAATAAATTTAATAAATGGGTAGCTGGGCAGGGTAATAAATATTTTACTGATGATGCAGAGTTAGAACAAATTTTTGATAAAACATTAGCTGATAATACCACACTACAAGATATGCAAAAATGTAGTGTTAAGCAGTTTGAGCAAAACTTTACTTACGATAAAATAATGGCCGATTATTTAGCGGTTATAAGTAAAGCTGATAGCTACTAGATTTATACTTAGCCTGGTATTTATTGTTACCTGCCTGTGCCAGTTTTGCACGTAAATCAGTGTCAAAGCCTTTATTTAAATAATAGGCTAAATCGGTAGCGTTATTATTATCAAATAAATAGCCATTTTTATTATGCTCTATTAGCTCAGCCGGGCCGCCTAAATTGCTAGCGATTATTAGCTTATTATAGGCAAATGCCTCTATTACTATTAGGCCAAAGCTCTCTGTATAGGTAGACGGCATAACAACTACATCTGCCCAGTTATAATGGGTAGATGTATTATCGCTAAAATCTATAAACTCAACTTTGCTTTGTAGGTTATGTTTGGATATCTGCTTTTTTATAGCTTTTGTATATTCATCTTGGCCCTCAAAAACTCCACCTAAAATACGTAGTTTATAATTAGTATTTTTTAGCTTTGTTAAGGCATCAATTAGCACAGCATGCCCTTTGCCAGGGTTAATACGGCCAATAATAAGTATGTTTAAGGATTTATGCGGTTTGCTTTTACGCGGGCTAATTTTAGTTGTAACGCAATTATGTAAAACGCTAGTTTTATTAAAAGGCAGGTATAAATTTTTACGTGCAATTTGCGATACAAAAATCACCTGCGCACGTGATAAATTTATAAGGATGGAGAATATAATCTTCATCACCTTGCTAGGCAGTATCTCATGCACATGTAGGGTTTTAGGTTTAAAACTAAACATACCCATAATTAAAAAATTAAGCACAGGTAGTGTGTTGATATAAATAATATCATGTTTTTTGTGGGCCTTATATGCTTGTTTTAACCCTGGCCAAAAACCTTTTAGGCCAGCGCGGATACCTTGCTTAAAGTTTTTTTTACGTAGCACCCAGCCTTGGCCCAGGCTCAAGTTTATATTCAGTTTTTTAAGCTCATTATATAATGGGCCTTTTTTTGGTGCATCGGCCGTTATTTTTGCTTTAGGGTACTGCGTGGTTATAGATTTTATAGCCTGTATAAACATCCTATCAGAGCCATAAAGCTCATACCCTTGATGCACTGCTAATATGTTAGGAGCTTGCAACTTTTGCGCCTGTGTAATTAGCTGCTGGCGGTAGGCGTTTATATCTTTATTGTCAGATTTTTTAATCTCTGTTTTTAAGTATTGGATAAGCCAATCTAAAACCTGATGCATTGTGGTATTGGCCGCTTTAGCTATGGGTATTAAATCATCTTTTTTAATAACCCCATTTTTATTGAGTATGCTTGGCTTATAAATTAGATGGAAGTAATCATAAAACGGGCTGTAATTTCCTACCTCCTCATAATCTAATAATATATAGTTATTGCTGGTATCTTTTATCACGTTCCAATGGCAAAAATCGCCATGTGCAGGTAGGGTATTGCCATATTTTTTATATGCATCAGCACACATATTAAGAGCAATATTTTTTAGCTCATTTATACTAGTATTACTTTGTTTATTTATAACATCATAAGCGATAATATTAATATCTTGGTAGGTGGGTTTTATAAGTTTAAAATGTTTGCTAGCATAGCTTTTAAGTAAGGATATATCCTCCTTATTAGTGCTATTTGGGTAGTACTTTATAAAATATTTTTTGTTAGTTTCTACCGCTCCTATAAAAGCAGTGTTTTTATAATCTGTTACAAATAATAAAGCATCTTTTATAGGGCCTAGTGCTGCCTCTAGCTGTTTAATATAGGTAGTTTCTGCCTCATTCACTGGCCTTTTAAATGGTAGTAGTTTTACTGCTAGTTTTTCAGCCAAGCCACGCAGGCCACTCATAAAACTTACATGTTTTTGTAATGCTCTGCCATTACCAATACATATATATGTAGGGCTTAATTTGGCACCGAGTATTTTGTGTGGATTACCCATATTAGTACCTAATAATGCTTAGCTATTTTGCTATAAATTGCATCCCAATTTAAGTGTTGCTCGTAGCGTTTATAAACTTTATTTACCAACTCATCATAACCACCATTTTTGTATTTATCGTACAGTTCTAGCAGTTGTTCTGCTAGCAAATCACTTGCTTGCTCTGGGTTATTATGTGGTACGTTAATAGATGTATCGCCTGCTATAAAATCTGGCCCATGGCCTTTAATAGTTATTACTGGCGTAGCGTATGACATCGCCTCGGATACTACTAACCCTTGGCTCTCAAAACTAGGGAATAAAAAACCATGCGCATTAGCGTAATATTCTTTTAGTTTTTGTTGCTCAATATGGCCGATTAAATTTACTTTATCTTGCAAATTATAATCAGCAATTTTTGCCTGCAATAAAGTTTTCAACTCGCCACCACCTACATAGGAAAAACTTGGGTTTACCCCATCATCCGGTTTGGCATCAACAAATTTTTTAAATGCCATTAGTGCTGGTATTGTACCTTTTAAATTTACCAAACGGCCAACAAATAATAGCCTAAACTCATTATCATGTGGCTTAGTGCCATCGCCTTTAAATATACTGCCGCCGTATGGGAAGGCCTCAATAAACTTAGCATGTTTTTTAAATGGCGGGGCGTAATGACCATTGCCATAAATTATGACATCGCTACGTTTAATACAGGGGCGCATAAAAGGGTCTACCCGCCAAAAATAAAACTTACCTAAGCGGCGTAGATACTCTTTAAAAATTTCAAAATATTTTTTTATTTTACTGCCTGCATAAATAAAATTAGCTGGCGTATTACTATGATGCACCACTGGCCCCCATACAATTTTTTGATTGCCACTTGGTATAAAATGCGGGCACCAATCAGTATGAAAATTAACTAAATGTATGGTATCAAATTGCTGCTTTGTAAGTAGTGATTTTATTTTTTTACCAACAAAAATATGCCACAAATAATAAAATAAAATTATGCCGCGGTTTTTGTTTTTAAACCACCCGAGCCATTTAGGCACCTCTACCGATACCAACTTGGCTTTATCAAAACGTTTATCATTTTTTAGTAGTTCAATATTATTAGGTCGAGTGATTATGGTAACATTATGCTCTTGCATGGCGCGTAGGGCTATTTCAAACCCGCAGCCATCCTCGGAGCCTTTTTTATCCTCAATTTTATAGATTATTAGTAATAGATTTTTCATTTTTAATATTAATTAAAGGATACGTAAAAGAGATTAACAGAATACTAAACACTCCGCCTAAATTAAGGCCAAAAAAGCTATCAACAACAGAGTGAAACATAAATACAAAAAGTATAATTAAAAAATAGGCTACTGCTGGTGCGGGCAAAACTTTCATCGCTAAAAAGGTGCGGCTTAGACATTGATGCAAAAATAGCAGTAATGCCAGCAAGCCAAATATACCCATGCTGGCTAGCACCATAAGATAGGTATTATGCGCGCCAAATAGCTTACCATGGCTAATGGCAAACTCACCCCCGCCAGACATACGCGCATAGCCATTGCCGGTGATGAGTGATTGTATATCTATCTGTTTTAATACAAACTCCCATAGCTCAGTACGGCCGGTTAGTGTGTATAAATCGGCGCCGCTTTCCAGCCGCGAGAATGATGAAATTAAGCTCTGTATCGGTATAACTCCGGTAGAGATTAACAATGCAAAACCGGTAAATGCAACTAACCCGGCCAGCTGTAATATTGCGAGTTTTTTTATGCCATATTTTATGGTTAAAATTACTATTGATATTGTTACTGCCAATATAATTGCTACCAGCGCCCCGCGTGAAAATGCTAATACAATTAATAACGGAAACACAAATGATATCATTTTAGTTGCTCGTAATTCAAACTTACTAAACTGCCTGGGTGCTTGTATGTAACGGTAAAATAACCCAAAGAAAAAGCCATAAGTATAAAGTGCAGATAAATGGTTAGGGTGCACAATACCACAGCCGATTTTTGCCCTAAATGCCCCTAAAAAACCTGCCGGGCCATTTAATATTGTTGCAGCAATAGGGAATAATATCAGTAACGCAAAAAATACTAATGTATTTTTAAACAACATGGTGCGGGCATCTTGTTTATAAATTGCACTATGCTGGGCAACTAGCATAAGCAATGCAAAATACGAGTATGCAAATACTACAAACTTAAAAAAGCTATGTTTAATATCTACCGCAAAAGGTAAAAATATTATGGCTAATGCCAAATATACAAACACGTAAAAATGGCTGCCGAGAGTTTTTTTAAACTCTTTATAAGCCTCATTAGAGCGGCTTAGTAGGTAGATGCCGCTATAGCAAATAATGCCATAGGCTAGTATTTTAAATATAATAAACCAGCCACCGCCTGATTGCTCCTCGGTAGTATCGGCACTGCCAATGCTAAATGATACTGCAATAAAAAACAGTATGGTTTGGGCGGTTAATAGCTTATCCCACTTGCTGTTTGTAGTGAGGCTCATAACTTTGCTAAACTCCTCTGGTTTAGGGTGTTTGCAAGCTCTTCTAGCAGCTCATTTTGCACCTCATCTACGTTTTTATTGCCGTCAATAACTATGCCATTTACTTGTTTTATAAACTCCTGATACTGCTTGCATTGCTTAGCTGTTACCTCCGGCGGCACCTCACTTTTGCGGGCTTGTATGGTATTAGCATCAGCGTTTATAAGTATAAATTTATAGGGCTTAGGGCATAACTTACACACTATTTTAGCCAGCCACTTACTGCCACCAAAACGATAGCGCTCTGCATCTATTTGCAAATCGTGGATATATCTATCGTAAATATCCAGCGTTGCCGTGCGGGCAGGTTTTTTATAAAAATCTAACCAATATTCTGCCAAATACATCATTAATTTAAGGTTAGAGCTAAACCAACTTCGCTTAGGCTTACCGTGTGGGTCTGTTACTGTGCCTCTACTAGCACTGCGTTTTTTTAAAAATAGCACTGGCTTTAAATGGGTAAGCCTATGTAGCTTTACCATTTTATTTATATGGTTTAGCAAGCCCTCTATCGCTGTACTTTTACCCGCACCATCGGGGCCTAAAAACACTAAGCGAGTACGATATGGTTGCAGCAAAATGTTGCGTAATTCATACAAATAGTAAACTGGCATTTTTACCAAAGCTTGTAGCCAGTTTTTACCTATAAAATTATTGTATTCAGATGCGTTGTAATCACCTAAATCAGGGTATTTAGGGTTGGCTTGTTTAGTGTAAAAATAATGCGGTAATAGATGTAATATTTGTTGATGGCTATCGCAGGCTACATAAAAGTTTTTATATTTTTGTTTAGCTGCTAGTATCTTATCAACATTTAAATAAGTAATGCCTTTATAGTTTAGATTGGTCATCAAATCTATTTGCACGCCATCTATTTTATTGCCATCAAACCAGCATAAAAATAAGTTAGTAGTGCCATAACGTTTGGCAAAGCTAGTTATGTAGATGCCATCTAAATTGCTTATATAATTTATAACTTTTTGCTCATTTTGTTTATCTAAAATTATATCAATATCGCCACCCTCTAACTTTTCTGGTAGGGTTTTAAATCCACGTGCAATTACGTAATTTATGGCAGTATCATCCATAAATTTAAATAGATTGTTTAATAGTTGCTCTAACATTATTTGATGGCTCCTATAATGCGTTTTGTAAATTTTATTGGTGCTAATAAGCCTGCCATTAATGCCCACTTAATAGCAGCTAATTTATTGCCGTTTAAGTAACACTCTCCTAAATTACGTGAGGCAAATTTATAGTAATCCTTACGTTTACGATTTAAATTTATTAGTGGATTTTTTTGTGCATCTAAAAACTCCTGCAGGTTTGGCTCTGGCTTATTTAATAAGCGGCACTCGTGGCAATGCTCAGCCCAGCGGCGTTTATGTTGCATGGTAAAAAATGTTGCATAAGTATTAGCCTCATCATGAAAGCGATATTTTACCAATGGCTTAGCTAATATACCCACCTTAGTTTGTTGCTGCATGCGTAATTGTAAATCCCAATCGTCACATGGGTAAAACTCTGCCCGGTATGGTAGCTTTAATAGTAAATCGCGCTTGGCCATAAGGGTGCTATGCACTTGGCAACCATGGGTGAACGAGTCTAAATCTATTACATTACCTATATTAATTTGTACCTCTTTGTTATCCCATGTTTTATTGGCCCCAAACTTGGTAATGTGGCAGAAAACGGCATCGTAACTGGCTGACTCAATAGCTTTTAGCTGTTCCTTAAAACGAGTTGGCTGGCATATATCATCTTGGTCACATCTAGCGATATAATCGCCTGAAGCAGCCTGAATCAAACAGTTTAAGCTATTTACTAAGCCAGCATTTTGTTGATGTATTACCCTAACGCGTTTATCGTTAATATCATCCAAATATTCGGCCGAGTTATCAGTGCTGCCATCATTTAATATTAATAGCTCAAAATCCGTAAAGCTTTGTGTTAGTACAGATTGCACAGTATCAGGCAAATATTTTGCCCCGTTATATACTGGTATGATTACGCTAAGCTTTGGCATAAAATCATTTAATTTTACTAAACCTATAGTAGCAATAAATACTTAATAAAAGCTGAAAGCCAATTATACCAATACCAAACCCTATTATGCCAAAATACTTAACTAATGGGTATGCAAATATCACACTTATAATTGCGTTAATTAAGTAGGCGTTAAATATAGGCTTAGTTTGGCCAATTGTACGTAAGCCATACACGGCAAAATTAGTACATGCTGCTAGTATTAGTGCAGTACCTATAAATGGTAGTAGTTTTATATATTCGGCGTATTGTCCACTATATAATAGTTGGTTGATAAAACCGCCCAATAACCAAGCTACACATACGCTTAAAAATACTAACCCGGTAATGGCTAATACTAAGTTGCCTAAATATTTGTTTAGCTTAGCGCGCCCACCTTTTTTATAAAGGGTGGCTGCTTTTACTGGTACTATGTTATCTAGCGCTAAATATACTACGCCAATGGGGCTAAGTATGGTTTGCATGGCCCTGATACCACCGGCTACAGCTACCCCTAACACGCTAGTAGCTACTAAAATTATAAAATTACCATTTAACCATTTTAATAGGCCAGTGCCACATAACCATTTGCCTTGATTTAGGTTAAATTTGGCTATTACACCCATATCTTTAAAGCTGTATCTGATAAATAATAGGTTGCCGATTATCACTAAATAATGTGCCGCAGCTATAATATATAACGCTTTGCCATATTGGTTAGGGCGTAAAAATACTAATATACCTATTACTGTTACAAAAAGGGTGGCGTCTATAGCTAATACGCGTTTTGGTTGGCTATAGCTGTAAAAATATCCTTTTAGATACTCACAAAATAACTTGCCGCTTATGTAGGTTATGCTAGCTAAAAAGCCATCGCCAATGCCCCAGCTAGTTAGGTAATTAGCACTGATTAGCGTAATAGATTTTACGATTACTGCAATTACTAGCATCATTACACATGCAATGGCTAAACCAGTGGTAAAATATTGTGTTTGTCCAAATTTATGATGGTTACTTTGCATAGGGTGGATTGTAAAGCTACGCATTAAATCTAGGCATAGCAGCATTATGATAAATACTAGGCTAAATTTACCAAACTCATCCACTCCTAAAAAGCGGGCTAATAGCACAAATGTAATTAAACCTAATAAGCTAGATAGGCCTTGTGCAGTAAAGGTGGTAATATTTTTACTCACTGCGGCCTCTTTTTAAATTTATTATTAAAATAATTAAACTTGTTAAAGCGCAGCCAAAAATAAAGGCAATTATAGTAGTACGTATTAGTGCCGATAAATATGGCATATGCACAGTTTGCGGCGGGTGGATAATACTTACATAGTTTTTGGTAGATTCTAGGCGTGATTTTAACCTTACTAGATCTTTCATTATTAAAATGCGGGCTTCTTTGAGCCTATCGATATTATGGTTGATATCAAATTTAAGCATATGTACTTTTGGTAAATCACGTTTTTGGGCTTTAATTCTGGCAATTTTACTACCAATAACTTTTATCTGCTTTTTTAAAGATATAACGCTAGGGTGCTGGTTAGTGTAACTAGCTTGCAAGTTACCTAAAGATGTTTTGGCAGAGGTATACTCTTTTTCTAAGTCCAATAAAGATTTTAGTAGTAAATTACTCTCTGATTCATGGTCTATAGATGTATATTTTTGCTGAATTTCTTTCATCTCCAAGTTTTTGGTAAGTATCTCAGCATCTATTAGTTTTAGGTTATCCTCGTGTTGGTTAACACGGGTGCGCATCTCTTTAGTGATGCGTAGTAGGGTATTATCGCGATATAGTTTTACATACTCATTTAAAAATTTGTTGGTAAAGTCCTTATCGTTATGCTCCATACGTACACGTATTAAGCCACTGAATTTTTCTAGCCCTATGCGGCTAACTTGCAGCTTGCTTTGCATTAGCTTAGCAAAATCATAGGCGGAGTATGTTTTTAGAGTAAACTTGTTACCATCGTCACTATGGATAGTTTTTATTTTTAAGGTAATTTTACCGTCACTATTGGTTACATCCTGGCCTGTATTACCTGCAGCTACCTCGTTACCTGTTTTATCGCTAATTATAAAATAATCACTACTTACAACATGTAAGGTAAATGTTTGATACTCTAAGCTTTTATCAACATTAAAATACTCAATATCTACTCTATCAGTTTCGGGGGCTTTGCTGCCTTCCATTTTTAGCATTAGCCCATGCCAGATATCACCTAATGCACTTGCCTTGCTAGATACAGGATTAACTGAAACATAAGTATTTAGGTTAGTTAGAGTTTGAGACACTAAATCATAAGATTTTAAAATCTCCATCTCGGCCTCTACTGATACATGCTCACTGTAGTATTCGTCAGATGGTGGAATTTGGTGGATACGTAGCTTGCTCTCGGCTTTATAGCCAGCTGGTTTTATACTTAAATAACCAGTGGTAAGAGCAGTAATTAGGCCAAAAATAATAATCACGAACAGGTTGCGCCAAATAGTTTTAAAGATAAACTTTAAGTTATTCGCATTAAATACCGCAAACGGGTTTAGCTCTTGCTCTATTTTATCCAATAGTGATATGTTTTTTTTAGTAACCATTTTTACCAAAATTTTGTTAAGTTTTACTAAACTTAGTAGTGCAATTTTACCCGAGTGATTTTTGTCCCCCTCCTAAGTAGAAGGGGGTGGTTGTGTAATTAATATGCGTTAGTACCTAAAATTACTGCTGGTACTGTCATCGCCATGATTTTAATATCATGCATAAAGTTACATTGGTTTATGTACTCAATATCATTAATTACACGGTTACGCATGTCATCTACTTTGGTAATATTGCCTCTAAACCCGCGGATCTGAGCTAAGCCAGTAATGCCAGGTTTTACCGCAAAACGTTGATTATAACGTTTGATTTGTGCAGCATACATATTATCATGCTCTATCATATGTGGGCGCGGCCCTACGATAGACATATCGCCAAGTAGCACATTAAATAATTGGGGTAGTTCATCTATGCTAGTTTTACGAATAAGCTTGCCTATCGTAGTTACACGCTCATCATTAACAGAGGTGTGTTTTAAATTAGTTTTTTTAGCAAGCTTCATGCTGCGAAACTTATAAATATTAAAGGCCTTACCATACTGCCCACCACGTGGTTGAGTGTATAATACGTTGCCACCATCTTGTAACTTAATTGCTAATGCAACTATAAGTAGTATAGGAGATAATATTATTATGGCTAAAGCTGATAAAGTTATATCAAAACTTCTTTTTATATGTTGATTAATTGTATTTTTCATAATTCCCTCTTTTTTCTACTTTAAGTTGTGGTTTGTTAATTTTTGATAAGTGCCTGTTAAGTTAACTGTATCAAAATGAGAGGCGGCTAGTAATTATCCACACGGATAGGTGCTGATATCTTTAGGATGGCCGTATCCTACTTTTGGAGGGGGTTTTAACTATAAATTGCCCTAATAACCCCTAATGGCTATAATTTATACTGTGAATAAACTACTACATATAGGCTGTGGCCTGCCCGGCAAAGCTATTATGCATAAAGCCTATATGGGTAAAGATTGGCAAACTATACGCATAGATAACTTTACCGATGCTAAGCCTGACATAAAAACAGATTTACATAATTTAAAACCGCTTGATAGTAATAAATATAATGCAATCTGGCTACCACATGCACTTAGTAGGCTAGAGGCTCACCAGCTAAGTAAAGCATTTATGGAGTATTACAGAGTGTTAAAAATTGGCGGTAAGGTTGAGATTTTACAATATGATAACCAAAGCCTAGCCGAGTATATGGCTGAAGGCCGTCTAGAAGGCACTGTAAAACTAAATAATGTTGATACCCCAATTATTGACTTAGTTTACGGCAATAGGGATGCTATTAAACAAGGCTATGAACATCTTAAAACTCGTACAGCATTTAATTGCGCTACTTTAGGCAAGCGTTTAGTAGAGGCTAAGTTTAGTGACATAATTGTAAAGCGCGATGGGCTGTATTTACACGCAAGCGCTACTAAACTTGCTAAGCCAAATGGTAAGGTGCAAGTTTTAGGTAACGATATCAATAAAATAATTGCCGAGCGTGATAAGTTAGATAGGCCTACTAATTTACCTGTAGAGTATTAGCAGTGAAGCCATTAGCTGAAAGACTACGTCCGCAAAATTTTGATGAATATATAGGACAAGAGCATCTGATAGGTAAAGATGCAGTATTGCGTAATGCAATTGAGGCAGAGCAGATCCCCTCTTTTATTTTATGGGGGCCGCCAGGGGTTGGCAAAACAAGTTTAGCAAGGCTTGTTTCTAACTACTTAGATTGTAAATTTTATGCGTTAAGTGCAATTAATTCAGGCGTTAAGGATATCCGCGAGGTACTAGAAAAGGCAAAGGATAATGGCCTATTTGCAAGTGCTAATCGCCCTATATTATTTATCGATGAGATACATAGATTTAGTAAATCTCAGCAGGATTCATTACTAAAAGCGGTAGAGGAGGGAGTAATAACCTTAATAGGTGCCACTACTGAGAATCCATCATTTGAGGTAATCAGTGCATTACTATCGCGTTGTCAAGTTTACGTATTGCAGCCTTTAAATAAGCAGCAACTTATAAAGCTAGTTGATAATGCATTACAAAATGATAAAGAGCTTAAAGCAAAGCCTATAAAAGTAGCAGAGTATAATGCTTTATTACTACTATCAGGTGGTGATGCGAGAAGGCTCTATAATATATTAGAGCTAGTAGCTAATACTTATAATGGTAAAGATGAGCTGGTTATTACCAATGTGCTAGTTAAAAAAATTAGCCAAAACAATATGGCTATTTACGATAAAGTTGGTGAGCAACATTACGATATAGCATCGGCTTTTATAAAGTCGATTAGGGGGAGTGACCCTAATGGTGCGGTATATTGGTTAGCACGTATGATACATGGTGGTGAGGACGTAAAATTTATTGCGCGTCGTATTGTAATATCAGCTGCTGAGGATATAGGCTTAGCTAACCCAAATGCATTGCTAATTGCCCAAACTGCATTTGATGCAGCAGTAAGTGTAGGTTTGCCAGAGGCACGGATTATATTATCGCAAGCAGTGATATATTTAGCCAACTCACCTAAAAGTAACTCTGCCTATATGGCTATTAATGAGGCGTTAGATTTAGTAAAAAATAGTGGCGATTTGCCAGTACCATTACATTTGCGTAATGCGCCAACTCAACTAATGGAAGAGCTATCATATGGTAAGG
>Ga0163111_10001514_pt1 | contig 14383 bp, 15 predicted proteins | sample CRUFie1St18metaG_FD_109645 | JGI IMG/M metagenome (GOLD analysis project Ga0163111, IMG submission 109645) | Marine microbial communities from the Costa Rica Dome - CRUD Field 142mm St18 metaG | ecosystem: Environmental > Aquatic > Marine > Oceanic > Photic zone | place: Costa Rica: the Eastern...
ATCTTTATTCCAAATGCAAATAAAAAGGCTAGAAATAGGTAAATTTGTGTTTCTAAATCTAACTTGAGACTATAAAAGTCATGTATAAAAAAACTTTTAGACTCGATTGAAAGGTAAATTAAAGACACAAGCATTAATACTGATCCAACAAGTGTATAAATAAAAAATTTTATTGTTGCATATACTCTGTTGGACCCTCCCCATATACCAATTATTAAAAATAGAGGAATTAACATTGCCTCGAAAAATATGTAAAATAATATACTATCAAAGGCACTAAATACGCCTAATATCAGACCTTCTAGTATAAGAAATAAGGAAATGAACTTGTTATTTTGGGATCTCTCCTCTGTGAAACTAAATAATACGATAAGTAAAGATATGACAGTCGTGAGTATTATAAATACCACCGAAAAACCATCTACAGCTAGATGATAATAAATATTAAGACTGCTTATCCATGTATGTTTCTCTTGAAATTGTAAATCCGATGATGATGTATCAAATATAACTAATAAATAAAGAGATAGTAAAAGAACAAGAATTGAGAAAGAATAACTTATTAGTTTTATTAATTGAGTATAATCCTCTCTGACGAAAAGAAGTATTACTCCACCTAATATTGGAAGCCAAATTAAAAAACTTATGAGTGGGAAAGAGATTTGATTCATTTTAAAAATTATAGAAAAATAAAAGGAGAATTAATAATCCAATAATCATAGTAAAAGCATAATGATAAATATAACCAGTCTGAATCAATCTAAGTGATGATGAAAATATTCTAATTCTATTAGCTATACCATTTACTATAAAATTATCGAGAAATGCAACATCGGTTTTCTTCCAGAGCATATTAGAAAGGTTATTAAAAATCCTCGGGAAAAAAACATCAGATAAATGCGTAAATCCATACTCTCTCTTTACATAAATGATAATACTCTCAAGTTTTTGGGTAACATTTTTAGGAATCTGATAATTTTTATAATATAGAATATAGGATAATATCAATCCAGAAACTAAAGCAAGAAAATTGAATGTCAAGAATGAGTGCAGTGTAAAACTCAGTGAACTTCTAACAAAATCATTATATATAGTTTCCAGTCTTCCTGAATCTGTTATCGATGATTTGAAGAAATCATTGAAAAGAGCAGAATCAAAAAGAGCAAAACCGATTACGATGCTGGGCACTGCAAGACCGAGCAAGGGGATAATTATTACATCACTGTGTTCAATTTGATCAGTTTTCTTGATTTTAAGTTTATTAGGCCCAAAAAAGACTTTAAAAAATATTTTGAATGTATATATAGTAGTGACAAAGATGCCTGAGATAAGAATCGTGTATGTTAAATAATCACCATGAAATTTAAACAAATCTATTATTAAGTCTTTAGAAAAAAATCCAGAAAACATAGGAAACCCAACTAATGATAATGCTCCGACTAGATAGGTATAGTATGTATACGGCATGACTTCTCTCAATCCACCCATCTTTTCAATACTCTGCTCGTGATGACATTTCAGTATTATTGACCCTGCACATAAAAATAATAGCGCCTTGAAAAAAGCGTGAGTTAAGAGATGAAATATAGCAAAAGAATAATAACTAGCACCAAGCGCTATAGTCATATAACCTAGTTGAGATATAGTTGAGTAAGCAATTATTCTTTTTATGTCTGTTTGTACAAGCGCCACTAGTCCCATTAGAAAAGCAGTTAAGACACCAATAAATAAAACTATATCTAAAACATAACCTGATAAGTCATAAAGAGGAGATAATCTTGCAACCATAAATATTCCAGCAGTAACCATTGTGGCTGCGTGAATAAGTGCTGATATTGGCGTCGGTCCCTCCATTGAGTCTGGTAACCAGAAGTGTAGAGGAATTTGCGCAGACTTTGCTGCTGCTCCTGTGAATAGTAGAAGTGCAACTATTGGTAATAAGTCAAATGATAAAGAACCTAGAGAAATTGATGTATTTGACAAATCAGGCAGTGAATCAAAAAATCTCATATAATCTAAACTGCTGATATTAATGAAAATTAATATTACACCAAGTAATAGGCCTATATCTCCAACCCTATTTACTAGAAACGCCTTCATATTTGCGTAAATTGCAGTTGGTTTTTTATACCAGAATCCTATTAATAAGTAGGAGGATAAACCCACAAGTTCCCAGCCAATAAATAATTGCAGAAAATTATTGGAAAATATAATTACCAACATAGAAAAGGTAAAGAAATTAGTGTAGATGAGAAATCTGTTAAAGCTTTTATCGTTCTTCATGTAGCCAATTGAATATATATGAACGAACATTGATATAAATGTGACAATAAATGACATAATAACAGACAAACTATCTACCAATAATCCAAATGTAAAAATGAGATTATTTGATTCGAACCAAACTAAATTTGAGTAATTGTACGTAGTGCTAGAATTGAACAGAAATATAATGAATAGCATGAGTGAAAATATAAATGAAATAAATATTGATATGTTTGCAATTACAGATGATTTAATTTCAGACTTATCCTTATAAAAAATTAGCACTAATGCGCCTACTAGCGGAGAGAGTAAAATAATAAGCGCAGATATGCCTAGACTCATCCTTTTAGCCCACCAATATCATCTACGTTTATGCTATTTCTTACACGGTAAAGAACAATTATGATGGCTAGCCCAATAGCTGATTCAGCAGCTATGACAGTAAGAATAAAAAATACAAATATTTGACCTGCAATATCATTTAAATAGTTACCAAATATTATGAAATTAAAATTAATTGATAAAAACATTAATTCGAGCGACATTAACATAATTAGAATATTCTTGCGATTCAAAAATATACCAGCTAATGATATGCTAAATAACAAAGAGCTAATGAACAAATAGTAAGAGACTGGGATCATTCTAAATCCTCGTCACTAAGTATTTTTATCCTCTCTTCTTTTTTTACGTCAATTTGTTCTGAGGGGTTTTGGTATTTGGTAACGCTACTTTTTCTATGAGTTAGAGTTATAGCAGATATTATACCTAACAAAAGTATTACAGCGGCGATTTCAAAAGCTAGCAAATATTCTGTATACAACACATAACCTAAGTTTTCAGTATTGTCATCACTTATAACATTAATTTCGACTAAAATATTTTTATCTGATTCATCGAAATCTCTCTGAAAGAAAAAGATTAATAGTATTGCCATTGATAAAAAAACAGCTAATCCAGAGGAGAAGTATTTAACAAAACCCTCTTTGAGAGCAGTAATATTTACGTCTAACATCATTACTACAAACAAAAATAAAACCATAACAGCTCCAACATATACCAAAATAAGTATTACTGATAAGAATTCAGCATTCAAAATTAACCACAGAACAGCTGAAAAGAAAAAAGAAAAAACTAAATGAATTGCAGACTTTACTGCGTTATTTGATAGTACAACATTAGCGGCAGAAAATAGAAGAAGTACAGAGAAAAAATAAAATACATATATTTCAATGTTCATTCATCAACCCAAGTTCTTTCTGTCCTTAAGTTCTTCTCTTTCGTAAAGATCACCGATTTTTAATAGGTCATTTTTATTTATAACTTTCTCATTTCTATCTTCAAAATGAAATTCAAATATCTTTGTCTCTACGATAGCATCAACCGGACATGCCTCCTCACAAAAACCGCAGTAAACGCACTTAAATAAATCTATATCATATTTCTTTGTGCGTCTTGTTCCATCTGATCTCATTTCAGTATCAATGGAGATGGCTAGTGCGGGACAAACTGCCTCGCATAATTTACACCCAATACACCTCTCCTCACCATTTGGATAACGTCTTAATGCATGCAATCCCCTGAATCTTGAAGATTGTGGTGTTTTTTCTTCAGGGTATTGTACGGTAATGGGTTTTTTAAAAAGTTTTTTCCCTGTTATTGAGAGCCCTTTTACAATCTCAACGAGAAATAAACTTTTTATCATTTTTTTTGTTTTGTCAATCATTTTGAAAACCATGGTTCAACATTGTAATATATCATAATACCCTCTAGAAATATCCATATTAATGTTATAGGGAGGAATATTTTCCATCCGAGTCTCATTATTTGATCATATCTATATCTAGGTAATGTTGCTCTAAGCCATAGAAATAAAAAAATAAAGAAGAGAGTTTTGATCGATAGCCAAAAGAAACCAGGAATCCAATAAAAATAACTTTCTAAAAATGTTGATTCAAATGGAGACAACCAACCACCGAAGAACATTATACTTACTAGAATGCTTATTAGAATTAAATTCATATACTCTGCTAAAAAAAACATTGCAAATGCGATTCCTGAATATTCAACATGAAAACCTGCAACAATTTCTGACTCACCTTCTGAAACATCAAACGGTGCACGATTAGTCTCTGCTATACCCGAGATAAGATAAATCAAAAATAAAGGAAACAAAGGTAACCAAAACCAATTTAAAATCCCTCCTTTTTGTGAGAGGATGATTTCCTGAAGATTAAGGCTGCCAGCGACCATAAGCACGCCAACTAGAGCAAAACCCATTGCAATCTCGTACGCTATGATTTGCGCCGCGGAACGCATAGAACCTAAAAATGCATATTTGGAATTGGACGCCCATCCGGCTAATATTACACCATAGACACTTAGTGATGTAAGAGCAAGTATGAACAAAAGTCCAGCATTTATATCTGCGATAACAAAATATTCAGACAGTGGAATCACAGACCACACAAGCAATGATGGAACCAACATTATCACTGGAGCCGTTAGAAACAAACCTCTGTCTGCATTTGAAGGTATTATAATCTCTTTAGATATCAATTTTATTACATCTGCTATTGGTTGAAGTATCCCGCTCGGTCCTACTCTTGTTGGGCCCATTCTGGATTGCATGTATCCAATTATTTTACGTTCTGAATATGTAGTGTAAGCAACAATAAGAAAAAGTGGGGCAACTACAAATATTATTTCAATTAACGTATTGAATATAAAATAGAAGTAGTTCATTTTTTCAAAGATACAAAAGTAGATTTTGATTCGGTAAATTTGTTATTGAACGATGAACTATAAACTATAGTTCTAGATGGCAAATCATCTCTTATTTGAAAATTATCAATTTTGAATACTCTATTGTTTTCAACTACTTTAAGAATTTTTTTATTTTCACTATCATCAAATATATCCCTTGAAACATAGACGGATTTATTATTAGCTTGGATGGTTTCATTTAAAGATTTAGCTCTTCTGACAATCTGATCTGTAGAGTATATGTGTCTCAGACTGTTCTTATGAACTTTTGTGCTCTTATCTAGCTCATACTTCTTCTTGTCAATCAGAATTTTAGAGGTAAAATCTATTTTAGACAGAGTTGATGAGAGTTCTGACCTAATTGATTCAATTGTATATGCTTGATGATTATTCAAAATGTTTAATTCATTCAGCGCGCGCCACCCATCAATGACATTAGAATTTGGTGTTATAACCTTACTAAAAGATTGAAATCTACCTTCAATATTTATAAAACTCCCATCTGACTCAGCATATGTTGATATAGGAACAATATAATCAGCATATTTTTCGATAATTGGAGTTAGATATGACGTGAAAAAAATATTACATTCAGATTTTTGAAGAGAATTTATGAGAGCTGAGCTATTATGGAAATCGTTCTCAGGATCTAAATTATAAAATATTAGTGTAGACAAATCATTCTCTAACATCTCAGTAGCATTTAATCCAGGATTGTCTAATTTAACTCCCCCAATCGTCCTGTGAGGAACATTTCCTAAAATCCATCCGGATGTGGAATTGCAGAAATCTGTCAGATACCCTATTTGTGAATTTATATTTTTTGCAAATTTATCAAGAGCTTGAAGAAACACAGATTGATTTGAAAAATATGTAATATTAGGACCTATTACGAGAAGATTTTTTTTATTCCTACAACTCTCTAAAGTATGCTCTTGAAATAAACTTAAAAGATCTGTGTTATTCATAACGAATTTCTTCTCAACCGGAAAATCTTCATCCATATTAAAATAATGATACGAGTAAATCTTTGTGTCTTGTTTTACAGACTCATTTAATCTTACGGTTAAAATTGGATACTCAGTTTTGATATTGACGCCAATCAATATAATATTGTCGTATTCTGATAAGTCATTAATATTACAACCTAGAGAGGGCATTAATGGATAAGTGTCTTGGTAATCGAAATCTCTCTCATTGGTTCTGTGATCAATATTTTTTATACCAAGTTTTCTTAATAAATTTTGAAATAAAAACATCTCTTCGGAGGTAGACTGAGCAGATATAAAAGATCCTATTTTACTGGAAGTATTTTTATCAAGACTACTGTTAATGGCATTGTTAACTTTTTTGATAATATCTTGGCTGTCTACTCTCTCTAATGTTTTATTTTTTCTATGTTTTGATACGTAGCACCTGTCTTTTGAGTATATTCCTTGATAACCAAATCGATCTCTGTCAGATAACCAAGTTTGATTAATATCACTGTTTTCTTTTGGGATTGCACGGACTATTTCATTATTATAAACATGATAGAAAATATTTGAGCCAATACAGTCATGAGGTGAGATAATTGGATGTTGTTTCAAATCCCAAGTCCTAGCTTTATAACTATAAAGTTTGTTATTAAGTGCACCTACAGGACAAAGATCAATCATATTACCAGATAATTCAGAAGATACTCCATCTTCTATGAAAGCTCTTATTTCTGTAAATTCACCCCTATTAATTAGACCAAGTTCTTTATTACCTGCAACTTCCTCACCAAAACGAACACATCTGGAGCAATGAATGCATCTTGTCATTTCAGTTGAAATTAATGGACTAATATCTTTATCAACCACAACTCTTTTGAATTCGAGATATTTTGAGTGATCATCACCATGTTTTAATGAAACGTCTTGGAGTTCACATTCCCCCGCCTGATCGCAAATAGGACAATCTAATGGGTGGTTGATTAATAAAAATTCCATAGTGCTTTTCTGTGCCTCTTTAGTTTTACGTGATTTTGTTGAGATTCTCATGTCTTCTTTTATGGGAGTCGAGCAGGCCGGTTGTGCAAATTTTACACCCTCAATTTCTACAAGACACATCCGACAACTTGCGACAACAGATAGATGCTTATGGTAACAAAAACGGGGAATTTTTATATTATTCCGATCGGCAACTTGAATTATCGTCTCATCAGGATTTGCATCGTATTCAATATTATTAATATATATTTTCATCTTTATGAGACCATTGATTGTTTTTTGTCAACATAATATTCAAATTCATGCCAAAAGTTTTTCAGGAAGCTGCGAACTGGCATAGCAGCAGCATCACCAAGAGCACAAATACAATGTCCTTCTATCTGAGATGCTATACGATTCAGAGTGTCTAAATCACTTATAGTTCCTTTTCCTTCTAGTATATTTGTTAGCATTTTATATAGCCACCCCGTGCCTTCACGACATGGCGTGCATTGTCCACAAGATTCAGCATAATAAAAACGAGAAATTCTTTGAAGTACGCTAACCATACATGTGGTATGATCCATCACAATAACTCCACCTGAGCCCAACATTGATCCAGCTGATGATATTGATTCGTAATCCATATTAAGTTGCAGCATTGTTTCTCCTTTAACAACAGGTACCGAAGAGCCACCCGGTATGACGGCTTTGAGTTCACCTTTATTTAATACTCCACCTGAAAGTTCAAGTAGGTCTCTGAAAGGGGTTCCTAGTGGGATCTCATAATTGCCTGGTTTTTCAAGGTGGCCGCTTGTACAAAACATTTTTATACCTTCAGAGTCTCCAATTCCAATGTTCTTATACCAATCAGGCTCATTTCTCATAATTTTTGGAACACTTGCGAGTGTTTCAGTGTTGTTGATAATTGTCGGTTTCCCAAACAAACCCTTTATCGCTGGGAACGGCGGTTTAATTCTGGGCATACCTCTTTTCCCTTCGATAGATTCCAACATTGCAGTTTCCTCTCCAACAATATAAGCACCAGCGCCTATAAGAGAGTAAATATCAATCGAAACTGATGAAGATAGAATATCTTTGCCAACTAAGTTTTCTTGATATGCTATTTTAAGAGCTTCATCAAACACGCGTTTTTGTTCGTCGATAAACTCGCCCCTAAGATAATTATAAGCAACAGACGCACCTATTGCATATGATGCAATTAACATCCCCTCAATAATAGAATGTGGATTATATCTCAAAATATCTCTATCTTTACAAGTTCCAGGCTCACTTTCATCGGAATTACAAACAAGGTACTTTTGTTTGTTTTCTAGTGGAATAAATGACCATTTTAGACCAGTTAGAAATCCTGCTCCACCTTTTCCTCTCAGTCCAGAATTCTTTATTTTCTCTACAATTGATGATTTTGGAGTTTTTTCGGTTATGATTTTTTTCCATGCTTCATAACCACCATACTTTAGATAGGTCGCTAAAGAAGCGGGTTTATTAGATTCAAATGTCTCTGTACATATTTTTACATTCATTTTATTTTATCCAAGATGTCATCGACTTCGTCAAGAGTTAAATTCTCATAATTTTTATGATTGATTTGCATCATTGGTGCGCCATTGCATGCTGCGAGGCACTCAATCTCGTCTTTAAGAAAGAATTTTTTATCTGTTGTAGATTGCCCAACTTTTACACAAAGTTTCTTTTCAACATGCTTGAGAATATCATCACTACCTCTTAGCATACATGAAACATTATTGCAGATAGATATTACATTTCTGCCTACCGGTTCTGTATTTATCATGGTATAGAATGTTGCAACTTCTAGAACATCAATCTCTGAAACAGAAAGATACTCAGCTAATGACCTCATAATAGAGTCTGTTACAAAACCGTCATTATGGTGCTGTAATATTAACAAACTTTCGATTATTGCGGGCTTATTCTCATTAGACGGAAATTTTGCTCTCACATGGTCGATTTCATTTTTAATTGCTATAGGTATTGTATATTTATTGGTCATCTGTCAATTTCCCCAAAAACAATATCCTGTGTTCCTATAATTGTAACCACGTCAGATAGCATATGGTTTCTTGCCATCTCATTGAGTGCTGCTAAATGAGGAAATCCTGGTGCTCTTATTTTTAATCTATAGGGCTTGTTTGCTCCATCAGAAATAATATAAATGCCGAATTCTCCTTTTGGGGCCTCGACTGCTGAGTAAACTTGACCCTCTGGCGTACAGAAACCCTCTGTAAACAATTTAAAGTGATGGATTAAAGACTCCATTTCATCTTTCATATTATCTTTATTTGGAGGTGCGACTTTTCCATCATCAATCATTACAGGACCATTATTGTTTTTCAACCAGTCAACACATTGGTGTATGATTTTATTTGATTGTTTGAGTTCCTCAATTCTTACTAGGTAACGATCATAAGAATCACCAGTTCTGCCTATAGGAATATCGAATTTTAGTTGATCATAAACTTCATAAGGTTGTTTTTTTCTCAAATCCCAAGCTACTCCAGAACCTCTTAACATAGGGCCAGTAAATCCAAGCTGAATAGCCCTATCTGGGTCAACTATCCCAATGCCAACAGTTCTTTGTTTCCATATTCGGTTGTCTGTGAGTAAATTTTCGTATTCATTAATACAATCTGGGAATCTAGAAACAAAATCCTCTAAGAAGTCCAATAAAGAACCTTCTCTATTGTAATTTAACTTTTCTAACTCCTCATTATTTCTAATATCAGATTTTTCATATTTGGGCATTTTGCTAGGAAGATCTCTCACGACCCCGCCAGGTCTGTAGTATGTGGCATGCATCCTTGTGCCTGATACTGCCTCATAGCAGTCCATCAAATCCTCTCTTTCTCTGAACGAATACAAGAATACTGACATAGCTCCAATATCGAGAGCATGTGCACCAAGCCATAACAGATGATTAAGAATACGTGTAATTTCATCAAACATTACTCTTATATACTTTGCCCTCTCTGGTACCTCAAGTTGCAATAATTTTTCAATTGCAAGAACATAAGCATGCTCGTTGCACATCATAGACACATAATCTAATCTATCCATGTAACCAATCGATTGATTATATGGTTTTGATTCAGCGAGTTTTTCTGTACCTCTGTGGAGTAGACCAATATGGGGATCGGCATCTTTTATCACTTCCCCATCCATTTGTAGAACAAGACGAAGTACTCCATGAGCTGCAGGGTGTTGAGGCCCAAAGTTCATGGTGAAATTTTTAAATTCCTTCATTCCTCTTTCTCCCTAATTACTCTTGGCACGAGTACTCTAGGTTCTATATCAACTGGTTCATGAATTACTTTTTTAACAGAAGGGTCGTATCGCACTTGAGTGTTTCCTACTAAAGGAAAATCTTTTCTAAATGGATGACCAATAAAACCATAATCTGTGAGTATTCTTCTTAAATCCGGATGATCGCTGAACAGAATTCCAAATAAGTCAAATGCCTCTCGCTCATACCAATCAGCACATGCCCAGATATCTACAACAGACGGAAGTGTGTGATCATCTTCATCAAGATACACTTTGACACGAACTCGATGATTTAGTTTAGTTGATAAAAGATGATAAACAACGCAAAAACGATCCTCTTTTTTTTGAGACTCAACACTATCGCCAAATTTTAGTCTACCATGTGATTTAGGAGTGATACCTCGATTATATCCTGTAGTTGTTGGTTTATTAGTTTGCCATTCTGAAGCTCCAAATGTGCTATAATCGACTCCACACAAATCAGACAATTGATCAAATAAGAATTGATTATCATTTTTTAGAATAAGCATTACGCTTAATAGATTATCTTTTTTAATACGTAAAGTACTGATATCAGAGTTTTCTTCAATATCAAATGAGCACTTAAGTTTTTTCTCGTACAGTGAAATCATCGGGGTCTCTTTTAAATGTAATCATTAGCAACAAGTTTATTGTTTCTCCTAATTTTATTCTGTAATTGTAAAATACCATACAAAAGAGCTTCTGCAGTAGGTGGGCAACCAGGAACATAAATATCGACGGGCACTATTCGATCACAACCCCTGACAACCGAATATGAATAATGGTAATAACCACCTCCATTTGCACATGAACCCATTGAAATTACCCATTTTGGATCAGCCATTTGATCGTATACTTTTCTTAGTGCTGGAGCCATCTTATTGACCAAAGTCCCTGCAACAATCATTACATCAGATTGTCTGGGACTTGGCCTAAATAACATTCCAAATCTATCAAGGTCATATCTAGATGCGCCTGCATGCATCATCTCAACGGCACAACACGCAAGGCCAAAAGTCATTGGCCAAAGAGAGCCTGTCCTTGCCCAATCGAATAAGTTTGATGACTTAGTCAGTACAAATCCATCCTTATTGATATTCTCTAATCCCACTCTAATGCTCCCTTCTTCCATTCATAAATAAACCCAACAATCAATATTAGCAGAAATAAAGCCATTGCCAATAATCCAATCAAACCTATTTTTTGGACAACAATAGCCCATGGAAATAAGAAGGCTATTTCTAAATCAAAAATAATGAACAAAATTGCTACAAGATAATATCTAACATCAAATTTCATCCTAGAATCCTCAAAAGCTTCAAAACCACACTCATAGGGTGAGTTTTTCTCTAGATCAGGGTTCCTGCTACCTAAAGTAAATCCAACACTCATCATTAACCCTGCAAAAAATAGAGAAAATATAAGAAATATTAATATAGGTACGTACTCAGTAATCATCAGCTCTCCTCTCCAATCAGTATATATTATATACAATATACATACTATAAAGAAAAAATATTGATATTTTATGATTTACTTAATCTGATAATTTTATGTAAAATACCAACTAATTTAGATATTTGGTGACTTATGTTATGAAATTTGACAACTTAGATGATGTTTACTCAAATATATGGAACTCTATCTCAAGGGGTGTTAACGACCGACACTCAGACTTTCATACGTTCTCTCTTGCTACGAGTATCAAAGATGATATCAACAATCGTACCGTTGTTTTAAGAGGCCACAATCAAGAACTCGGAAAAGTCATTTTTCATACACATGCTTCCTCAGAGAAAATAAAAGATATTTCTGTAAATCCGAAAGTTGAGTGCATGTTCTATAGCAAAAAGAATAAGACCCAAATTAGATTTAAGGGTAAAGCAATTATAAATCAGAATAATGAGGTTTGCATGAAAAAATGGAGTAGTATGTCTGATCAATCTAAACTATGTTATTTCCAAAATATAGATCCTGGATTAAAGATTATTGATCCAAAAGAAGTAAATCAGAAATTAGGAAATGAGTTGAGTAAAGATTTTTCAATCATTGAAGTTGATATTGAAAAAACAGACTGGCTATATTTATCTCATGAAGGTCATTTAAGAGCAATTTTTATAAACAATCAAAAGGACTCAGGATATTGGGTTGCACCTTAATGCCGATGGCCGGACTCGAACCGGCACGACTTTCATCACTGCCCCCTCAAGACAGCGTGTCTACCAATTCCACCACATCGGCTAAGGAAGGGTCTCGTCAGAATTATTTTTATCTATATTATCAACGGAATTATTACTTGCCCCTTGGTTTGGCACTAAACTTCTTACATTCTCTGCGCCACTAGAAGCAAAATATGCAAGGGTTAAGCTAGTAATAAAAAATACTATTGCAATTAGTGTTGTTAGTTTCGTCATGAAATTAGCACTGCCCTTAGCGCCAAAAACTGTTGAAGATGCTCCACTTCCAAATGCGGCCCCAGCATCAGCACCCTTGCCTTGTTGGACAAGTATTAAAACAATTAATAAAATAGCTAAGATTATGTGTACAACTAATATGAATGATTGCATTTGTTATTTATCTCAAATTGAGCGACAAATATCAATGAATTTTTTTGCATTTAAAGATGCCCCACCAACCAATGCGCCATCTACGCCCTGAATTGAGAGGATTTCATTTGAATTCTCACTATTTACACTACCACCGTATAGAATTTTAGGTATTGACCGATTAGTAATAAATATCTTAGCTGAGATTTCAATTATATGTTTATGCATCAGAAAGATATCCTGTAACGATGGTGTCTTACCAGTACCTATTGCCCAAACAGGCTCATAAGCAATGATTATCTTGCTCGCTGTTCTTCTCATTTTCGGCGTTAATAAAGACAAACCTGATTTTATTTGATTAGCAATAACTTTTCTCGCTTGTTTCTTTTCTCTTTGATTTAATGTCTCTCCAATACATAAAATAATTTTCTGACTAGTATTTAAAACGTTTAAGACTTTTTTTGATATCATTACGGAATCTTCATTAAACGTCTCTCTTCGTTCAGAATGTCCAACTATAAAATACTTACAATCAAAATCTTTACACATATCGGCAGATATTTCACCAGTATATGCCCCATTTTTGTAAGGCGAGATATTTTGAACACCTAGTGATATTCTTTTGCTAACACTTGATTTCTTGATTAACTTACTTACCCTCTCAAGATAAACACTCGGTGGAATTAATATCAAATTATTTAAATTTTTAAGTTTTTTCGCACCTTTTATAATTTCTCTAGTAAGATTATCCACCTCTAACGACGAGCCATTCTGTTTCCAATTCGCTGCAATAAGTTTACTCAAGTTTCCACCTACTATTGACTTCTTATGTTATCACATAAATATTTTACTAGTGATTCTAATTCACTTATATGTTTATGTTCAATTAGAAACCTTACAACATTTTCGGTTCCAGATGGTCTAACCAGTAATCTGCCATCTGTATCAATTCTTCGATGAAGCTCATCGATAATTTGAATGGTGAAGTCACTACTAAGAAATCCTAATTTATCTTTCACTTCAATGTTTATAAGTCTACTTGGAACTCTTTTAATATCTGAGATGAGCTCAGATAGTGATTTTTTTGTTCGCTGTAATACTTCTAGCACATTTATGAAAGTTATAATTGCATCACCTACTAAAAAACCTTTATGATCATTTATGATAATATGTCCAGATGACTCACCACCTAAAAATGAATTCCGTTTCCTCATCTCTCTTAGAATATTTGAATCTCCTACGTCAACTTCTATAAAATTCAAATCAATATTTTTATAACACTCTCTTACGCCAAAATTGGTCATCACAGTTCCAACAACATCTTTGGTATTCATATTTTTTAGGTGTTTAGATAAAATAAAGAGGATATCATCACCATCAATGGTATCGCCAGAGGAATCGACAAAAATTGCACGATCTCCATCACCATCAATTGCAAGACCTAAATCTAATTTTAAGACTTTTTCGAGACCTTTAGATGATTTAATTTTTTTTCCATTAAAAAATTTAATAAAATCCTGTAATTGA
>Ga0163111_10001516_pt1 | contig 14382 bp, 14 predicted proteins | sample CRUFie1St18metaG_FD_109645 | JGI IMG/M metagenome (GOLD analysis project Ga0163111, IMG submission 109645) | Marine microbial communities from the Costa Rica Dome - CRUD Field 142mm St18 metaG | ecosystem: Environmental > Aquatic > Marine > Oceanic > Photic zone | place: Costa Rica: the Eastern...
ATTTTTTTTTTATAGGTCTTATTTTTTTTGTTGGTCTTATTTTTTTTGTTGGTCTTATTTTTTTTGTTGGTCTTATTTTTTTTTGTTGGTCTTATTTTTTTTGTTGGTCTTGATGTTTTTATTAATTTATACTTTCCTTTATTCATATATCCCATCTTATTACCCCCATTACTATTCAAGATATTTTTATATTTATATGTTGCTAATAGTCTGTCTAATGCATAATCCGTATATGAAATACTTTTTTCCTCTTTTTCAATAGTAAAATGTAATAAATACACATACTTGAATTCTGTATTACTGTACTTATTATTATTCAAATTTTCTATCTTACTAATATAATTTTTAAACATATTTTTTAATAAATATTTTTGTTCAAACATATTTTTTAATAAAATTTCTTGAAACTTAGTTTTTAATAATGATTGTTTGTCAATTTTTGATAATAATGATTGTACTTTGTGATTTTTTAATAATGATTTGTGATTATTTTTTAGTAAATGAAAAGGTAAGAATATAAAGTTTGGGTATTTTTCTAAAATGATAAAATCATATCCATTATGATTACTCCAATATATTTTAGGAGATTGTTCCATATCTTTTTGAATTTCTGAATATATAATATCTAATATTATCCTATTATTTTCATTTATAATACTAGTCCTATTAGATTTATTTATAGTACTAGAGCCAACAGGATTTACCATATATTTCTCGGCTATTTCTTTATAATTTATATATATATATGCATTAATACTTTTATAATAGTCTTCAAAAATATCATAATATGTATATTGTGCACCAGTTATATTATGATCAAAGTTTGAATCTTTAAATTTAAATATATCTAGTGAATTATTTTTATTATATAGTGAATTAATTTTATTATCTAGCATTTTGGTTAAAAAGTTTTTAATATCATCATTATTATTATTTAATACCTTAGTATAAAATAAATCTTTTATCTCTGATATAATACCATTTAACTCCTTTTTTTGAACAGAATTTATAGTAAAATTAAATTCACTAGTAACTGTCATTTGTTCAATAAAATATATCCTATGTTTAAAATTATCTACAAAAAATGTATTATTTTTTACAATATATAATAAGGTTTTTAATTTATTATAATCATTACATATTTTCCCAAAATCAAATGATATATCTTTATATTGTCTATGTTTATTTATATCATGATATTCTTTTAATATTTTATTTTCCATATCAAACATTTTAATTTTCTCACGTAATATTTCAATTTCATCATCTTGTGATGTTACATTTTCATTAATTGGAACAACTTGTTCTTTGAATATATTTTTACTTAGTAATTCGACTATTTCTTTACTTAGTCGAAGTTCAACAGCTTCATAATTAACATTATTAATATTATTATTAGGTATTTCATTGTTTATGTATTTTTTTTTCTCAGTATAACTGTCAATACATTTTGTAATTAAATCATTTTGTAATTTAATTATTAATTTACTGTTAACTATTTTTTCTAATTTTTCTTTATATATTTCATTATTTTTACTTATAGCTTTTGCAATTTCATTATTTATTTTATTATTTATTTCATTATTTATTTCATCTATTTTATCTTTTCTTAAAATTTCATTTGGAACTATTTCATTTATTATTTTATCTTGTTCTTTATGTATTTTATCTTGTAACACTTTATAAGAATTTTCTAATATAATTTTTTTTCTTTCTAATATATTAAGTCTTTCTAATATATTAAGTTCATTTTTTATCATATCTATACCTTTTTGATTTAGTAGAATATCATTAATTATACCAATTATACCTTTATAAATATTAATACATGCATTTACAAATTGGTTATTCAACTTATATAACCTATCGATATTATCAAAAAAGTCACCAATTTCTAACTCATTCATATTTTTTTTGAGTTCAGAGTAGTTTTCTGCATTAAATATGTTGTCTATTTCCGCATAAAAATCTTTAGTATCATACACTTTAACGATTCCATCCACTGTCTGCTTCGCCGCCGCCGCCTTCTCCGCCTCCTGAACTGCTCTCATCTTTTCCATCATCTCCACCTGCCGCACCGCCTTATCCGTCTCCGCCTTCTCCGCCGCAGCCTTCTCCGCCGCAGCCTTCTCCGCCGCAGCCTTCTCCGCCGCCGCCTCCGCCGCCTCATCCTCCTCCGCCCGAGCCTCCACCGCCGCAGCCTTCTCCGCCGCAGCCTTCTCCGCCGCCGCCTCCGACGCCGCCCCATCATCTATAATGGGGTCTATGTCTCTCGGATTGACCGGTTCGACCTTCGCCCTCTTCACCCTCTTCATGATGTCAAACAAACCCCCACCACCCACCATATCTTTATCTATATTATTCAGCAGTTCGGAGACCATTATATTATATTATATAATATAATAAAATATTATTTAATATAATTAAAAATTATTCATTAACAAATTTCTTATAATTAACAATTTATATGTTATTATTATTATTATTATTATTATTATTATTATTATTATTATCGTTAGAGTTATTTTTTATAATAATGAAGTTATAAAAAAATCATATATAAAAATAGTAAATTATATCTTAAATCTATATATATTATTATATTATAATTAAATAGTTTGATATTTTTCTTTAATCCAATCGTGCAGATATTTAAGTTCACAATTTCTATAATCATTGTCAAAATGGTTTAATTTTAAAAATTGTGGTTTTTTCATTTTTACAGTTTTATAAAATATATAATCACCATATTTACCCTTTCTAATAGATAGATTATCATTTATTCTTCTAACTAATGAGTTATCACCTGATTCACAGGATTCTAAAATACTAATAGCATCAGTTAATTGTATTTTTTTATGAGGGACATTAATTTTTAAATATTTTAATGATTTTTTTATATTATTCCATTCTAAGTAATAACCATATTGACCAGATTTAAGATAAACATCATACCCTTTATATGTTCCTAAATTAGATAAATCAACTTCTATAATATCTTCAATTTTATATAGACCATTTCTAAGACGAGTTAAATCGATATCAGATTTAACACCATAAAATCCCATTTTACCATCTTCTTTTATATATGTTATAGTTGGACCATTTTTACCGATAATATAAGTATGTTTGTCATCTATTTTAATATTAATTTTATCTATTTTATTTGTAGAATCACTAGAAAATGTGGTATTTTTAAGTAAATTTTCAATATATAGATTACACTCATTGCATAAATCATAATATTCTTTATCGCCTTTAGCTATAACATCAAGTTGTAATTCCATATTTTCTGTATATTTATAATCAAATAGTTCAGTAAAATATTTTGTTAAAAATTCAATTGCTAATAATCCAATTTGAGTAATTACCAGTTTATTTTTTTCGTTACCAAAGATACGTTCAGATATATCCTTGGTTATTTTATTATCTTCTAATACATAATCGATACATTCGAGTGTTTTCCCTTCGATATTTTGTTTATTAACATATCCTCTTTCTTGAATTTTTTCAATAAGACTTGAAAATGTAGAAGGTCGTCCAATACCTTTTTCTTCTAATAGTTGTACTAATTTAGCTTCTGTATAATGATTTTTAAGTTGTTTTAAGGATTGTTTACTAATAATTTTTTTATAATCAATATTAGAAGATTTAATAGTAGAAAGATAATTAAAATATTTATCAGTTTCTATACCTTGAACTACTTTCCATCCGGGAAATATATTTTCTTCACTTATGTATTTATAGTGTAAATTTTCGGGAGCACTAATCTTAACAATCAATTGTTTATATGTAGCAGGAGCCATTAAACTTTCTAATGTATTACACCAGATTAACCTATATAATTTACGATGTTTAGATGTGAGATTACTATCATTGTCCGGTAAATTATCAGTCGTTATATCGGTAGGTCTAATAGCTTCATGTGCTTCTTGTGCGTTATTATTTGATTTTTTGGATTTATCGTTTATTTTTTTACTTGCTTTATCAGTGGGTTTTGTAATAGCATTGTCTTTATTTTGTTTTTGTGAGATTGAATTAATTGATGGGTGGATATAGGCGTCATTGTAATTATTAATAATATATTGTTTAGCTTTATCGATAAATTCTTTACTATAAACTTTACAGTCTGTTCTCATATAAGTAATATAACCTGATTCGTATAATTTTTGAGCCAGAGACATTGTTTCTTTTGGTGAAATATTTAATTTACTATTACTATTTTGTTGTAGACTAGATGTTGTAAACGGTAATGGTGGTATTTTACTTGTATTTTGTAGAGGTTCTTTTGATAGTTCATGTTGAAATTTTTTAGAAAGTTCTAAGAATCTTTCTATATCTTCAATATTATCATGATTATCACTAAGAGTAAAATTAATTATTTTATTTGTAAATAAACCATTTGTGGTAAATACAATTTTACCAGGTGATTTTTCAATTTCTAAATGATTATCATAAACAAGTTTTAATGCAGGTGTTTGACATCTACCGGCACTAAGTGGATTTTTGGTATTAGATACAACATGTTTCCATAATAGAGGAGTTATTTTAAAACCAACTATTAAATCCAAGATTTGTCTAGCTTGTTGTGCATTAACTAAATCTATATTAATATGGGTTGGATTAAGGATTGCATTTTTAATAGCTGTTTCTGTAATTTCATGAAATATAATACGTTTAGTTTTTTTTATATCCAATTTAAATACATTACATATATGCCAAGCTATAGCTTCACCTTCTCTATCATCATCTGTAGCTAATATTACTTCATCACTAGTTTCAATAGCTTTTTTTATTTTAACTATTTGTGATTTTTTGCTGTCAATAATTTCATATTTAGCTTTAAAATTGTTATTAAAATCCACTTGTTTTAGATCATTTAATTGTGTAATATGCCCAAATGATCCTAATACTTTATATCCTGGTCCCAAAAATTTTTCTATTTTATTGCATTTAGCAGGAGATTCGACTATAACAAGTATATTATTATACATAATTTATTAAATATACATGGAAATATATATTTAATAAATTTATATCAATTTAAATTTAAATTGAAAAATTTAATGTTTGCGCGATTTGCGCGATTTTTTCGATTTTTTCGATTTTTTAACTTTGCGCGATTTGCTTACTTTGCGCGATTTGCTTACTTTGCGCGATTTGCTTACTTTACGCGAGCGACGTTTTTTACCTCCGGTAACACCTCCTAAGACCGCACTTAGATCTAAATTTCCACCTTTATGGATCATATTATATATTATATAATAATATTTTAATATTTTAAATAAAGGACTAAATAATATTATATTAAAATTAGTATAAAATATTATTTATTTAATGTTTGCGCGATTTTTTCGATTTGCGCGATTTGCGCGATTTGCGCGATTTGCTTACTTTGCGCGATTTGCGCGATTTGCGCGATTTGCGAGATTTGCGAGATTTGCGACCACCAGTTGTCACAGGAGATTCAACAACTTCAGCTTCATGTTCAGTCTCAACTTCATTAGTAGGTTCAACGGAAAGTTCTTCTGGATTCATTCTAATTATAATATATGTAAATATAATATTTTAGATTAAATTATATGACTAAATATTGTTAATTATTTTATAATCACGATAAGAAATAGATATTTCTTTATTTGTAGATTGAGGTTTTTTTTCGTGTTTTTTATGTTTTTTTTTACTAATATCATTTTGATTACATTGTTCTTGTTGTTTCAATGCACTATCAATATACAGGCGTTTTAATATATTACCAACTAAATAAGATGCTTCGTGTTGATCTAAATCACCAGATTCTATTTTTCCTAAAATTTCAAGAAATCTTTCAAAAATATTTAAATCTAATTGATCATTTTTAATTTTATTAAAAATATCTGTATAATTATTATATAAAAATCTTGCTTGATTTATACAAATATTGCTAAATTCTTGGGGATTTGTTTTAGATAATCTTTGGTATTTTATTTTTGCATTAATTAATTGTTTAACGTCATCTTTTATTAATTTGCTCTGTTTTCTGTCTCTAATTTCTTGTGTACAATCTTTAGTATTATTTGCATTAATTAGATTTTTTAAATCTAATTTTTGTGTATCATCTAAAATGGACATATGTATATGTTATATTAAATAGGTTATATTTAATATATAATTAATAATTCTAAATCTTTAAATATTATGTTATTTTATATAATATACTAAATATGATAAGTATAAATAAAATTAGTAAAAATTTAGTAAAATATAAATTATATATAATTTTGATACTTATTATAATTATAATATTTAATTATTCATATAGATATTTTAACATATTTGAGTACAATAACCCAAGCCCAATAAATGAAGAATTATTTAGAACAGACTTAGATACAGCAAAAACAAGTGGTACAGATATGAAAAATTCAGCAGTAGCGTCTATATCTTATTTTTGTCAAGATTATAATAATAGATTTAATATAAAAAATAATATGTGTATAGAAAGTGAAAATTTTGAGAACAGATGTAATATGGCTTCACATAAAACACCAAATTTTTCAACTATATCAAATAGTAAAGCAAATATACAATCTAGAAATGCACAGAAATTGTATCAATCTACTTTATGTAAAAATAAAATTTAAATTACTTCAAATCTATATTTTAATTAATAATATTATATTATATTAATTAAAATAATGGCAAATAGTGATATTTATAATGCTACATTGATTATAATCATTTTTACAATTTTAATGGGAAGTTTAAGTTTAACAATTACTTTAGCCGAGTTAAGAAAAAAATGGGATAGACACAGATGTAATCCATTGATTATGCCTATTGCTGGAAATTTAAATCCTGAAATTTCTACTTCAGAAAATTTCAAATACTGTGTTCAAGATATACAAACAAAATTTATGGAAATATTTTTAACACCATTTACGATAATAGTTCAATATTTACAACAATTAGGATTTACATTTATAAATATCTTTTCGTATTTAAAAGATATATTAAATACATTTGGACTAGATATAGATAATTTGTTTAACTATTTTAATGATATAATAGCAAAATTAATTTCTAAATTTGAATATGCATTAACAGAATTAACAGATATAATAGGTAATGTAACTACTGCATTAGAAGATGTCCAAAAACTTTATACAGATACTTTGACTCAAATAGAAGAAGAATATAATAAAGATGTTGGTGTAGGAGCATTAATTGTATCTTTGGAAGAAAGACCTGAAAGTAGTATAGATGACAATACAAATGAACAGGAAACTAATAGCAACAATTTATAAATAAATAAATAGATAAATAGATAAATAAATAAATAAATAAATAAATAAATTAATAAAAATTTATAAATACAAGAAGATAATTTAAAAGAGAAATGTATAATATATATTTAGTAAAATTTATATTATAAATTATATTATAATTTATGTATTTATTTTAAATGCATATTATAAGTTATGGTAGATAATAATAATATACTAAATGCAATAAATAATATATATGATGATATGTCATATACAGAAGCTTATAGTTATGATATATGGTTCACTATTGTTGTTTTTATAATATTTATATTGCTTATAATTTATTTTTATGTAATAGCTAATTTGAAAAAATTAAATAAAGATTGGGATAATATTAGATGTAACCCTGCATTTATACCATTTAGCGATATAATAACAAGAGGAAAATATAGTGTTAGAGGAAATTTCAAAAGTTGTTTAGATGAATTTACAAATGAAATAGCAATTGAATCTAGTAATCCATTTGAATTTATTTTTATAATACTAACAGGTCTTTTTAAATTTATATATAATTTGTTTATTAGATTTATGTTTGTTTTTGTTGATATTATAAATTTTTTATTACAACTTTTACATTATATATATATAAAATTTAAATTATTAACAAATGAAATAACATTTATATATATTAAAATACATGATATATTTAATAAAGCAATAGGAACAATATTATTATTTTTTTATTCTTTAACAAAAATGGTAGATATGGTTAAATATCTATTAATACTTATTTGTAATTGGTATTTTAGATGTATTGTTATACCTTTAGCTAGGTTAAATGTTCTTTTTTATACAATAAGTATGGTCTTGTTAGTTATTTTTTATATATTAGGTATATTTGTAGGTGTTTTAGTTTATAATCTTTATAATCCAGTTTTTTGGTATTCATATGGAATTATATTTACATTATGGATGGCAGTAACAGTAATATTATCATTTACTTTATCTACTTATGCAACTATTAATAAAATTCATGTAGTTTCATTAAATACTGGTCTAAATCTTAATTCTAGTATTATATCATTTGTAAATAGTTTTGGAACTAAAATGACTATACCCGATCGAATGGGTCCTGTTAAATTAGCAGAAAAAAGACAACAAGAAGTAGGACTAGATGAACTTCCTTCGAGTGAATGTTTTAAAGATGATTAATTAATAATATTAATAAATAATATTAATAAATGACCTGATATATAGAGATGTATATTTATATAGTAAATATAATTAAGTTATTAATAAATTAAATAAGATGCGTTTTAAATGTCCAAATGTGTAATATAATTTATATTATATTTATATAATTATATAATTATAATATAAATGATAAAAAAAAATAGAGATTTATATAAAAATAATGAAGTTAATAAAGTTATTTTAGTAATATTTTTATTAGTAATAATATTTCATAAATTAATATGGCATTTAATAGATAGATATTTTATTAATAAGAAAAGATATGATAATTTAAATAATATAAAACAAGATAAAAATGAAAAAAAATTAAAAATAATTAGTTATGATAATAATATAGAAAATTTTGAAAATAATTCAGATAAAACAATAAAAATGACCAATTTAAATGATAATATGATAAGTAAAATATTTAAGGATGATATAAATGTATCTAGTAATAAATTAGATGTAAATCCTGTAACAAATATATTTAAAGACAATACATTTAATCCAATATGTTGTATTGATAATAATCAATATTCGTCTTCAAATGGGTGTCCATGTATTACAATGGAGCAAGAATTTTATTTACAAAACAGAGGTTTAAATAAGACTGAATCAACATATGATAAGATAGAAAATCCGGGTTATAAAAATATATTTTTTAGTCCTAGTAAACAATTTAAAAATATGTAAATAAATATTTATATATAAAATATATATGTTAATCAATATAATATTTTATTTATTTTTATTAGTTAATGTTAAAAGTTATTGTATTAATAAATGTAATTTTATATTAAATAATAAAAAATATATAGGATACAAATCCAAAATTATAATGACTAATAATGATATGAGTAATGATGACAATGAATTTCCATCATTTAATGATTTTATTGAGAAACGAAGACAAAATGAAATTGAAGAACAAATAGAATATGAAAAATTATTTGATTATTATTTTAAAAAAAGAAAATATAAAAATTTAAATAAAGATTCAAAAAAAGTAGATAAAGAACGATATAAAAATATAAAACCTACTTGTAAAGATATTGAAATGTTAAATCGGGATATAACGTTAAATTGGTGTGATATTTTTATAACAGTCATGGTTCATCTAGATAAAAATTTTCCCCAAATATTGTATCAAGATATTTTTGAGATGCGTGATTTTTGTGATAATAATAAAGATGGCGATTATATATTTTATATTGGTTATTTTCCTTCAAATAAAAATTGTCGTGATGGCCCATATTTTATAGCCAGTGTTAAGTTATATCCTGAAGAAAGATGTATGAAAGTAATAAATATAATACAAAATCCAAATTATATAGATTTAGAAGATGATGCAAATAATATATTAAATTTTAAACGCGAACTAATGGCTTTGGCAAATGATTCGTGTATATTTTTTAAGTTTAATAATTTAAAAAACTCAACAAATAAATCTTATTATTATAGTTGGTTATATGAAATGTAATTTTTTTAGCTATAATAAAATTAAATAAATTTAAATAAATTTAAATAAATAGGTAAATATTATAGTATAATGTTAATAAAAGAATATATAGTTAGTAAAAGTGGAATATCGTGTATTGATACAATAATAAATTCAAATATATTTTCAGTAAATAATATATTATTTTATATTACAATGAGAACATTAGAATTAGCTATTAGAAATGTATATGAAACCAATAAAACTATAATAGAAAATATAGCTAATAACGATGATTTAATATGTAGAATAGCTTATTCTTAATATAATATAAAAATTTAAAATAATATAAAAATTTATTTATATTATTTTATAAATATGTATAGACTAATACCATTAAGAATTTTAAGACGTACACAAGGTGTTAAATTTGATGAAATGGTCCCTTCTGATATACCCAAAATACATGGTATAGATAGAGTAATTCATGGTCCAAATTCAATTTCGCCGGGTCCAATAGAAGATGCACCTGTTCCGATCAAAAGACCCTGGTATATGCATCCTGGACAAGATGACAATTTATTAGTTTTACAAGGAACTCGTTATGTTGATATTTTTGATGATAAATCTTTAAAAAAAGCTTCATTTATTGTTACACCAGATAAAGTATATAAAAACGACAAATTATATTATGATGGACCAGCAATGGTGGTTTGGCCTGCAGGTATTTTTCATAGAATAATTAGTGGTGAGGAAGGTTCTATTTCTGTAAATTTTTCAACTCGTACAAAGAATTATGATTTAAATAATAATTTTAATATTTATAATTTATGTACTACAACAGGAGAATATACTTTATTAAAAGATGGGTCAGATGACCAACCCGATTTATCATATAAATATCCGTCAAAAGAAATAGAGAATTTATTTAAAGAATCATAAAACTATTTTATAAATTTCAATATAAAAAAATAGAATATTTAATGTAAAAATTTGAATTAAATTTAAATTAAATATTAGCATATATTTTATAATATATATATTTTATATATTTTATATATTTTATATATTTTATATATTTTATAATATATATAATATATGAAAATTCATAATAAAACATGTGCAAGTTGTTTGAAATTTAATTTTAATAAAACTGTAAAATCCAGTAGAAAACATAAACCAAGATGGTTAGATAAAATTGATTATGTAGACAAATTTATAAATAGTTATGATAATTTTAATATAAATAATCCAAAAGTTTATGATCAAACTATAAATATTTTTGTAGGTAAAAAATATGCTAATTATAAAATATTGTATTGGGGTGCAAAAAATGATAATTCCATACTAATAAATGATGCTAAAAGTGCATATGGTGATTTTAAAAATAGTGGTGTATCAAAGATAGATAATTATGGATTTGTAACGATTAAGTTTTCTACGCCACAAAATTATTATACAAAAATAAAAAATGGTTTATATGATAAAACTTTTTTTAAACACATTCATTATGTATTATCTAATAAATCATGTGATAAATGGAATACTAATATTTATACAAAATTAGTACATAATAATTATAATTATAAAGAATTTATTTATAATTTAAAAAATAAAAAAAGTATAATATTGAATGTATTGCCTAATGAAATTTATGCAAAAGATCATATAAATGACACATATAATTTACCATATAATAAAATAGATAAAATGGATTATAAAGAATTAAAAAAATGGTTTATGGAAATAATTAATTTGCATTATAAAGATATACAAACATTAATAAAACAAGATAAAATAAAATTATATGAGATTCCTATAATATGTTATTGTGCACATAATAAATGTACAGCATCATTATTAGCAACAGAATCTTTAATGAGAAAAGGATTTGTTAATGTGAGTCACTATAAAAATGGTATGTTAGAATACAAATATAAGCAAGAAAAAAAATAATAAATTTATATATTATATAAATTAATATAATATATGAAAAATTATGATATAACAATAATTGGTGGAGGAATATCTGGTATATATACTATGTACAAATTAAAAAAAAATAATCCTAATTTAAATGTTATTTTATTAGAAAAAAATGAAAGATTAGGTGGTCGTGTTTATACTTTTAAAGATACAATAAATGGTATAAAATATAATATGGATTTAGGAGCTGGTAGAATAGGATATCATCATAAAAATATGATTGAATTAATAAATACATTACAAATGGAAAGAGATATAATACCAATTAGTAATACAGAAAATTATATAGAATATGATAGTAAAAAGAATACTTCACAAGATAAATCTAGATTGAAATTAATATATAGTACAATAATAAATAAATTTTTTAATAGTTATAAAATAAAAAGATTATCAAAATTATTTTTACAAAGTACGTACTTAAATAATGTATTTCATAAGTTTTTCAACAAAAAAGATTATACTAATATCGTTAATCAATTTGAGTACAAAAATAAATTATATCATTTAAATAGTTATGATGCAATTAAATATTTTAAAGATGATTATAATTCCACGAGTAAATTTTTTATAATGAAAAATGGATTTAGTAGTATAATAGATAAAATGGTCGGTATTATAAATAATAATAAAAAACAAAATAAAAAATATAAAATAAAAAATAATAGTTTTGTACAAAATATACAATATAATAAAGAAATTAATAAATATATTATTAATTATACAACAAATATCAGCGAAAAAACTATAAATTCAAATATAGTAATATTGGCTTTACCTAGAGAAGATTTAATTAAGTTTAATATATTAAATTGCTATAGAGATGATTTAGATACGATAAATGAAATAAGTAAAGTACGTATATTTGAAATATATGATACAAAACAAGAAGTCTGGTTTAAAGACATAAAAAAAACGGTAACTAATCAAGAATTACAATTTATTATACCAATTAACCCAGATACGGGCATGATTATGTCTAGTTATAATGAAAATATCAAACAAGATAAAAATTTTTGGAATGAATTGTACAAAAAAGGTAAAAATAATTTAAAATTTGTATTAAATGAACAATTAAATAAAATTTTTAGCTGTTATAATATACAAGTTCCAATGAGTAAATATATTAAATTTTATTATTGGCCTATGGGAGTTGCTTGTTGGAAAAAAAATGTAGACAGTGAATTACAACATAAAAAAATAGAAAATTTAATGCCAAATTTGTATATATGTGGTGAAAATTATTCTACATATCAAGCTTGGTGTGAAGGAGCTCTAATTAGTAGTAATAATATATTAAATAGATTAGAGAAAAATTATTATCTAAAAAGTAGAATTTTTACAAGAAAAATAAGAAAAAATAAATAAAACAATTTTACTTTATTATTGTCTAATGGTGTAAAAAATATAAAATTGATTTTATTATTCTACTATCAATATATATAAATTACCAATTGAACACATACAATCAAGATACAATCATGGATTATCTTGAGAATCGTATTCTTAAACTTGAGAAAACTGTTAAAAAATTAATGAAATCAAATAATATTGTTATGCCTAGAAAATTTGGAAAAGATGTTAAATCTAGAGCAGGAAGTACGAGAAATGGATTTAATAATACATTTGCTAATTATAATAGCAAACTTGTAACAGAAGAACAATTATTAGATAGAAATAATAAATTAAATATAAAACCAAATATATGTATGTATTGCAAAGTTCATACTTCAAAAATAACCAAAGACCATCTCATACCTACATGTAATACATCAACATCAATATTTGGACAAAATAATGATCTAAATATTGTACCTGCTTGTAGTTTTTGTAATGGTACAAAAGGTGGTAAATCAGGTGAAGCATTATACAAATGGCTCATGGAAAAATTAAATTGGTCTTCTGAAGAAGTAGATGTATTATCAAGATGGATTAATGATACTAAAGATTATTTATATTTTAATAAAGAAGAGGATATTAAATATATAATTGAACAACATAAAGATCTAAATATAATTCATGATAGTCTACAAATAAGCTGTATAAATAAAGAACCTATATTGATAGGACTTTGTAATAAATTGAATAAAATTGCAAAAGAAAGGGGATACAATATTGAATCATAAAACAAAATTTAACTATTTTATTTATAATAAAACAACTTTACTTTATTAGTGTCTTTGGATTTAAACCATTTTTTATTATATTTTTACATAATTTATCTTTATCAACTGTTTGTGTGGTATTAAGTACAACTTCTGTAAATTTATCCTCCTCTTTGTCTGTTAAATTTGCTTTATCTATAACCTGATTATAAAATTTATCTAATTGGTTTTTTGTGTATTCACTCGATAAAGGTTCTACTATATTATATAATACATCTCTATCTTTTACCCATTCATTATCTTTATTTTTTATAACCATCTGTTGTCTAGATTTATCTAATGAATAATAGGGTTTTTCATAATCATCTAG
>Ga0163111_10001517_pt1 | contig 14379 bp, 12 predicted proteins | sample CRUFie1St18metaG_FD_109645 | JGI IMG/M metagenome (GOLD analysis project Ga0163111, IMG submission 109645) | Marine microbial communities from the Costa Rica Dome - CRUD Field 142mm St18 metaG | ecosystem: Environmental > Aquatic > Marine > Oceanic > Photic zone | place: Costa Rica: the Eastern...
GCAGGATCGACCCAAGTTGTGGTGAGTTTACAGCCCGTTGGTAGAGTTAGCGAGGCACCGCTAGACTGTCCGTCGCTGTACTTTGCCGCATGGCGCCATTATTGTGGCACGGCGACTGCCATTAGATTTCCCCGCCCGGAGCGCCCTATCAACGCACCCTTACAACCGTCTGAGATCGGCTCAGCCAACGCAGATATTGCCGGCGAGCAACCGTTGCGCATCGCGCTACTGGGCTACCGTTCAGCGCCATTTTCAGGTGGCCAGGGCGTATACCTTCGCTATCTCAGCCAGGCGCTCGCCGCGCTGGGACACCGGGTCACCGTGATCTCGGGCCCGCCTTACCCGCAGCTTGTTGACGGCGTGACACTGGTCAAATTGCCAAGCCTTGACCTCTACGCGCGCGAGTCCATGGTCGTGCCGCTATCTGAATTGCGCGACCCGCTGGAGCGTCGCGAATGGATGAGTAAGTTGACGGGTGGATTTGCAGAGCCGTGGACTTTCGGCGAGCGGGCTCGCGACTGGCTGCTCGCCCATGCCGATATGTTTGATGTGGTGCATGACAACCAGACACTGGCTGACGGCATACTGGATATCCAGCGATCGGGCATGCCTGTCGTCACCACCATTCACCACCCGATCACGCGCGACCGTCGCGTCGCGCTCTCGGAAGAGCCGCGTTGGTGGTGGCGTCTATTGATTCACCGATGGCACCGATTCTTGTCGATGCAAGCACGTGTGGCGTCTCAGTTAAATCATGTCGTGACAGTGTCGCAGCTGTCTGCTGCCGACATCATCACTGACTTTGGTGTGATGCCCAATGCGATCAAGGTCGTCCCGAATGGGGTGGATACCAGCCTCTTTAGACCCCTTCCGGAGATTTCACGTCGGCCACGACAGATTATGGCGACTGCCTCTGCAGACGCGCCGTTAAAAGGACTTCCAATTTTACTTCGGGCGCTCAAGAGATTGGCTGACGCAGACTCATCTTGCGAGCTGGTGTTGATTGCCCGGCCCAAACCCAGCGGTGACACCGAGGTGCTCATCGAACGCCTTGGTCTGCAGGATCGGATTCGCTTTGTGGCCAACGTGAGTCACGAGGACATTAACCGACTCTATGCCGAGAGCGCGGTGGCGGTCGTGCCATCTCTCTATGAAGGGTTTGGGTTGCCGGCGGTCGAGGCTATGGCAGCCGGCATTCCTCTCGTGTCGACCGATGGCGGCGCGCTCAGTGAGGTCGTTGGGGAAGGAGGCTTGCAGGTTCCGGCTGGTGACAGCACCGCACTTGCCGACGCGATTGATCGCGTATTGAGTGACCCTGAACTGGCTGAGAAGCTGGCGCAAAGGGGTCTCGAGCGCGTGCGCCAGCGCTTCTGTTGGTCGGTCTGTGCGGGTCAAATGGTTGATCTGTACCGCAAGAGCATTGCCGCATGCTGACTATCGATCTAGATAAGCTCGCTATTGCGCCCGGCCAGATTTGTCTGGATGTGGGGTGTGGTGAGGGGCGGCACGCATTGGCGGCTTATCTGCTGGATGGAGTCGTGTCGATAGGCGTTGACTTGTCCGAGCGTAACCTTGCCACTGCGAGAGGGCGCGTTGTGGATATGCAACCTCATGCGCCCAGGGGTGTGGTGGGGTTTGCGGCGGGCGATGCGACGGCACTCCCCATGGCAGACGATACGATTGACGTGGTAATCGCCAGTGAAATTTTGGAGCACATTCCCAATTATCTCTGCGTACTTGAGGAAGCGATGCGCGTGCTGAGGCCGGGAGGGCGGCTGTGCGTAAGCGTGCCGAGACAGTGGCCCGAGTGGATATGCTGGCAACTCAGTGAAGGTTACCGCACGACGCCTGGGGGCCATATCCGCATCTTTGACTCGACCCATTTACGTCGCGAGATTGAACAGCGCGGTTTCACCTATGATGGTGGAGGCAGTGCACACGCGTTGCATGCGCCATACTGGTGGTTGAAGTGTTTGTTTTGGCAGCGGGATCAGGAACCCTGGATGGTGCGTGCCTATCACAAACTACTGGTCTGGGATCTGATGCGTCGTCCGTGGTTGACCCGTTTGTTTGATAAGTTGCTCAACCCGGTTTTAGGTAAAAGCATCGTGCTTTATTTCGTCAAGCCGCTGCCTGGCGAGGCGGCATCGCAAGGTGCTATCGCATGAATGCGCCGTTTCTTACTTCTGGCGTCTTCCCTACGCAGTGGTTGCGACCCACCGTCGAGTTTCTCCTCAACACTCAGCGGCCATCGGGGGAGATACCCTGGTTTGAGGGCGGCCATACTGATCCGTGGGATCACACAGAGGCTGCGATGGGTCTTAGTATTGCGGGTGAATGGGATGCCGCTGAGCGTGCCTACCACTGGCTTGCTGACAGGCAGCTTGAAGATGGTAGCTGGTGGGCGTGCTATCGAGACGAACAGCCAGATGCGTCAGTCGAGCGGCGCGAAACGAATTACGTGGCCTATATTGCCACCGGCGTCTGGCATCACTTTTTGATCACTGGCGATGATGCATTTTTGCAAACCCTGTTTCCCGCTGTGCAACGGGCCATTGATTTCGTTTTGCAGTACCAGAGCCCAGAGGGAGAGATTGACTGGGCGGTGGATTCAAAGGGTGCGCCTCTGGGGGATGCGTTGGTCACGGGCTGCAGCTCAATCTATAAGTCGCTCGAGTGCGCCATATTGATTGCCGAAATGCTTGGACAACAAACCTCATCTTGGCGGTCTGCCCGCGCCCGCTTAAGTGAGGCATTGAGGCACCATCCTGCCCGTTTCGATCGCACCTGGGAGAGCAAGTCCCGCTACGCAATGGACTGGTTCTACCCGATTCTTGCAGGCTGGGTGACGGGAGAGGATGCGCGAGAACGACTGGTAAATCGCTGGGACGAATTTATTGAGCCGGGCATTGGTTGTCGGTGCGAGAATCACCAACCTTGGGTAACGGTGGCGGAGTCTTGTGAGCTTACCTTGGCTTTACTCGCCGCAGGCCAGCGAGACCAAGCCATCGCGCTCTTTGGTTGGTTGACGCAGTGGCGAGATATCGACGGCGGCTGGTGGACGGGCTACCAGTTCGCTGAGCAGGTCCTGTGGCCGATGGAGAAGCCAACCTGGACTGCCGGGGCTGTGTTGCTCGCGGCTGATGCGCTCGCAGAGCATACTGCTGCCAGTTCGCTATTTCTTAAAACCGCGCTCCAAGCTTGACCCTTTAACAAGCCGTCACGGTGCGTGGATGCTATTTTGCAACGCGCAGACCTTGAATTAATAAACCTATAGGAGCCGGGCAGGGCGGTTAAATGCGGTAATGCGCTGGTGCTGTCCCTCAGAAGAGGGTATTCGCTGCGCACACCACACCTGCTCGTTACATTGGTCGTCGGCGTCGGGCACACCACTATGGGGCGATGCGAGTTAGGCCCCTCAGGCTATCTACGCTGCCCAGAGGTTCGAACAGTCCCGACTGAGAAGCTAACTGCCAGATAGTGAAGGGCGCCAATCCACCCATAGCGGGGCCAGGGAAGACATCATGGATTGCGAGTATGCCGCCGGGGCGAATGTGAGGTGCCCAGGCCCGGTAGTCCGTGAGCGCCGACTCCAGGCTGTGGCTACCATCGATGAACACCATGCCCAAACCTGTCTGCCAGTGTGGTGCGAGTTGGCCACTGCTCGCAACAATTGGCACCACAGCCTCTTCTAGTCCGGCTTGAGCAATGTTGCGTCTGAACTCGGTAAACGTGTCGACTTGGCCAGTCGCATCAATTAAGGCTGGATCATGATGACTCTCGCCCGGCTGATGCTCCTCTGATCCCCGATGATGATCGACAGCGTATACAACTGTGCCATGCGGCTGGGCCGCCTGCGCCAGCCACAGCGTTGAACGCCCGCAGTAACTGCCAATTTCCAGAACTGGACCGAGTTTCGCTGCGGTGACGGCCCAATCATAGAGTTGCCGACCTTCATGGTCCGGCAAAAAGCCCCGGACTGATTCATCCGGGGCTTGAGCAGGTTGGTGAGAGGTAGGCTCGGACACAGCGGGCGGTGTCGAGTAGGGCCTGATGTTACTTAGCGGCCGAAGCGGTTGGTGCGGCTGGCGGCAGCAAGAAGCCTTCCAGTCGCGCGATGTCTTCCGGAGACAGCGTGCCAGCGACTTCCTTCAGGCGCAGGGAGTTGATGACGAAGTCATAGCGGCTGTTGGCGTAGTCACGCTGCGTAGCAAACAAATTATTTTGGGCGTTCAGCACATCAACAATATTTCGCGTGCCCACCTCATAGCCTGCTTGCGTGGCATCGAGGGCGCTTTGGCTAGAGACGATCGACTGCTTCCGAGCCATCACCCGTGACACATCGGAAACCACGGTCATATGAAGCGATCGCGCCTGTGTCACGGTAGTGCGCGTCAGATTAATGCGCGATTCCCGTGCGGCGTTGAATTGCTCTGCAGCGCGCCGTCGGCTTGCACTGATAGCGCCGCCCGACGATAGCGGGAGATCAAAGCGAATCTGCCAGGTCTCGTTGGTTTGTTCGGAATTTGGCTGAAAGACGAAATCGCTGTTCGAATCCTGAAATGTGGTGCCAGTGGTTTCGCTATCTTGATAACGGTAACTGGCCGTTACAGTTGGCGCATGGCCCATTCGTGAGGAGGTGGCGTTTTGCCTGGCAGCTTCCTCGGCGAATCGTGCGGCGGCGAGGCGGTAGTTGTTCGTCATGGCAAAATCGACCCACGCTGCACGATCGGCTGGCTGGGGGGTTTGCGGATCAAATTCTTCGCCCAAGACAAAGAGTGGCCCCGGCGCCTGACCCGTCAGTACAGACAGGTTTTCTTTTGCGACCGCGACATTATTTTCATCCACAATGCGCGTCACCTGCGCCAAATCGCGCGCCGCTTCAGCTTCATACACATCTGTGATGGCGATTAGACCGACTTCAAACCGCTGTCGTGTCTGCTCGAGTTGGCGTTCAAAAGCGCGTTCCTGTGCCTGAGAGGCCCGAAGGTTATCTTGCGCGCGGAGCACACCGAAGTAGGCTTGCACCACCCTGACAATCAGGTCCTGTTGTGCCGCGGAAAGGTTCGCTTCTGCTTGTCGAGAGGTTTCCTTACCGGCCTTCCATCCGAACCAAGCAGAAAGGTCAAACAGCGTCTGCGACAGGCTCACGTCGTAGCCGTCTGTCTCCGTCTTGGTGACTGATGTCACATCGACCTCGTCGAATAAGGGTTCGCCAGGAACGGGATTGTCCACAAAAACCAAGTTGGGTCTGGTGGAGTCGTTTTCAGAGTCGGCATAGGAGTATCCCGCCCGCGCTTGAGGGAGCAGCGGCGCCAGCGCCAACTTTTCCAATTCGATGTCGGCGTTATATTGCGCGATCTGAGCTTTCAGCTGAGCGTCGTTCTCAAGCGCCAGCTCGTAGATGTCGATTAGCGTCTCGCCTTGTGAGGTGGCTGCCAGCATGCCAGCGGTAAGCATGGCGGCGAGTTTAGTGAGTAGTTCCGTGGATAAAGTGCCGATGGGACGATGCAGTGTAGGCATAGCGTCAGGGTCTGCGTTATTTCCGGACGGCGAGTCTACCACTCCGCCAGTCCTTTTGGCGGCACCAAAACCGACAACATTTGGCAGTCCTCGTAGTGGAGCGGCTTGCTACACTTAGTCCCATGTCAGACCGCATTCAGCATTCCAGTGCATCGCGCCGCCTCCGTAAGAGGTATCACATAGACCTGTCGGACCTGCACGCCCAGTGTGAAGCGAACTACCACCGCCTGATGCGGCTCTTCCCTGGTTACGAGCAACAAACGCGGTGCGCTTTTGAGGCTGGAGACGCACAGATTGAGCTCGAAGTCACAGCCCGAGATCGGTATACCACTGATATGCGGCTTCGCTATCAAGGTGCGATCTCCCAGCCAGGCTCAGCGAGCGCCCTAGATCTGCGGCTGTATCACGACGCCCGTATGGCGGAAGTTGTGCATTGTAAGACATCAAGACGTTTCGAGGCTCGTTACCGGTATCCGAACCCGGAGATGTTGCAGCGAGACGAGAAGTTTCAGCAGAACCGCTTCGCTGCAGAGCTGATGGAGTTTTGCCTCAATAATGGTCGCTCCACGGACGCGCCCCTGCAGGGTACAGATCCGCGTTGACCATGAACGCGCTGGCTGGGGCGATGCGTCTCGATACGGCCGATGCCGCGCGCATCCTCCAGTTATCCGATACCCATCTCATGGCGTCAGCGGGCGGCACTCTTCTCGGGCTCGATACGGACGCGTCTTTTGCTGCAGTGTGTCGATTGGTGGCATCTCTCGAGCCAATTGACGCTGTGTTACTCACTGGGGACCTCGCGGGTGATGAGGCGGAATCAGCCTATCAGCGAATCGATCAGGCGGTTTCAGCGCTTGGTGTCCCCAGTTTCTGGTTGCCTGGAAACCACGATGCAGTGTGGTCTGAGGGGCATGCCTTGTCTCGTTACTTCCAGCGCAGCATTCATCTGCCGCACTGGGATGTGTTGATGCTGAATACCCAGCATGCCGGCGCTGTGGCGGGGTATCTGGACGAGAGTGAATTGCAAGCTTTGCGCGACGCCGTTGCGCACGCTGAGACCTCGGGGCGGCCTCTGCTGGTGGCAACCCATCATCCTTTGCTGCCGGTGGGCTCAAAATGGCTTGACGAAATCGGCGTGCAGAACGCCGTAGAGGCGCTTGAGGTCCTTACGGTTTTGGGGGAGCGAGCGGTCGTGGTGTCCGGGCATGTGCATCAGGACTCCGCGCAGGTGCATCAGGGCGTGCGGTGCCTGACGTCGCCCTCAACCTGCGTACAATTCGCGCCGATGTCAGCGGAGTTTCAGTTAGACTCGCTGGCGCCGGGATGCCGAGAGCTGACGTTGCACGCGGATGGATCCTGGGAAACCGCAGTGCGCCGTGTAACTGACGAAATGTTCTCCGTTGATTTGAACTCGCCGGGTTATGCCTAGGCACTTTGAGTGTAAGCTCATACAACGTGGGTGCTGACTCAGTATTGAAGTACAAGCGGTGCGCCGGCCCGCATCTATTGATTGGAAGTTCTGAAAAGCATGACGAAATATAACGCCGACGCCATTGAGGTCCTCACTGGACTGGAGCCTGTTCGCAAGCGGCCTGGTATGTATACCGACACCACCCGCCCCAATCACTTGGCGCAGGAGGTGATCGACAACTCCGTCGATGAGGCCCTCGCCGGGCACTGTAGTCAGATCGACGTTGTGCTCCATGCTGATGGCGCGCTCAGCGTGACAGACGATGGACGCGGCATGCCCGTTGACTTGCATCCGGAACAAAAATTGCCCGGCGTAGAGGTGATACTGTGTACCCTTCACGCGGGCGGAAAGTTCTCGGACAAGAGCTATCAGTTTAGCGGCGGCCTGCACGGCGTTGGCGTGTCGGTAGTGAATGCCCTGTCGGAGCTGTTGGAAGTCACTATTCGTCGCGATGGAGACGTCCATACCATGGCATTTTCCGGTGGTGACAAGACTGCCGATCTGAAAGTAACTGGCAGCTGCGGCAAGCGCAACACGGGCACAGGCATCCGTTTCAAGCCTGATCCGCAGTACTTTGATTCAGCCAACTTCTCCTTGCCCAGGTTAAGCCACGCGTTGCGCGCCAAAGCGGTCCTGTGTCCCGGCCTCAAGGTCACCTTCACCGACGAGAAGAAAAAAGAGAAAACCGAATGGCACTATGAGGATGGTATTTCCGACTATCTCGCCGACGCTACCATCGATTTTCCGGTGATCCCCGAGACGCCGTTCAGGTCGCATTTCGAGGGAGAGACCGAGGCTGTGGACTGGGCCATTCAGTGGTTGCCCGAGGGTGGCGAGGTCGTAGCCGAATCCTACGTGAATTTGATTCCCACGCTGCAAGGGGGCACACATGTAAATGGCCTGCGCTCTGGCTTGCTGGAAGCCATGCGCGAATTCTGTGAACTGCGCAATCTACTCCCTCGCGGGGTCAAACTGGCCGCCGAAGATGTGTGGGATCGCTGTTGTTTTGTCTTGTCATCTAAGCTGCAGGATCCACAGTTCTCTGGCCAGACAAAGGAGCGTCTGTCCTCGCGTGAGGCGGCTGGCTTTGTTTCGGGCGTTGCAAAAGACGCTTTCGGGTTGTGGCTGAATCAGCACACCTCCGATGCGGAGCGACTCGCTGAGCTCTGCATCGACCGTGCGCAGGGCCGGCTCCGCTCGGCCAAAAAAGTTGTGCGCAAGAAACTGGCGTCGGGCCCTGCACTGCCGGGCAAGCTGGCCGATTGTTCAAGCGAAGACCCGGAGCGTGGCGAGCTGTTTCTGGTTGAGGGGGACTCGGCGGGAGGCTCGGCGAAGCAGGCGCGCGATCGCGAGAATCAGGCGATCTTGCCGCTGCGGGGCAAGATCCTGAATACCTGGGAGGTCGACGCCGTTGAAATCCTCGCCTCGCAGGAGGTCAACAACATTTCGGTGGCGCTGGGCATCGATCCGGGCAGTTCTGACCTGAGTCAGCTGCGCTATCACAAGGTGTGTATTTTGGCTGACGCCGACTCCGATGGGCTTCATATCGCCACGTTGATTTGTGCTCTGTTCCTTCGGCATTTCCGGCCACTTGTGCGGGCTGGGCACGTGTTTGTTGCCATGCCGCCGCTTTACCGTATCGATGTGGGTAAAGAGGTTTACTACGCCCTCGATGAATCCGAGAAGAATGGCATCCTCGAGCGCCTAGAAGCGGAGAATAAACGCGCCAAGCCAGCCGTGCAGCGCTTTAAAGGACTGGGCGAGATGAATCCGCCGCAGTTGCGCGAGACCACCATGGATCCGGACACGCGGCGTCTTGTGCAATTGGTGCTCGATGAAGACGGCGACACCGATAGTACCTTCGATTTACTGCTGGCGAAAAAGCGGGCGGGTGACCGTAAAACCTGGCTTGAAGCGAAAGGGGATCTCGCCGACATCGCGAGCTGATGTAGCGATAACCCTATATAGGGTTGCTCTAGGGCGGCTGATATCCGAGAGAAAAACCGGCGCCCCGTACTAAAGACACTGAGTATTAGGCATCAGACGTCGGGGTTCAGGCGGCCGTCCAGGAATCAGACCGAGAGCCGACACTGAGTAGCCCAGAGCCCGAGCTCTAGGCCTTGGGGCAAGCCTTGAGTTTTCCAGCTAATGGCCAGACCGGCCCAGATTGATCGAGCGGCGATCCGATTCACTCGCTGCCCGCGGGCACTTTTCATTACAGTGTGATCGAAGCAACTGGGGTCTGGCGCCGCCCCGGTCGCTATCCCAGATAATGCGGTGCGGCCGAGTCCAGAATATTCAGGACGCCGTATAGTGAGCAGTCTTTTTGCCGATCTTTTTGTCGGCACACACAGGAGCACACATGATGAAAACGCGGTTTGCAGTGGCTTTGGCGGTGTCAGCGCTGCTGTCTCCTCTGGCGCTTGCCGACTGGCAGGTTGGGGTCGGCTCACAAGTGCAGTTTGTGTCAATCAAGAACAACACGGTTGGCGAAGTCAGTCATTTCGAAACCCTTTTCGGCTCGGTGACTGACGCGGGAGACGTTGAGGTGCGGGTGGTGTTGGACTCGGTTGAGACCAACGTTGGCATCCGCAACGAGCGCATGAAGAGCATGCTGTTTGAGGTGGGGCTTTACCCCGAAGCGGTGATCACCGCGAAGCTGGATACTGGGTCCATGGCGGCACTGTCTAGCGGTGGCTTGACCAATATGTCGCTACAGATCGACTTACATGGCCAGAGCGTGACTAAGGACGTGCAGCTGAACGTTGCGGTGACGGATCAGGGCGTGACAGCGACGACCACTCAGCCCATTTTGCTAACTGCCGCGGAGTTCGGTTTGGAAGGTGGTGTGGCCGCGCTTCAAGCGGTCGCCGGCCTCAACGCCATTAGCCGGGTAATTCCTGTCACAGTGGCGTTGCAGCTGGTCCCGGCAAGCTGAGCCCGATTACTGTAGACCCGCGCCCCGTGCCGTTTTCCTTAGCTCAGCTTGATAGCGCTAAACAGCCTGCCTATCACCGGCTAGTTGGCTGTAATGCATAAGGGCCGCGATCACATTGGTTTGACCCGGCGCGGCACGGTTTGTTGCTTTGAGTGTTGCCAGTGCCTCTGCAGTGCGCCCCTGATCATGCTGAGCTACGGCGTAAACGTAGTGGTAATAGCTCGGCGTTTCTTCGAGTGAGGCGGCTTTTTCCAAAGCACCCAGTGCGGCATCGCCGTTGCCTTCTCGCACCTCTAGTAGCGCAAGACTGAACCACAGTGACGCATCTTTTTGATTAAGCGCGATCCCGCTTTCCAGCGTTGCCCGCGCGGCGGTTTCTTTGCCCTGAGCGCGGTAGAGGTCTGCAAGATTCACCCGACTGGCACTCGCCTGAGGGTTTTTTTCAAGCGCAGACACCAGAAGTGCCGCGGCCTCCTTGGCATCGCCACGGGCCTGCTGAAAGCCACTCAACTGGGTAAGCACCGACGGCATGTCGAGATGCTGCGATTGCACATGAACGTACTCTTTAAAAAGCGCATCCAGTCGGCCCGCTGCCTGCGGCTGACCCTCCGCGGTTGCTTGATGCCCGGGCAACCCTTGTGTCGCCGACGTTAGCGTGCCGGTCATTGGCGGCATCAGCCCCGCCAATCGTTCTGCTGCCACCATCCTCACTGCAAGCACGGGATCTTGGGCCAATGGCAGCACGTGCTCGAGCTGTTGCTCGGGCGGTAGCTGCTCCGCTGCTTCTGCCGCTGCCAAGCGAATCAGGGGGTCGTCGCTCTCCAACCACAAGGGAAGGGAGGGTATAAGCCTCTCGGGGAGCAGACGACCTAGCTGGGTAATCGCAGAGGCCCGAAGCATGGGGGTGTTATCCGTGTTATTGGCTGTCTCTAACAGCACCGGTGCGGCGCGCACGTCACCGCGCCCAGCTGCGTGAAACGCGCGCGCGGGGTGATTCCGGCGATCTGCAAAGCGCACCCCCCAATCCACCAAGGCCGAGTAGGCCCAGTCCGCACTCTGGTCGGTATGGCATTGGTTGCAGGCATTGGGCGCGCCTGTGCTCATGGACAGATCAGGCCGCGGGATGCGTATGCTGTGGTCACGCCGCGAATCGACCCCCATATAAAGCTGACTCGGCATGTGGCAGTCCACGCAGGCGCTCCCAGCCGATGCGAGCTGATGCCGGTGGTGAGTGGGGTTGTCATAGGTGCTGGTGAGATGACACTGGGCACACACGCCGTTGCCTTCCACCACTAACTGGTTGCTGTGCGGGTTGTGGCAGTTTGTACAGGCCACCCCGGCCTGATGCATTTTGCTCTGGATGAAGGAGCCGTAAACGTATACCTCGCCGCGGATCTGCCCACCAGGCCAGTAAAGCGGCTCCTCGATGAAGGCTAGGCGGTGGGTATCTAGCAGCGGCTTGCCCGGGTGGTACTCGCCCAAGGTGCCGCGCCGGGCGTGACAGCGTGCGCAGCTATCAATCTGATGGTTTGAGGTCAGCGGGTCACGCCGCTGTGCGATATCGGCGCCCTCGGCCCACTGCCATACTCCTCTCGCCCTGAGGCTCATCGCAAACCCCGTCTGGGCGGGAGATAGGCTCCCCGCATTGACGAGCACGACGTGCTCACTGCCGGGCCCGTGACAGGCCTCACAGCCAACATCGATTTGCTCGTAGTGGGTGTCAAACCGATCGTTCGCTGCATCATAACGTTTCTCTACGTCGGTGCTGTGGCATTCCGCGCAGCTGGTGTTCCAGTTAAAGAATCCACCCGTCCAATGCAGCGGGTCGCCGGCCGCAATGTGCTCTTCGGGGTAGAGGTGATACCACCGCTGCCCGCCCTCGCTCTTGGGCCGGGTATCCCAGGCAATCGAGAGCGCCTGCAAGCGGCCGTTGCCGAGGGGTAATAAATATTGCTGCAGGGGCTCAACCCCAAACACATACTCGACTCGATAGGTTTCCAGCTCACCCGCGGCGTTGTCGGTCTCTATGAAAAAGGCGTCTCCTTTTTTGCTGAAAGTGGTGATCTCGCCAAAATAATCAAAGGTTGCGTTGTTGAAGTCCCCCAATACCGTTTCAAGCGTGGCGTTCTGCATCGCAAGATCGTGGTGGGAGTTTGTCCAGTCGGTAGCGGCATGCTCGTGGCAGCCAGCGCAGGCGGCATTGCCAAGATACGTCGCACTGTCAGCCCATGCGCTTATAGATGTGACCAGCAGCAAGGTAGACGCGACGCGCCAGCTGCCTAACCATTTGCGGCAAGAAAAAATCATGACAACGAAGTGTGCCCCCTCAGGGCAAGTCTAAGGCAATCGCGGTGCAGTCAGGGCTAGTGACGTCGACCGAATAATCGAGATTGAGGTGAAGGTTGATTGTGAGGCAGTACTTTACGTGGGTCGTAGAGGTGAGATCCAGTAGCGCATAAAACCCGGTGAGTACGGATTCCACCATGCTCCGCTTCATGGCGTATTGCCAATCTGAGTCACCAGAGCCGCCATAGTATAAATCAGCGTCTTTTGAGTAATTAAAAGTCGCATAGCTCTGGTTGATATGATGACTTAACCGCAGGTGATAAAACATTAGATCACCTGTGTGAGGGCTCATTTGGTGAGACTACACCCGCTAGGCCCTCGGCCTTATGCTGTGCATCAATATCCGGAGCGCGCCTGACAAAGGCGCCGGCCCAGCTGCCTGCCATTGCCGGCAAAGTGAGATAAAAATCAGGATAGAAACGCCAGTTAGGGTAGTAGCGATCAGGGTGCTGGAGGGGCGTCAGCGCTTCTAGATCTTGCTCCAGCGCCTCAATCTTTGCTTTGAGCGCAGCAAAATTATCGTTGACTTCGCTCGCTCGCGCCGGTTCCCCATCGCGGAAGATGGTTAAGGTCTGCGTCCAACCTGCAAAGTGCCAGAGCATGGTTACTGCAGCAACGGCTACCAGAGTGAGCGGTCTGTTTTGGATCCGGCTCGTTTCCAAGATAGTTCTGATAGCAACTCTGAGCGTGTTACATCATTGTATCACCGACACTCCGTTGCACGCCGGTTGGCGGGCCTTTTTCCGGGTGAGTCTTCCGTGCGAGTCGATATACGTCTACCTTAGCGCCCCCTCCCCGCTCGCCATCAGCCTGCCGGGTCGGCTAAGCTCGTTGCATTAATTTGTGAACAGACAGTGAATGCTTATGCACATTGGCATCTTGAGAACCGACTCCGTTAGGCCCGAGTGGGTACCCACCTACGGTGAATATCCAGACATGTTTGAGCGCCTGCTATCGTCCGAGGACGACACCCTGAGATTCACCACTTGGCACGTCGAAGCGGGCGAGCTGCCCGACAGCGTTGATGCGGCGGATGGCTTCTTGATTACCGGTAGCAAGAGCAGTGTTTACGACGACAAGGACTGGATCCGGGCACTTGAGGACTTTGTGCGCGAGTGCCACGCCGCACGGCGTAAAGTGATTGGTATCTGCTTTGGGCACCAGCTGGTGGCTCAGGCGTTGGGCGGAACAGTCGGCAAATCAGACAAAGGCTGGGGTGTAGGCGTGAATTGTTATAGCGTTGACGAGGCAGCATTCGATCTGGCCGATGGCGATCAATTTTGCCTGCTGGCCTCACATCAGGATCAAGTAATGGCCATGCCGCCCGGCGCCCAACAGATTGCCACCAATGAACATTGTGAGGTGGCGGGCATGACACTGGGTCATCACATGCTGACCTTTCAGGGCCATCCTGAATTCACTCCCGAGTACTCGCGCGAGATTATGAACTTCCGCCACGACATGATCGGTGCAGCGCGGGTAGCAGAGGGCATGGCGAGCTTTGAGTCGCGCCAGCACGAGGGAGATCGTGTTGCGCGCTGGATGTTGGCTTTTCTCAACCGCTAGGGGCTACCACGCCCCGATATTCTCCATCGATTGCCAAGGGTCTTGGAGCGGCAGTGCGTCACCGGACTGCAATAATTCAATCGAGATCCCGTCTGGCGAGCGCACAAACGCCATGCGCCCGTCCCGGGGCGGGCGGTTCAGCGTTACGCCTTTATCGATGAGCTGCTGGCACGTCTCATAGATGTTGTCGACCTGATACGCCAGGTGCCCGAAATTGCGCCCCCCATCATAGGCCTCGGGGTCCCAGTTGTAGGTGATTTCCACCAGCGGTGCCTGACGCGCTCTGGCAGCGTCTAGATCATCTGGCGCGCTTAGAAAGACCAGCGTGAATCGCCCGACGTCGTTGTCATAACGATAAGCCTCCACCAGCCCCAGCTTGTCGACAAAAAAGTCGAGAGTGTCATCGAGATTGGCGGCGCGGATCATTGTGTGGAGGTATCGCATGATGTGCTCCCAGTGTGGATAGGAAGATTCTAGGTTAAGTCCCACCTGCTGGCGAAGACTGCGATAAACTGCGCGACCCTCGCTCATGACA
>Ga0163111_10001518_pt1 | contig 14376 bp, 11 predicted proteins | sample CRUFie1St18metaG_FD_109645 | JGI IMG/M metagenome (GOLD analysis project Ga0163111, IMG submission 109645) | Marine microbial communities from the Costa Rica Dome - CRUD Field 142mm St18 metaG | ecosystem: Environmental > Aquatic > Marine > Oceanic > Photic zone | place: Costa Rica: the Eastern...
GCAGATGATGTTGGATGCTGGGCGGGGAATATTGAGTGCGCTGGATTTGGGCTGTAGTCGCGCAAGCCACGGGAATAAACCCACCAAGATCAGCACCACGCTGGCCTCGGGGACGAATAGCAAGGCGCTGAAACCAGCAACGGCGGCGCTGGCGCCGAGGATGTAGCCCGGCAATAGCCGCCACATTAAATGCTTGCGAAGAATCAGTGTTCTTGAGCCATTGGCGGTGAATTGCGTTATACCGTGCAAAACCATAGCGCTGCTCACGGGCAGTATGTTGACCAGCACCGCCATCAAAACCACTCCACCGGCCATGCCCACCAATCCAGATAAGAGGCTGGTTGCTAGGGCGCTGATGATAATGAGTACATACATTAGAAAACAAAAGTACTGCTCAGTGGTTGCCTAATAAAGAGATTGTGCGGAATATGAATCATTCTAAAAACGACTGATCCAGACAAATGATTGAAAATTTAGAAACATTGGTGACGCTGTCTAAAACCGGCACCATGATGGAAGCCAGTACCGCGATGCGTATCTCGCAGTCTGCAGTGAGCAAACGTATTGCTGCTCTAGAGCGCTACTATGACCGCGAATTGATAGAACGACATGGGCGTAGGGTAGTGCTTACCCACCACGGCACCCGCCTGGTTGAACGGGTGACGCCGTTGCTGTCGGAATTACGCAGTGTGTTTTTAGAAGATAATGCGTTGCGTAAGGGCAAGATTATTCTGGGGGTCTCGGAGGCCATCCTGGCCAGCTGGGGGCCGCATTTTTTTGCGCAAATTCGGCAACGCTTGCCTGAGGTAGAGTTCGAGTTTCATGCCCAGCGTTCGCCAGTGGTTTTAGACCGTCTGCGATCGGGGGAATACATGGTGGGGATTTGTACCGGCAGCTCGGATGCTGATACAGATCTGGTGTCCGAGGTCATTCGACATGAACCCATGGTTATTATTCCCTCGGGCCTCGAGCCGTTGAAATATAAACTGGGTAAGCCGTTACAGGTACTGACAATTGAATCCCGCTCTGGTGCCTGGGGTTCTATTGAAGAAAATATGCAGCGGCTGAACCTTGACCGAGTGGTGTCGCTGGAGTCATTTTTTGCCGTAGCGCAAATGGCCTTGTCTGGATTCGGCCATGGCTTGGTACCTATTGGCGTAGCGCACACGCTGGGTATCGATGATAAGGCACTAATAAAGTTACCGCGCAAACAGGCCGCGCGGCCAACCCTTACCCGACCGGTGCGTTTCGTTGCACGCAAGTCGATGTTCGCTCAAGCCTTGGTGCGCAGTTTTTATGCCGAGGCGTCCCTACATGCCGCGGCAATGGATGATTAGCAAGAAATAGAGGCGAAGGCGTTTTGACAAAAAGTTAGGCAGCAGCGCGCGCACGGCAGAGATTTGCAAGCCCGCGTACCCATAAGGGGTCGGCGTTCAAGCACGGCACTAAATGGAAAGTCTCGCCGCCGGCGTCGAGAAAAGTTTGGCGGCCCTGTATGCCAATTTCTTCCAATGTTTCTAAGTTGTCGACGACGAAGGCTGGCGACGCGACGACTAAATGCTTAACGCCCTGGCTGGGTAATGTTTCCAAAACTTGGTCAGTATACGGACTAAGCCAGGGTAGTGGTCCTAGCCTGGATTGAAAGCTAACGCTGTATTGATCCTCAGACAGACCAATATGCTCCGCGATATTCGTTGATGTGGCATATACCTGATGGCGATAGCAGGTGCTGTGTGCGGCAGAAGGTATGTTGCAACAGCCCTCCTTTTGCAAACAGTGGCTGCTGGTTGGGTCAGCTTTGCGTAGGTGCTGCTCCGGTAAGCCGTGGTAGCTCAACAGCAGATGGTCCCACTGATCGGGTAGGTTTTGTTTGATCAGTTCGCCCCAGGCTTGGCTATGCTCGTCGGCGGCGTAGAAGGGTGGCAATACAGAATGGCGCATGGATTTAGGCAGAGCTTTTTCAACTGCATGCAGTGAAGTCGATACGGTTGAATCGGCATGTTGAGCGTACAGCGGCACGACCACCACATGTTCTACGCCTTGGGCGGCCAGTTCGTCAACGCCGGATTGAATGCTCGGCTGGCCGTAGCGCATGCTCAGAGCAACGGGCGCTTGCAGTTCATTAGCGACCTCTTGGGCCAATTTTTGACTACCCGTTAATAACGGTGAACCGGCATCCGTCCATATCGATGCGTAAGCCTCAGCGCTCTTGTGTGGTCGAAACGGGAGTATGAATCCGTAAACGATCAGGGCGCGAATGATCGTTGGTGCCGATAGCACGAATGGGTCCATTAGGAACTCACCAAGATAGCGCCGAACATCGGCCACATCGGCAGAATCAGGAGTGCCTAAATTAATCAGCAGAAAGCCTGTCTTGTCATTTGTATCAGCGTGCATGCTTCGCCTAATTTTGCAGATTTATAGCAACAAAGACCCGGTAAAACGTGGCCCGGTTGTGGGAGACGCGATAGTATCTGCGCTCCCTTGACCAAGCAACTGGACACAACCGTGACGCTAATTCTCGACTACGAAGCCGGCAACCTTGCGAGCGTGAAGCGCGCCTGCGCTCATGTCGGTATGACAGCAGAATATTGTGCGGATCCGGATCAATTGCGGCGTGCAGATCGAGTGATTTTTCCAGGCGTTGGTGCTGCCGGGAGTGCCATGCACAGTCTGCGCGCGCGTGGTTTGGATGAGGCTTTGCGAGAAGTGATCAATAGCGGTACGCCAGTGTTGGGAATCTGCCTAGGCATGCAGGTATCACTGACACACTCGGAGGAAAACGATACGGCGACGTTGGATTTGATCCCTGGCGTGGTTCGACGTTTTGCCTTTGACCAGCCGGATCTAAAGGTGCCCCATATGGGCTGGAACGAAGTCCGCATTGTGCAAGAACATCCGGTATTGGCAGATATACAACCCGGCGATGAATTTTATTTTGTGCATAGTTATTTTCCCAAGCCCCAAGATAGCAAGGCGGTACTTGCAGTCACTGACTATGAGGGGGACTTCACCTGTGCGATTGGCAAGGACAATTACATCGGCACCCAATTCCATCCGGAGAAGAGTGCCCAGGTGGGCTTGCAGTTGCTGGCAAATTTCGCAACATGGAATGGCCAATGTTAAGTAAGCGTGTGATTGCCTGTTTAGATGTGCGCAATGGTAATTTGGCCAAGAGCGTTAAATTTGTCGATACCAAAGATATTGGCGACCCTGTGGCCAAGGCGCGTGAGTATTACTTAGATGGCTTGGATGAACTGGTCTTTTATGACATCACAGCCTCCAGCGATAAACGCAATATTATGCTCGATGTGGTTGAAGCCGTGGCCAGCGAGGTGTTTATTCCCTTGTCTGTAGGGGGCGGTGTGCGCAGCGTTGCAGACGCCACGGGTTTACGTTTAGCCGGCGCAGAAAAAATCAACGTGAATTCTGCCGCTGTGCAGCGTCCAGAACTGATCAATGAATGTGCTGCGGCAATTGGTAATCAGAACATTGTGTTATCGATGGATGTTCTACGTACCGAGGTCAGTGAAGCACTGCCTAGCGGCTATGAAATTGTCATCAACGGGGGCCGCACTAACACCGGTAGAGATGCCTTGGCCTGGGCATTAGAAGGCGAGCAGAGAGGTGCCGGAGAACTTGTAGTGAATTCGATTGACGCGGACGGCACCAAGGATGGCTACGAACTTACGCTTACAGCCATGATTGCCAGAGCCGTGCGTATACCCGTAATCGCCTCCGGAGGCGCGGGTAAACCGGAACATCTATATCAAGTTTTAACCGAAGGTGGTGCTGACGCGGCGCTTGTTGCGTCCATGGTGCATTACGGAGACTACACGGTAGGCGAACTCAAGAGATATCTGCATGAGCGTGGCTTAAAGATACGTCTTGGTTGATGCAACTCGAGAACCGTAGCGGCCGAAAAAGCAGTGGTTGAGCGAATAAATAATATAACTGAGGAGCGAACCTAATGAAGGCAATCCAAGTAGACGGTGAAGATTTGGTATGGGCGGATTTTGCGCCGTCTGATTGCACAGCAGGTACCGTAAAGATTCGCGTCCACGCGACGGCCATTAATCGAGCAGATTTGTTGCAGCGCGCGGGAGGCTACCCGCCACCGCCAGGTGCCAGCCCGATAATGGGTCTAGAGTGCGCTGGCGAAGTTATTGAACTTGGCGAGGGGGTGCAGCGTTGTAAGGTTGGCGATCATGTTTGCGCGCTGTTGGCGGGTGGAGGCTATGCGGAAGAAGTCATTGTTCCCGCAGGTCAGGTGCTCCCGGTGCCTAACGGCTTGAGTATGGTTGAAGCTGCCGCCTTACCCGAAGTATTCGCAACCGCGTACCTTAATCTCTATATGGAAGGCGCTCTTCAGGCTGCGGAAAAAGTCATCGTGCATGCGGGTGCCAGTGGCGTTGGCACTGCGGCTATTCAACTCCTCGCGCAGAGCAATAATCCGGTTTTCGTCACTGTTGGTTCTGCTGCAAAGCTGCAAAACTGTATTGAGCTGGGTGCGGCAGCTGGGTCTGTACGACATGAAGGATCATTTGCCGACGCCGCGCGGCAATGGGCCGGTGATGCTGGGGTTGATGTGATCCTCGACCCGGTGGGTGGCCAATACATGATGGACAATTTGAACCTGCTTGGCCTTGGTGGTCGTTTGGTGCTTATCGGTTTGATGGGCGGTGCTGTAACAGAGATAAATTTGGCATTGTTGATGGGCAAGCGTGCACGAGTGGTTGGATCAACCTTACGCGCCCGGCCGATCAGCGAAAAGGCGGCTGTCATGGACCAGCTGGCCAAGAACGTTTGGCCAGGCATTGAAAGTGGTGCGATTAAGCCGATTATTGAGGCTGAATTCCCAATTCAGCAGGTTGCCGAGGCACATGCATTAATGGCCTCAAATAATACCGTTGGAAAGATTGTGCTGGCCGTCTGAGAAATTGGCTGGGTCGATTTCCTAGCGCGGAAATGGTGGTTTGCTCGCCGACAGTGGCTGCGGGGTTCGGACTGCGGCACGCAAAGGGCGCGTATAAGAAATGCCAGTTGCCTCGGCTTGCGAGAGGAGATAGGTAACTTTATCTAGGCTAATTAGGTACTTGAGTCGAGCGGCTACTTTAAATCCGCCAGTTGCTGCATTTGTTCAGCCAGAGTGGCCAGGGTGGTTTGCAGCTCTTGTGCCCGTTGGCGCTCCTTTGCGACGACTTCGGCCGGCGCTTTGCTGACAAAGTTGTCATTGCTCAGTTTGCCGGTGATGCGTCCAAGGTCGGCTTCGCAGCGGCTCAGCTCTTTAGTTAGTCGAGCCCGCTCGGCATCGACGTCAATCAGTCCAGCTAATGGCACCATGACCCGTAGGTCGCCAACTAAGGCCAGCGCATTTGGCGGTGGCTCCTGGCCGGGTTCCAGCCAATCGATGGAAGTGACATTCGCCAATCGTTTTAGCATCTCAGCGGCTTGAGCAGCTTGGACGCGGTCTTGTTGGTCACCGTCTTGCAGCAATAACGGTATGCCTAGGCTTGGCTTTATTGAAGCTTCGCCGCGAATGTTGCGTAAAGCCGTAATCAATGACTTTAGCCACTCGATTTGTTGCTGTGCGTCGTCATCAGTAGGCAACTGTGACGACTCTGGGTAGGCCTGCACCATCACACTGGCGCCACTTATGCCGAGCTTTGGCGCTATCTGCAGCCAAAGCGTCTCGGTAATGAAGGGCATAATGGGGTGGCTAATGCGTAGTAACAGTTCCAGTACTTCGAGCAGCGTTCTACGTGTTGCTGCTTTGTGTTGATCGCTGAGATCGTCGTTCCAGAGAATAGATTTGCTCAGTTCCAGGTACCAATCGCAGTATTCGTGCCAGACAAATTCGTATATCGCATTGGCACATAAATCGAATCGGTAGGTATCTAGGGCAAGACGGCAATCTTCAATGAGCTTGCTCGCCTTACTTAAAATCCATCGGTCAATGACATTTGGTGATGGCGAAATCGCTTGGCTCAAATCTTCATCTGCCGTATTCATAAGTACGAATTTGCTGGCATTCCAAAGCTTGTTGCAGAAGTTCCGATAACCATCAACTCTGCTGACGTCGAAGCGTACGTCGCGTCCAGTAGTGGCGAGTGCGCAAAAGGTAAAGCGCAATGCGTCAGTGCCATATGCTGCGACGCCCTCAGGGAAGTCTTTACGGGTCAGCTTCTCGATACGCTTGGCCATCTTTGGTTGAGTCAGATTAGCTGTGCGCTTTTGCACCAGCGATTCGACGTCGATACCGTCGATGAAATCCAGCGGGTCTAAGCCATTGCCCTTGGTTTTTGACATTTTTTGGCCTTCGCCATCGCGCACCAAGCCGTGAATGTAGACGGTCTCAAAGGGAATCTTCCCGGTCAGGCGCAATGTCATCATGATCATGCGCGCTACCCAGAAGAAAATAATATCGTGGCCGGTAATCAGGGTATTACTGGGTAAGAATTTGCCAAGGGATTCCGTCTCTTCGGGCCAGCCAAGAGTAGCGAACGGCCACAGCGACGAAGAAAACCAAGTTTCTAGAACGTCTTGATCCTGGTGCAGTTCGACGTCGTCTCCAAGCTGATATTTAGCGCGGGCACTGGCTACGTCGGCTGCCACATAGATGTTGTTATCACTGTCATAGAACGCCGGGATGCGATGCCCCCACCACTGTTGGCGGCTAATGCACCAATCCTGAATATCCCGCATCCAAGCAAAATAGGTATTTTCGTATTGTTTAGGCACGAACGTTATGGCGCCGCTTTCCACGGCTTCGATAGCCGGTGCAGCGAGTGGTGCAATCTCTACAAACCATTGATCCGTCAGTAGCGGTTCGATTATGGCGCCGGATCGGTCACCGCGAGGCACCATTAATTTGTGATCTTCGATGGCGCTGACGAGGCCCAGGGCCTCTAAATCAGCGATTATTTGCTGGCGTGCGGCCTCGCGACTCAGGCCACGATATTGTTCTGGTGCATTGTCGTTGATGCATGCAGCGCCAGTGAGGATATTTATTTCCTCAAGCTTATGGCGCTTGCCCATGGCATTGTCATTGAAGTCATGGGCAGGGGTAATCTTCACGCAGCCGGTACCAAATTCCATGTCGACATAGCTATCGGCGATAATAGGAATTCTGCGCCCGACGAGGGGCAGATCGATAAATTGCCCCACCAGATTCTTGTAGCGGTCATCATCAGGATGCACAGCAACGGCGGTATCGCCGAGCATGGTTTCCGGCCTTGTGGTGGCGACGGTGAGGAAACTGTCACCGTCGGCAGTTGTGCCACCATCTGCAAGCGGGTAACGGAAATGCCAGAGATGGCCCTGCTCTTCGTTGTTTTCGACTTCCAGATCCGAAATGGCCGTGCCGAGTTCGGGGTCCCAGTTCACCAAGCGCTGGCCGCGATAGATCAACCCATCGTCATACAGCTTAATGAAAGCCGCTTGCACTGCGCTTGCATAGCCGTCATCCATAGTGAAACGGTCGCGAGACCAATCGAGACTTGAGCCCATGCGGCGAATTTGCTTTGAAATAGTATCGCCAGATTCATGTTTCCAATCCCAAACACGTTCGATAAAGGCTTCTCTACCCAAATCGTGGCGGGTTTTACCTTCTGCCGCGAGCTGTCGCTCGACCAGCATCTGGGTAGCGATACCCGCATGATCAGTACCCATTTGCCAAAGTGTATGGCGGCCGTTCATGCGCTGATAACGAATCAGTGCATCCATCAGCGTTTGATTGAATGCGTGGCCCATATGCAGGGTACCCGTAACATTGGGTGGTGGTATAAGAATGCAGTAGGGGTCGCCGTTGCCCGTGGGGGTGAAAAAGTCGGATGTCTCCCACTGGGCGTAGAGCTCGCGCTCTATTTGTTCCGGATTGAAGCTGTTTTCCATAGTGGCTCTGGCAGTTCTCTGTGACTTGGCGAATTAAGGCGTTGAAGAATAGAAACGAGTTAGTGTTCCCAGTCGGTAAGCTCGTGGTGGTGCAGTGGAAAACCACGGTCCCTGTAATACTTATAGCGATCCCGTCCTTGTTCGCGAGTGTTGCCCACGACAATTTCGGCAACTCGATCAAAGCGTCCGAAAAATTTCGGGATATCGGCTGCCAGATTGATCAATAAGCCGGCTTGTAGCAGTGGCTGGCTGTACCCAACATGAATCGGGCTGGTGCTGGTTGGGTTATCCTCGCCAAGAACCTGATGCGGCAAAAATCTATGTTGCGGATAGTCCCACATCAACGCATCGATCGCGTCTGCAGCGGGTGCATCCTCCACCTGCACATGCACATCCAACTGATTTTGCAGCGCCTTTAAACTTAGGCGGCAGGCGAAACGCATGGCCGCGTCAATATCCATATCGGGCAGAACGTAAAAGTCTACTCGTGTCACCTTACTGATCCGGTCATGGATCTTAGGCTTGGTTCTGCAAGTAATTGAACAGCATGGGTACTGGGCGACCGCTGGCTCCCTTCCGTGCGCCGCCGTGAAATGCGCTACCGGCCACGTCCAAATGGGCCCAGCTCGTGCCTTCAACGAAACGCGATAAAAAGCACGCAGCAGTGACGCTACCGGCTTCGCGCCCACCTACATTCGCCATATCTGCGAAGTTGGAATTTAGTGCGGTTTGGTACTCGTCCCAGAGTGGCATACGCCAATTGCGATCGTTACTGTGCTCGCCGGCGGCCAGCAAGGCGTCAGCAAGGGCGTCGTCATTAGAGTACAGGCCGCTGGCGTGAGAGCCGAGGGCGACGACGCAAGCGCCGGTAAGCGTAGCAACGTCGACAATAGCCTTGGGTTTAAATGTGAGTGCGTGGGTCAATGCATCACACAGCACCAGCCGTCCCTCAGCATCGGTATTGAGTATTTCGACCGTTTGACCGGATCGAGTTTTGACGATATCGCCGGGTCGGGTGGCACAGCCGCTGGGCATATTTTCCGCAGCTGCAACAATGGTCAGAAGGTTAATAGGCAGTCCAGCTTCAATAACAGCCTTAGTAGTGCCGAGGACGCTCGCAGCACCACACATATCGAACTTCATTTCGTCCATGCCTGGTGGGGGTTTTAAGGAAATGCCGCCTGTATCAAAGGTGATACCCTTACCAATCAAGGCAATGGGGGCGTCATTCTTTTTGCCGCCAGAATATTGAATGATAATCATGCGCCCGGGCTGATCACTGCCCTGGGAAACCGCCATAAAGGCACCCATACCAAGCTCGGTCATTTTCTTTTCGTCTAGCTGGGACACTTTGACTTTAGCAGTGCGGCCAAGTTTGCGCGCTTGGGCTAACAAATAATTTGGGTGGCAAATATTGGGGGGTTCGTTGCCAAGATCTTTCGCCAGTTGCAGTCCTGCATCTAGTGCATTACCCATTTTCACCGCCGCGCGCACAGCCGTGCTGTCGGCATCGGAGCTGTGAATTTTGATCCGCGTCAGTTGGTGCAGTGGTTTAGGCTTTGATTTGTGATGACGAAACTGGTAACCGGCGTGGCTGAGCGCCTGCATCAAGGTGCTGGCTTTCCATTCCGCATTTTTACCCTTCACTTTGCTGTCGACTAAGCTAGTGACGGCCTGTCCGATGGGCAGTTTCACCGCCTCTTGTGCTGCCAAGTTGGCAATTTTAGTAAAAACTGCTGCACTCGGATTATCGAGTCCCCCGAGTACTAATATTCGCGCAACAGCACCGTCCAAATGTACGCACAGACTCTTACCTGGAGCGTCATCGAAATCTTTAGTGCCGCGACTAAACTGTTTTTGTTCGCCCAAGGCGCGCGCGAGGCGTTTCGCAGTCTTGAAACCGGAGATCAGACAAGGCGTTCTTAATTGCTGGAGATTGCCAGTGGCAGTGGAGTATTTCATTACTAAATTGAGCCTATGTAGACAGCGTGATATGTTCCCAAGAGCCTAGCAGTTTAGTCGATTTTGGAACGCGTCACAGCCCCTAGAGCTAACGGTATTGCAAGTTCAACGAGGAATATGCACAACATAGGTATCGCTGACTAAGTCGTGCCAGGTTTGACGGGTCTTGCCCAGGTAGAGCCATAGGTAGCCGAGGCCAAAACAGCCTAATGAGATACAACCACTGCATAGGCGCAGAGCAATTTGCCACCAAGAGGCGGGTTGCCCGGAAGCAGCGACCAAGCGAATGTGCCAGGCGCGCATGCCCAATGTCTCGCCGTGGCGATGCCAGCAGTAGGCGTAGAACGCGAACGTCTCGAGCGTCAGCACTGTGGTCAGTAGCGGTCCGGAGACAGCGGCGCCATTGATAGGGAACCAGACCAGCCCCGTAACAATCCAAATCGCTAGCAGCAAGAGACCGTCGTAGAGCATGGCCGCCAATCGCCGACCTAACCCGGCGGGCTCGTGTGCTTTAGCCTCGGACATAATCTAAGTACGCTTGTAAGGGATTAAAACTGTGCAACATGGTCGACGAGTTTGACGGTGCGGCCGCAGAACTCTTCCTTGGTCATACTATTTAATACATCCTGGTCATGACATACGCCCCAGGCCCGCCTTTCATCAGGTAGGCGAGTCGCGACGAAGGCTTTTTCCATGCCTTGTGGACCGTAGACAACCGAATAGCCTTCAACGACGCCATCGCCGTCGTGGCCGATCGCGACGTCACGCTTAAAGGTTTGGTCGACTTGGTTTTGTAAATCCGCGTGCTGGTAAGCCTGGCTTGGGGGTTCAGAGGAATAAACGCCGAATGCGTGTTTGGTAATGTACCCTCCATTAGCGGTGATCAAGCCTTTTTGCCCCTGCCGCTCTCTAAGCAGCTGTGCCATTCGCACAATAGAGTGCATCACGTAGTTATTAAGCGGGCCGCCAGCCCAAGTGAGTCCACCGGTCACGGTCAGTGGCTTAGTGGTGTCGAGGTTGAGTTCGCGGCTAGCGACTTGCACCGCGACCGGGAAGCAACTGTAGACGTCGACCATGTCGAGATCTTGGGCTTCAACCCCCGCCATTTCTAAACAGCGGCTGCCGGCGATCCGAATCGCGGGCGAGGAATAAAAATTATCTCGGTTGGACAGATAGTAGTGATCGTGAGCATCGCTGCCGGCCCAAGGGTAAATCCATTTTTCTTGAGGTATCCCCAATGCTTTGGCTTTCTCCTCAGAACACATAATCAAAGCCGCGGCTTGGTCGACATTGTTATTTGAGTTCATAAATTTAGGGTAGGGGAACGATACCGGCCGATTAATTGCTGAAGGCGTGCGGATTTCTGCTGCTGATTTGGCATCGCGAATCCAGGCATTTGGGTTATCCGCGGCGACACGGCTAAAGCTTGCCCAAAGCTCCGAAATTTTTTCTAGGTGTTCTTCAACACCCAGTCCCAGTTGCTCGCGCAGTGCAGTCTCCATGATTGGGTAAACGGCGATCGGCCGGCCCAATCGAATAGCTTGCTCGGCCTCATGGCGCATGTCTTTGTCTTCACCGATGTGGCGATCGGGTTGGCCAGCTATGTCCTTCCAGTCGAGATCAATTTTCGCCTTAGCTGCTTTAGCTGCGGTATTACCGCACTCAGCTCCGGTGATCACGATGATGTCATGGGTGCCATTTTGAATGTCCAAGGCACTCTGGTTGACTGTGGTTTGGACAAAGTTGCCGCCGAATGCAGTCAGAGCGGTTTCGGCACCTGAGCAACCAATTGCGTCGGCCACAGCCTTAGCCGGATTTTGATAAGGCCAGATGCCTCTGATCACCCGCACCGAGCTGGCGTTCAGTAACGCTTTGTTGCCAGCGTCTTGGGCCGCCGCAGTGACAGCATCGATCATTAACTCGATGGGTTCTCGTGCAATAGTGGGATCTGTCTCCCGTTGCTCAAGATGATGAATTCCAACCAATATCGGAGTGGCCTTGCCCATAATTAACCCCTAAGCCCAAAAATAAATTGTCCGGGTGATTGTACCCCAAGGCAAAGGCGACTAGCAGCAAGCGGTTAGTCGCCGTCGGTTGGTGTACATATGTTGAAAATTTTGGGCGATATAGTTGGCTTAATCGCGATTAGTTTGTTACCATTCTACACAGTCAAAAGGTACCGAATTTCGGTAATGCACCAAGAAAAGACGCCTATTGACGCGCATATCTGCCTATCAGTGATTGGAGCGAAATCCTTTATTGGGAAGTGTCGCGAAAGTGGCGCAGAATCGCTCCTAAGACGTACGTCCAGGCTGCAGACAGAACCAAGCAATCGCTTTAACTAACAAAGGTAAAATGAAACTCATATCCCCCCGCTCTTCGAGCAAATCCCTCAAAAATTACGCAAAAAACCACAACACAGAAGCACTAAAGGCGTCCTTGATGTTCGCTACGCTAGCTCGCACCGCGGCTGCAGACAGCAACGTTAAAGACGTTGAAGTCAAAAAAGTGCAGGAAATTATGCGCCGCGTTGATAGCAATGATTATTCCGCAGCTGTTATCAATGTAGCTGCTAAGTCGCAATTGTTCGAGCAAATGCCCCTGCAGCAATTTGTCAGCCGCGCGGCACGGCATTTATCGCTAGATGACCGACGTGAAGTCGCCCAAGCCATCGCCGAAGTCTGCAAAGCAGACGGTCGAGTCAGCGAAATGGAAGCGCAATACTTCAATGGTATGGTCTCGTCGCTGCGATTGTCGGCGGCAGAATTGATATTTGACGCAGCCTAATAGCTGATAGACGGCGGACTCGGGTCCTCGTTAAAGCTCCAATTTGCTCTTTTTTGAGCGAATTGGAGCCTCCCATCATGATTCGTCCATTTCACCGCAATTTCGATCAATGGTTCTGCTGACTTCGCTCACCCTCCTAACTCTCTCCTTTCTCAAACCCTAGGATTAAATATTGCTGAATGCCCGTCTGTCTTTCCAAGATCGTCAGAGATTGCATCAAAAACGACCACGCTAGCGTGAAAATAGTGTCAATTTGAAACAAATTGTTAACTTTTGGTTTACAAATTCACTGTTCGCACCAGAATAGGCGCGCTCGGTTGCGGCGTTGCACCAAAACATCGCATCTGGGTTCATTTTTTTAAATTGGAGAAGAGAGTTGAAGACTATCCAAAATGCAATCGCGTTGGCCGCAGCGCTGATGCTGATGCTTCTGTCGACTGGTACTCAGGTGCGCGCCGAAATGGCCCAAGCTGACGAGGACATGATCGAAGAAGTGGTCACCATTGGTACGCGTGCCAAGCCTCGCTCAACGACCGATTCAACAGCCCCAGTGGATGTTGTGACCGGTGACGACTTTATGAACCAAGGCGGTATCGATACCAGCAACCTGCTGCGTAATATCGTGCCGTCCTTTAACGTCAACGATCAACCCATCAGTGATGCTGCAACACTCGTGCGGCCGGCTAACTTGCGCGGTTTGGCACCTGACCACACTTTGGTGATGGTGAATGGTCGGCGCCGTCATCGTGCCGCCGTTATTACTTGGCTAGGTAACGGCTTGGCTGATGGTTCTCAGGGCGCTGATATTGCAGCTATTCCTGCGCTTGCGCTGCGTAGTGTTGAAGTGTTGCGCGACGGTGCGGCTGCTCAATACGGGTCTGACGCGATCGCTGGTGTGATCAACTTCAACCTCAAAGATTCGCCCACTGATGGCTCTTTTGAAGTGAAGTATGGCCAGTACAGTGAAGGCGATGGCACCACTATGGTCTTCGCAGCCAATAAAGGCTTCGGTATTGGTGACAGTGGCTTTGTTAACCTCACTGCAGAGTGGGGCGGCGCTGATGCGACTGACCGTTCTGTGCAGCGTGCTGATGCTGCGGGTCTTATTGCCGCGGGTTATCAGAACGTTAATAACCCTGCTCAGGTTTGGGGTACCCCCGAAGTCGAAGACGACTACAAGCTGTGGGCAAACTTCGGCGCTGATCTAGCGGACAATATGGAGTTCTTCGGTAATGCCAACTACAACAGCAAGACTGTAACGGGCGGCTTCTACTACAGAAATCCAACGAACCGTGGCGGTGTTTACAGTGGCGACGGTGGCGCAACTTTGCTAATCGGTGACCTGACCCCAGGTCCTGTGGGTCAAAGCAACAGCGCTTTTCCAGCGTTGTCTGCTGGTGACGGCGTGAGCTGCCCTACGGTAACAATGACGGGCGTCACACCGGATCCGACGGCAATGGCTGCAGTACAAGCGGATGCAAACTGCTTCAGCTTCCAAGAATTGATCACTGGCGGCTTCACTCCAAACTTTGGTGGTGAAGTGACTGACTCGGCGATCCTGTTGGGTCTTCGTGGCGAGTTGGACTCCGGTCTGATGTGGAGCATCAGCACTTATACTGGCAACAACAAGGCTGACTTCTTCATTAACAACACCGTGAACGCCAGCCTTGGTCCCATCACACCCCGTGATTTTGATCCTGGCTACTATGAGCAAAGTGATACCAGCTTTAACGC
>Ga0163111_10001519_pt1 | contig 14371 bp, 14 predicted proteins | sample CRUFie1St18metaG_FD_109645 | JGI IMG/M metagenome (GOLD analysis project Ga0163111, IMG submission 109645) | Marine microbial communities from the Costa Rica Dome - CRUD Field 142mm St18 metaG | ecosystem: Environmental > Aquatic > Marine > Oceanic > Photic zone | place: Costa Rica: the Eastern...
AAAAAGAAAAGAGGTTAAATGACACTAATATTAACAGATTGCGATGGTGTTTTACTTAATTGGGAAAACAGTTTTATTGAATGGATGACTGAACAAGGATTCAATGCAGATCCTACCAATAGCAGTTATGATATGCACTTAAGGTTTGGCGAGAGAAAAGCTAAAATTAAGTCGCTTGTAAGAGAATTCAACAACAGTGCATGGATTGGTTTTTTAAAGCCTCATTTGGATGCACAGTTTGGAGTTAGCGAACTAGTTAAAAAAGGTTATACATTTGGTGCTATAACCAGTTTGAGTGAAGATGTATATGCTGGCAAGATGAGAGAATACAATCTACAACAGTTGTTTGGAGATGTATTCGATTTTGTTACCTGTATTGATACAGGAGCAGACAAAGATGAGGCTTTGCTACCTTATAAAGATAGTGGCTTGTATTGGTTAGAAGACAAGCCTGAAAATGCTAAACTTGGCGCCGATCTTGGATTGAAGACCATTATGCTAAGGCATAAACATAACGCAAGTTTTGACGATGCTAGAATTAAAACCGTAGACAACTGGGCTCAATTAGTTAATTACGTTAACTAGCTTTCGTCGTAGATACTTAAAACATCAGCAACTACTGGATGTCTTTCGACATCCTTTTTTGTAAAATGCACATGTCCTATAGTACTGTAAATTTTATTGTATTTGTTTAAAAAGTCTTTGAGACCGTTATTATCATATCCCCTATCATGTTGAGCAAGGTCTCCTGTCACACAAATCTTACTGCCTTCTCCAATACGAGTTAATAACATTTTGGTTTGCTCTTGTGTAGCATTTTGCATTTCATCTGCAATAATCCATGAGCTTTTAAATGTTCTTCCTCTCATGTATGCAAGTGGGCTGATCTCAATAGTTTTATTTTTGATCATGTCCTCAACTTGCTTGGGTTTGTAGTATTCTTCTAAGAAGTCAAAGATTGGTCTGGTCCAGGGAGCCATTTTTTCTTTTAAATCGCCTGGTAAAAACCCGTGTTGTTCGTCAACACTTACGGCTGGTCGTGTTATTACAATACGGTCCACAGTGCCTTCTTCTAACTTACGGATACCCATTTGAACAGCCATCATAGTTTTGCCTGTGCCTGCTGGTCCAGTTGCGAATACTATATGTTTGCATGGGTTGTCTAACATTTCCAAGTAATCTTCTTGGTGAATGTTGCGAGGTAGAATCTGTAGTTTCTTTCTGCGATAATCTTGCAGTTCAATTACCATATCGTTAAATGATCCTCTCGGATTTTGTTTTCTTGCTCTTTTAGCCATTATGTGGTAAACTCCATTGTTGTCTGCGAGCCCAACGTTGTCTACATAAGTACTTATAACAAAGGACTAAATACTACTATGAAAGAGATCGAAGAATTAAAAGATACACTTGACAACTTAGTTGACTCTAGCAATGACCTAAATGTGTTGATAGAGTTTGAAGAAGTATTGGATAACCTCAATATCTATAGTTATAAAAATTGGGAATATGGCGAAGTAATTGCTGGTCCTGAGGTTACAAAATATTGGGTAACAGTAACACTGATGTATCCATACAAACTTATGCCAGACCCAGATGCTTCAATGCGTCTTATCAAACATGGTGCAAGAGTGTTTTATGGTAAAGACACGTTTATGGAGCCAGTTAAAATACAAACACCAGACGATTTAGAAGCACCTGATGAAAAAGGCAAACGCAGACCAAAAAGAATTAAAAAACCAATTTGGTTGGTTACCATTGAGATGCCTCGACAATTTGTGAATGAATTTGATTCTAACAAGATTACAATCAATGGTATGGACATTGACATGAGTGAAGTGGAAGGTGCATACGATACAGACTATGATAACGAAATGAATCCAGACAAACAAGATTTAGGAATTGAACAATGACAGATTTAAATAGAATTAAAGAATTATCAGGCATTGAAGAAGCAGTAGGTCCAAGTGCTGAACCTTTTTATGAAATGCAAGACATGTATGCAGGAGGCGAATGCCCAAGCAAACCACATGAAACAATTATCGACGAGCTAGTGCGTTTTATGAGCGGTGATCAAATTGAAGAATTTGTAATGCAGTTTCGTAGACATCACATGGATCTCGGCGACGACATGTTTAAGGATTAATAGAACAATAAGTTGGATGTGTTATTAACCGGCGGCGGCAGTAAAGCAGGCGCAGAACTTACAAAAAATTTAGCAGACAATGGACATAATGTTACAGTGTTGACACACAGTAATTTTTCATATCCAGGTGTAACAACAGTTCCAGTTGATTGGAATACTATTGGTGTGAATAATTTTTTCAAAGCAAATAGTTATACCAAATACAAATATTGGTTGAATAAGAAATATGATCTAATATTTTTTAATCATAATGCTGGCGATAATCTTTGTAGCAACATGACCAAAACTATCAACAACAGAGGTAAGTTGCAAGGAGAAGCTGAAGCTCAAGCACAAAAAGATTTTGTTAGCACATTTGTTCCTTTTATGATAATAAAAATATTAGAGCCAACATTTACTGAGAATACAAAAATAGGATTTGTATCCAGCGGTATAGTCAGTGATGATAAAGAAAATTTAGCAAATCTTTGGCTATACAAAACAAGAAAGTACAGTTGGCTTACACAAATGAAAGCATTTAGTTATTGTTCAAAGGGAATATTTTTTGCTATTCAACCCTATAGTTTTACTGATAACGTTGCACAGGAAGTTGATGAAATAAGAAGAACTATAGAATTTATCACGCCAGAGCATAATGGCATGTATGTAGGTAGAGATTTTGTTGACAAACCTTGGGCAGTTTACAGTATCACATTAGAATAAATAAGTATATACGAAACAAAGGACAAGTAAATGACAGTAAAATATGGTGAAATGACAAACTTGGTAAACAGTATTGTAAGCATCGACCAATACAAACCTAAAATTGGCGAAGCTAGTGAAACAGTGGTAATGGCATTTGAAGTTGATGTAGAACAAGCCGCTAGTGATTTGAGTAACCTAATCGAAACTGACATAGTTGAAAGTTTAGATGTTGATGTAAGTCAAGGTCCCAACAACAGAGGCAAGCACATGGTGTTTGTAGAATTTACTCGTGGGCCTAAACTGTATGAGAATATTAAAAACATATTAACGGTTGTGTCAAATGTTACAACCATAACAGAATGGAAGTTTGAGTATTTCAAAGGCGACAACGCTATAGACCTCAATGAAGAAAATCTTAAAGATTCTGTGATTGACAATCCACAAGAATATGTGCTAAAGTATGCACAGCCAAAGAATGAAGACCTCGATAGGGTTAAGCAATTAGCTGGTATATAACCACTATTCATTGTCTAAAAATTTATAGGTATAAAAGATGTTAGCAAGATTTTATTTGGTAATAATTGTATTAGGTGTCTTAGGAGGCGTAGGATGGTTTGGCTATCAGTACTATGTTAGCACACAAAATGCAATCAAAACATTGACTGCCAATAATGCCAAACTAGAAACTGCACACAAGACAACAGTTGCAGAGTTTGGTGCATATAGAACCAAAGTAGAAAAAGAAATTGAAGAATTCAAAGCTGAATTGGTCAGACAGCAAAAATTAAATGATGAATTAGGCGCGAACCTTAAAGAAGTGCAAGAAGCAAACAAAAAAATTGCTAGTCTACTAGCAAACACAGATATTATTAAAAACAGTTTGGCAGACCCAAAACTTAGCGAAAGTAGAATAAATGAAGAAGTTGATAAATTTTTCGGTGCTATTATTTGTGCTAGTGGTGGTGAGTGCTTGCTCCCGCCTGTTTCCAGAGAAGGAAATAATAGTACAACCGACGGTAGTGGAAACACCAGAAATTGAAGCACCAACTATTAGGATAGTCCCAAGACCCGATCCTATTAAAATGCGTAACGCTGATATAGTCGTTGTGACTGAAGCAAATCTTCAACAAGTGATTGAACGTATCAAAGGCGAGCAAGGCGACTTTGTACTGTATGCTATGACTGCACAAAGTTTTGAAGCACTTGCACTTAGTTTTGAACAAATAAAAAAATATATCGAACAACAAAATGCAATAATACTTTATTATGAAGAAGCAGTAAAACCCAAAGATGAGTAATCCTTATGATGTTCTCGGCGTGACTTCTGGTAGCAGTGACGAAGAGATAAAAACAGCTTACAGGCGCTTGGCTAAAAAACATCATCCTGATGCAGGTGGTGATCAAAAGCAATTTGCTGAAATAAGCAATGCATATGAAAGTATTAAAGATGCAGATGCTAGATTTCAACACGAATCTCAACAACAACAAGGACCAGGCCCGGGTAACTTTACAAGTGGATTCAATCAACATTTTGGTGACTTCAATGATATTTTTAATCAAATGTTTGGACAACAGGGTAGCAGAGGTCCAATGGGAGGATACAACAGAGATGCTGATGTAACTGTGCATGTTGATCTCAAAGATGTATTTGACAGTGTTACAAAAAAGATACATATTACAATGCCCAATGGTATGAGCAAGCCTGTGAGCATCAATATACCAAAAGGCATAAATCATGGTAGTAGAGTAAAATATGATGGTATGAGTCCTATGGGAGGAGACCTATATGTTAGATTCATGCTGAAAAAAAGTGTTGGATATACTGTTGACAACGACAACAATATTCATGCAAAAGAAACAATTACACTACGACAAGCTATGTTTGGCGGAGAGATAGTAGTAAACACATTAGATGAACGTAGTATCAAAGTTACAATACATGCAGGAACACAAAGTGGTACTAAGTTGCGTATACCTGAAAGCGGATTGCCCAAAAGAAATCAGCCAAATGGTGATTTAATAATAGAAATAAAAGTAATAATACCAAAATTATCAATACCAGATCTTTACAAACCAGTACAAGATGTGCTATAGTAAATACAATTAGTAAACGGAAAGAAACAAATGTCAAGTGATAAAATTCAAAGTCTAGTAGACAAAACATTTAGGTTAAGCAAAGATTATAGACATCCTTATGTTACACTAGAACACCTGTTAGCAATTATTTTGGATACAGACGAAGTAGTTGATATACTCACAGAGTGTGGAGTAGACCCTAAGGATTGTAGTAGAGAAGTTTATGATCATTTGGAAAAGGAAACTGACCAATATCCTGAGGGCAATGAAAAAGAGCCTAAGAAGACAGTGATGCTTGAACGTGTGTTTCATAGAGCATTTACACAGGCATTGTTCAATGGTAGACAGCATTTGGATACAAGAGATTTACTCATTAGCATACTCAGTGAGACCACTACTCCTGCGGCATTTATAATGAACAGTAGAGGTATAAGCAGAGATAGTCTAGCAAGATACTTGACTGATAATGTGCCTGACAATGTCACACAGCAACGTGGACAAAACAAACAAGAAAGAATTTTAAAAAGATACTGTGACAATCTAAACGAATTAGCCGGTACAGGAAAAATAGATCCTGTTATTGGCAGAGAAGAGCAACTAGAACAATTAACACAAACTATTGCAAGACGCAAGAAAAACAATGTAATACTCGTAGGTGAAAGCGGAGTTGGTAAAACAGCTATAGCTGAAGGACTTGCACATCTAATCAATGAGGACAACGTACCGGACATAATCAAAGACCACACAATATATGCACTTGACATTGGTGCGTTATTGGCAGGTACAAAGTTCAGAGGAGATTTCGAAGAAAGGCTCAAAGAAGTTCTTGAAATATTAGAAACAAAAGAAAAGACAATCCTCTTTATAGATGAAATTCACATGATTATGGGTGCAGGCAACGCTGGACAAGGTGCAATGGATGTAGCCAATTTACTAAAGCCAAGTTTGCAAAGAGGACTGTTACGTTGTATAGGTTCGACCACGTATGATGAATACAGAGAACATTTTGAAAAAGACAAAGCACTTAATAGAAGATTTTACAAAGTGGATGTTCCAGAACCCAGTGTTGAAGATGCAAAACGAATTATTGTTAATAGTATACCAGCTTATGAAATATATCATGAGATTGCATTTAGTCAAGAAGCAATGCATGGTGCAGTGGATCTTACACATCAGTATTGGCACAATAGATTTTTGCCAGACAAAGCATTTGATGTACTTGATGCCGCGGCGGCTAGACAAAAGCTGATACCAGAGTCAGCTAGAAAAGGTGTATTGGAACTTGATGACATACGCTATGAAGTTGCCAAGCTGACTAGAATACCAGTTGACCAACTAGTGCTTACCAAAGACAGCGAGTACAAAAAAGAACGTCAAATTGATATTGAAAAAGCACTGCAAACCAAAGTATATGGACAAGATGAAGCTCTTGAAAGACTAGCTGACAGCATTTACATTGCAAAAGCAGGATTAAAAGATGCAAACAAACCTATTGGAAACTATCTATTCACAGGCCCAACTGGTGTAGGTAAAACAGAAACAGCAAAACAACTCAGTGAAATAATGCACATGGAACTGATACGTTTTGATATGAGTGAATACCAAGAACGACACACAGTAGCAAAACTAATAGGTGCACCTCCAGGCTATGTTGGTTATGGAGAAGGTGGACAAGGCAGTGGGTTGTTAATCAACAAACTAGAAGAACACCCAAACTGTATACTATTGTTGGACGAGATTGAAAAAGCACACCCAGATGTAAGCAACGTACTGTTACAAATCATGGATAATGGTATGGTTACATCAAGTGATGGTAAAAGTGTTAGTGCAAGAAATGCTATTGTAATCCTTACCTCAAACTTGGGTGCTAGAGATGCAGAAAAAAATGTAATGGGATTTGGTGCAGGAGATAATACTGCTGATATTCAAATTGAAGAAGTAAAAAGATTCTTTGCACCTGAATTTAGAAACAGACTAGATGCAGTAGTACAATTTAAGAAATTAGATCAAACACTAATGAAGAGTGTTACTGTTAAATTTTTGAGAGAGCTTGAAGATATGCTTGAGCCAAGAAATATAGTTATGGAGTATGACCAAGAGGTCATTGATTGGCTAACGAAAAGAGGATTTACACCTAGTATGGGTGCAAGACCAATGGCAAGATTGATTAATGAGAAGATCAAAAAACCATTGTCCAAGCAAATATTATTCGGAGAAGACGTAGACTTAATTAAATTGAGTATTACAAATGACAACATCAATATCCGAACAGATAAGATCCAGACCTGACTTTAGTTACGGCACAAAGCCATTTTACAAAAAACACACTTGGCGTGTGGCACTTGTTCAGCCTCATTGGCGTGAAAGCAATAGAAATTTATTGCAAGAAATATGGCATCGCAACAGACAAGTAGAAGATTATCTCAAATACAATGAAACAGGCAGTTATAAAACAAGAGCTGATAGAAGCTTTTTTGTGTATCTAAGCAAACCCGACAGTATTCAGTGGATGATAGACAACTTCAATAGTCAAATTGAATACATCAATGGACCAGTCAACAGCAAACATCAAGACATCTTACTTAATGATTTAACAGTTGTTACCAGACCAAGACTATGGTACAAAAAGTTTAGATACAAAATAATGAGTACACGTTATGGTGAACGTGACCAAGAAATATTTGAAGAGATGCAAAACTTTTGTATTGACAGTTTTGAACATGGCGAGTACAAACTTAATGATACATTTAGAATCACCAGCAAAAGCTATCAAAAGAAAATGAATCAGCTTTGGCAAAGAACTGCCAACAAACAAAACTCGCAACCAATTAGAAAAGCACTCAATCCAAATTGGAAACAATTTAATGCAGTGTATCGTGCTCCATATACAGCAACAGGCAGTATATATCTAGTCAGTCATGATGATGTAGTCACACTGCACATGGTCTACAAACAGTACATTACTAAAACACAGAAGGTAGTTACCCTGGACGAGTTGTAATAAATATAACTAATAAAGGAGTATTACTATGGCAAAATTAAACGAAGAAATGCTGGTTATCAAAGTAAGTGAACTGCTTAAAGATAATGACGAAAATCGAAAAATTTTAAACCAAGATATAGTAAGTACTATAGAAGCCGCGGTGCAAGAATTAGTTGGGCCAGGCAAACTAGTAGAGATTATACAAGAAGAAAATCATGGCTGACACAGTATCAATATTATCAACAAACGTTTATTCGAATAGCGCCACACTAGTAAGTGATAAAGTAAAAGGTGACGCATATTTTGGACAGTCCGATGGACTGCATACAGTACTGATTGACCTAGACAGCTTTATTGGTACTATCAAAATACAAGGCAGTTTAGATGATGATCCGGGCGATAACGATTGGTTTGATATTGATCTGTCAGCTAACGAATTTACAGTTGATGTTTCGGGGCTTGTTACAAAAAAGATAGAAGACATCTTGACTTATGCTGTAGCAGAGACAAGCAAGAGATCTTACAACGTTTCTGGTAATTTTGTTTGGCTTAGAGCAAATATATCTGGTTGGACAGCTGGAACAATAAACAGAATAGAAATGAATCGTTAAGGAATAGAAATGGCAAAGCAAGTAATTAATGTAGGTACAGCAGATTTTGCAGGTGATGGAGATGCACTTAGAACAGCATTTACAAAAGTAAATGATAACTTTACAGAACTGTACAATGATGATGCACAAGACATTACACTTGCAAGTTTTAGTGTTCAAACAAACACACCTGCAGGCACAGGTGCAATAGTCTATGACAATACAACAGGCGTATTTACATACACACCACCAGTTGGTGGCGGTGGAGGAATTGCTAATTTAGTAGACGACACAACACCACAACTGGGTGGTAACTTGGACATGAATGGTTTTGAAATAGTTACAACCAACAGTGGTCATATTAGACTTGATCCAGATGGTACAGGCGGAGTAGGAATTGGTAATGTTACCAATGCCGCATCACTTTTACATTTACAACAATCAGCACCTGTTATTACTCTACAAAGACTGAATAATGCACTATCACAAGGCATAAGTTGGACTGGACAAAATGGAACACAAGCCGCAAGTATCATGCTAGACGGCACAGGCGGAATAACAAATACATTGATTATGGGTGCATTTGATGGTGTAAGTGTTACTGAAAGACTAAGAATAATGTCAGCAAGTGGTGCAGGTATTAAAGTTACAGGTACTATAGAATCTGATGGCGTACTAAAACTTCTTACCACACAAGGTAATGACAACATTCAACTAGAAACAAGCGGGACAGGTAATGTATTATTAAAAGGTGATAAGGTAGGTATTGGTAGTGTAAATCAACCAGACACACTCTTGCATCTCAAAGATACAAATTCAGTAATAACACTGCAAAGAACAGCAGACGCAAATACTCCTGGGTTGAGTTTTCAAAATTCCAATGGAAACTCAAGAGCAGAAGTAAAGATGGACGGTATAAATGGTACATCAAATGAAGTATTCATAAAAACTGACAACCAAGATGGTAATGGACTGGTCGAACGTCTAAGAGTAGGACACACAGCTACTACAGTTGCAGGTGACCTAGTTGTTGGTGGTGATTTCACAATAAATGGTACAACCACAACTGTTAACACAACAGAATTAAAAGTAAGTGATAACATTATCACATTGAACAATGATGTTACAGGCGCACCTAGCGAAAACGCTGGCATAGAAGTAGAACGTGGATCAAGTGATAATGTAGATATTAGATGGAATGAAACAAGTGACCAATGGGAATTCACAAATGACGGTACAACTTACACTGCTCTTAGTGGAGGCGGAGGCGGACTAGCCAATGTTGTAGATGACACAAGTCCTGAACTAGGAGGTGATTTAAATGTTGGCGGAAATAGTATTGTTGGTGGAAACGCTCCTATAAATCTTGCTCCAGGTGGAACAGCTTCAATTAACTTATCAGCTGATGAAACTATTACTACAGGAAAAATATTATACTCAAACGTGTACAGTCAATTAGCTGATTTACCAAGTGCTTCTACCTACCATGGTATGTTTGCACATGTTCATGCCACAGGTGCTGGTTATTTTGCTCATGCTGGTAACTGGATACAACTGGCAAACTATACAGATTTAAGTCCTTATTTGCCAACTGCAAATCTTGGCACAAACGTAGACTTGCATTTGAATACAGCTGGTGCATCTAGTGGACAAATACTAAGTTGGAACGGAAGTGACTATGCTTGGGTAGCTGATCAAACTGGCGGTGGTGGCGGTAGTAGTAATATAATAAATCAAGGCAACAGTAATGTAACAGTTACTGATACTGGAACAGATGGAAATATATCATTTCAAACTGAAGGTACAGGTAGATGGTCATTTACCAATGCTGGACATTTATTACCATCTTCAAATGCCGCATATGATATTGGTAGTGCAACTAACAAAGTACGTCATTTATTTTTAAGTGATAACAGTTTAAAATTTGTAGACAGTAGTGATGCTGAACACATAATGGGATTAAATGGCTCAAACCTACAGTTCCAAGGCGAAGACATAATACAAGCTGTACATAGTTCAGATATAAACATCAATGTAAATGGATCTGGTTTAGGAATCAGTATTGGTACTGCTAGTACAAGTGGAAGTACAATCAATATTGGTGCAGAAGTAAACAATACAGACATCAACATGTATGGTGTGACTACGTTTGGTGCAAGAGCAATATTCAACAGAGGTGTGCATGAAAATTTTGCAACACTAACAGGATCAACAGGCACAGTAGTTCATAACTGTCAAAATGGACATTTATTTTATCACACTAATCCATCTGCAAACTGGACAGCTAATTTTACAAATTTAAATCTAGCACAAGAAGATGCCACTAACATTGGAATAGTAATTAGTCAAGGCAATTCAGCATATATCCCTAGTGCAGTGGAAATTGCAGGAGTTGCACAAACAATAGTATGGCAAGGAAACAGTGCGCCAACAGGTACAGACAACGGTAAAGATACTATTTCTTTTACAATACTTAATGACGGTGGAACCTATATTGTGCTTGGACAAATGGTATCATTCGGAGGAGTATAACATATGCCTCTAATCAACTTACCTAGTTGGGCATTAGGACCATTATCAATATCCACAGTTCCTTCCCAAGGCGGAGGAGGAGGCGGTGGCAGTAATCCAGTATCAAGCAATTCATCATTCACATCATCAATCGCTTCATCAAGTGGAGGAGGTCATACATATTCAACTACTGGTACCAGCAGTAACTTTGGACAGCATAATAAACTAGCTACAAATGGAACCTACACTATAGTAAGTGATGACAGTATAAACATCTCTCATACTGGTGCAGGCACTACAGGAAGCAATCAAGAAATTTTAAATGCAGGATGGGCTTGGATTGTTCGCAACAGTGATGGCACAATAATGAAAAGCTGGAACGGTATGCTCAACGGAGATCACGGAGACAGCTCACTATCAACTGAAACAGATAGTGGTCGAAGCGTAACAAGTAAATTTATAACATGCCAATTTGGAATGTCTGTTGGAATAAATGACAACTACGTCTTTACTGGCGCACCTTACAGACCAGTTGGAGGCGGCGTAAGCAATAACAACTACAATAATAAAAACGCTTATATATTTGCATACAAGTTAAGTGATTTTACCCTTGCAAAAGTTTGGAAAGTAAACGACTTTAATGCACAAATCTTACCACGCAGTGGTGGTCCACTGCATGCCGCTTTTGGTTCAGGATTATTGCAAAATGGAATAACAGCAACCAATGATGGAGTGTACATTCCTGCCAGTCACGTCAAATCTACTTTTGCTGATTTAGACGGCGGCGCTGTTGTTTACTTTGATATTAGTGATTCTAATCCTGCTAACTGGAGCAGTACACCCGATACAGTTATAAAAAATCCAATTAATGTTGTTAGTAATCCAACTACAAATTGGGGGCAAGGCAATTACAGCAACGGTAATTTTGGTCAAAGTGGTGCATATGTCTATGACACTAAACTTATAGTTGCACATGCAACTAGAGCTCATTATTATCAACGTAGTGGCACAAGTTTTAGTGAAACAAGTTCATTCACACCAACCTATTACATAGGCGATAGATATCAGGCAATTATATCTACAGGCAAAGTTCCAATGGTTAATGGTAGTGGGGTAGGTTCAACCTTGACTCTCAGAGATCCATCTAATAGTTGGAGTACAGACTGGACAAAGACATTGCCTGGAGATGGATACCCAGGATATAATGTACATGTAGATATTGACCATGATAAAATTTTATCAGGTGATGGAGCAAATGATGCAAACGGAACCGACGATGGACTGATTACTGTATATAATTCTGATGGTACAGTCCATGCAACAGTAAACAATCCAACTCCTGCCAATACTAAATTTGGTAGTAGCTTTGTTGTAAAAAATGCAAAACTAGTAGCATCAGTTGAAATTGGCGGCAGTTCAAGTACAAAAGGCTTGCAGTTTATGGATTTAGGTTACGGAACTAGCGGCGGTGGTGGTGGAACTACATTTGGCGGCAAATCAATATCTCAAATTGGAACTCCTTGGGTATTTGATGGTCCAGATTCTGGTTCGGGAGTAGATACTATGACAGGACTGAGATGGGTTGATAGTGGTAATAAACTAGTAGCATCAATTCAAACAAGTGGATCAAATAACAGTTATGGTATATACGAATTTGATACAACCACTGCATATTCTACACAACCAGCAGATATCTCTTACAATAATGTCAACTTTTTAACATATAACGAAATAGCAGACGCTGACTTTTCACCTTTATCAATAGAGTTTAACAATGATGGATCTGTAGGATACTTTGGTGAAGATAATGAAATATTTGGCTTTAGCATGTCAACAAACTATGACATCAGTACTGCAACAGGAAGTGGTCATACAAAGACGTCAATACCAAATGCAGGCGCACCTTATGGGTATGGCGCTATGCAAGATATTAAATTTAACAGCGATGGTACAAAGATGTTTATCTCTGAGATATCTGGTAATCAAAATGCCATTTTAGAATTTTCACTCAGTTCAGCATACGATGTCACAACAAGATCAACAAGTGCGACAGCAACATTTAATCCTACTACAGCTGGTAATTCAACGGCAACTCTGCCCGCAATACATTTTAATAGCGATGGTACTAAGATGTATGCAATTGGATCTGAAATTGGTGGTCCGGGAGGTGTTAGATATCTCTACGAATATGATTTAAGTACAGGCTTTGATATTTCAACTATGTCCTACAATAACGAAAAATTAGATTTAGAAACGTTCGCTGGAATAGATCTCGCACAAGCACTTACATTTAACGATGATTTTTCTAAAATATATATTGCATGTGGTAATGATGGACTATTTGAATTTCAGTGGGGTACTGGCAGTGGCGGAGGAGGTGGTACACCTGATACGATTGATAAGGCAACCGGTAGTTTAGGATTAACAACAAACGGTACGACTAATAGCCAATGGTTTGAGTTTAACGGTGACGGTACAAGTGTATTTGTACATAACAGTGGTAGCGGCGGTCTAGCACCATTGGGATTCTTGTTAAATCAATTTAATCTAACTACTGCATATGATTTAACAACAGCAACATATAGTAACGATGTATACTATGGCAGTGGAAATGATTTTGAGGGTAAATTTGCTGGTGATGGATCAAAATTCTATTTTGATAGCGGCTCCATGTGGCAACATAATTTAAGTACACCTTTTGTACCGGGTACTGATATTAAAGCCGCAAACAATGCCGATGGACAAGGTCCTAGTGGTGAGAGTTTTTGCTTTAAGAACGACGGTACTAAACTTTATACTCTTGCAAAATCAAATACACCCAATGGCGTGATTGAATGGGATCTAAGCAGTGCATGGGATATAACTACAAACAGCCTGCAAGGTGGAGCAATAGCAGGTAATAATCTTGATTACAGTAACGAAATGACAGGTGCTTCTAATATTGAAATGAATAGCACTGGTACAAAAGTTTATATTTACACAAGGTATAGTACAATTTCAGGTGCACCTATTGCGATTGTAGAATATGATATGACTACGCCTTGGGATATTAATACTGGTACATATAATGGAAAATATCTAAATGTAGGTTCTGATGGATTCACAACTGCAGAACGTATTTCGTTCCGTTTAGTAAATGACAACAAAGTCTTTATAAAAGGACCAAACAGTAACCATTCAGGCAATGATGTAATTTATCAATATACTATTCCTGATGCAGGCGCATCACCTGCTCCTAAGGACATTTCAGATGCAACACTAGTAGGAAACGCACCAGCCGGACTATTCAGTGCTATTGGAAGCGGTTCGCCACATACATCATCTAAATGGTCTACTTTTGGCAATAACGGAACAAAACTTTATCTTTACGGTGGTACCAATCCT
>Ga0163111_10001523_pt1 | contig 14349 bp, 13 predicted proteins | sample CRUFie1St18metaG_FD_109645 | JGI IMG/M metagenome (GOLD analysis project Ga0163111, IMG submission 109645) | Marine microbial communities from the Costa Rica Dome - CRUD Field 142mm St18 metaG | ecosystem: Environmental > Aquatic > Marine > Oceanic > Photic zone | place: Costa Rica: the Eastern...
ATCGGTGGCATTTAAAGTACGTACAACAAGTTCTAGGGACGCCAGACTGTATGCCCCATGGTGCACTTTCGATGATGATACTTGAAAACGGCCCCCTTTTTATTGCCGATACACACATTAATACTGAGCCCACTCCAGAACAAATAACACTATCTGTTTTGGGAGCCGCGAGGCACGTGCAAAGATTTGGTGTAAAACCAGTTATTGCATTATGTGCCCGTTCTCAATTTGGGAATATAGAAGGTGGTACAGGAGAGCGAGCTAGAGAGGCTCTTAAGCTTCTAAATGAAATGGATTTAGACTTTCAGTATGATGGAGAAATGAATATTGATACTGCTTTGGATCCAATTTTAAGGGATCGCACGTTACCATCAAATCGTCTTTCTGGCGAAGCAAATGTTTTAATATTTGCTCACGCAGACGCTGCCTCTGGCGTTAGAAATATTATTAAAATGAAAGCTGGCGGCCTAGAGGTTGGCCCTATATTAATGGGTATGAAAAATAAAGCGCATATAGTTACGCCCTCTATAACCGCCCGTGGACTATTAAATATGGCTGCGATCGCTGGTACTCCAGTTACTGAATATGAGTAGAACAGGAAAATCATGACGTCGGATAAAATAAAAATTCGCGATGCCGCTACAATTATTGTTATGCGCAATAAAAATGATAACCCATCAGTTCTTATGGGTCAAAGAGGAATAAATGCTGCTTTTATGCCATCGAAGTTTGTTTTTCCTGGCGGAGCAGTAGACGACCAGGACCTACGCATAAATATTAAAAAATCTATTAACGAGTTGTGTAAGAATAGACTATCGAAAGAAAATAAAAATGTACCAGGGAATGCTTTAGTTGCTGCTGCAATTAGGGAATTGTTTGAAGAAACAGGGCAAATTATAGGTGTAGAGCAGGAATGGTCAGAAGCACCAAGCATTTGGAAAGATTTTGCAAAAACTGGATATGTACCTGATGCATCAAATATGTCTTTTGTTTTTCGTGCAATCACTCCACCAGGTAGACCTCGTCGGTTCGATGCGCGTTTTTTTCTTATCCAAGCAGACCAACTTCAAACTAATTTAGATGACTTCAGTATGGCATCAGATGAATTATCTCACCTGCAGTGGATTCCGCTACCAGACACTAAAAATTTTGATTTGCCATTTATTACCCAAGTAGTCTTAGCTGAGATCACCGGTAATTTAGTAGATAATGGTCCGCCGGCACGAGTACCTTTTTTTCAGAATACAACTGAAGAAGGCCATATCTTTTATATTGATGAAAATAGTAATTAATTAAACAACCAAAATTATACCCAATGCACTTAGACCGATCAGTAACATCCCTAATATCTCTTTAGTACTTGTGCGATCCTTAAAAAACAAAGTACTTATTAGCAGACTAAAAATTAATTCTATTTGTCCTACTGCTTTTACATAAGCTGCGTTCTGAAGCGTAAAAGCAGTGAACCAAAAAAATGACCCTCCAAGGCTTGTTATACCTACCCAGATACCCTTTTTCCTTTCTTGCCAAACTAACTTTATCTGACCTGGCTCAAATACAGCCAACCAGATTGTCATTACAAAACTTTGGGCCAAAATAACCACCAGTAAAGTAAAACTAGAGCGAAGGTATACAACATCAGATAATACACTCAAAGTCGCACTCCTATAACAAACAGCAGATATTGCAAAAAGAAGTCCGGATGATAGGCCATAAAATGCAGATTTGTTGATGGGATTTAAATTTGGCTGGCCAATTGCTGGAACCTTTTTGTTTAAGAAATAAACCCCTAACCCACCTAAACATATTAAAGACATTGAAATTGTAGAGACGCCCTCACCTATTAAAAGGGCTCCCACAAGTGCAGTTAGAATTACTTCCGTCTTTTTTAAAGTTATTCCCACTGCAAAATTTCTAGATTTAAATACTAATATTACGCAGACAGTCGCAAGGATCTGAGCGATTCCACCACCTACAGCAAAGAAAAAAAATTGGCTCTTAACCTCTGGAACTGAAATATCTAATGAAAAAAGAAGTAGCAAAACAGATATAACAACTAAAGGAGCTGCAAATATAAATCTCGAATAAGTAGCACCTAATGGAGAAAGATTTCCATCAGCTAAGATCTTTTGCAAAGTAAATCTTATGGTTTGAAAAGTTGCTGCGCAAAGTGTTGCTATTATCCAAAAATCTGGCGTCATAGTTTTAATTAATCCAATTAAGGTTTGCACAACATTTTAAATCTTAAGATATCAAAATGGCATGGGCACTTCTTTGTGCGCTTTATCTATATCGTCTAAACACTCTTGTGTAATTTTTACATTTTCTAAAGCAAGTATGTGAGATAATTGATCTATATTTGTCGCTCCTACGATTGCAGAGCACATAAAAGGACGGGTTAAGCACCAGGCAATTGATAAGTGGATAGGATCTATCTGATACTTTTTTCCTATTTTCATGTAATTATCTACCGCTTTCCAAACACGGGCTGTTACCCGATCACCAAGTTCGGGGGAAATAGACTTTCGCGAACCTGCTGGAACTTTATTATTTTGGTACTTTCCAGTGAGCAAACCAGCGGCAAGCGGTGAAAAGGCAAGTAAACCGACTTCTTCGTTAACACTTAATTCCGCCAAATCTGTATCATATAATCTGCACAGTAGAGAGTATTCATTTTGTATTGTTTGCACACGGGGTAATGAATTTTCTTCTGATAACCTTAACCACTGGGCGGTTCCCCAAGCACTTTCGTTTGATAACCCAAAATGCCGTATATTACCCTTTCTAACTTGATCTTCTAATGCGATTAAGCAGTCGAACATATTATCGATTGTTTGTTTTTTGTTTTGTGAACTTGGGTCATAATTCCAATTTTTTCTAAACATGTATGAACCACGATTTGGCCAGTGAAACTGGTAGAGATCTATATAATCTGTTTTTAGTCTTTTGAGACTTTCTTCTATCGTTTTTCCGATGGTATTCTTGGAAATTGGTGCACCATCTCTGGCATGCTTTAAACCTTCACCCGAATGTTTAGTCGCCAGTATGTAATCCGATCGTCGACTTGGATTTATGATATTCCAGTCACCAATAAACATTTCAGTTTTACCAATTGTTTTTTTAGAAATCGGATTTACCGGATACATTTCAGCAGTATCAATAAAATTAATTCCTGAACCTAAGGCAAAATCTATTTGCTTATGAGCATCAGCTTCATTTGTTTGAGTTCCAAAAGTCATTGTTCCCAAACATAATTCTGAAACTAAAATCTCACTCTGCCCTAGTAGGTTTTTTTTCATTTTAAAATCCTTTTGACCCGAAGATATCTACACTTTGTAGAGCACCTTTGGAAAGCTCAAAATTACAAATAATTCTATTGAGAACAAAACAAGAACATACTAATTTAAGGTTATGAATCTGAATCGCTTAACATATAGAGAAACCAAATCGAGTAATGGTATAACAATACTGCCAAAAGCTACTTTAGCTTGGAACCGCGTGCATGAATGCAAAGGCCCATCCAAAATAGTTTTTGCCTTATGGTTAGCTCAAAAAATAAACGGAACAATACTTTGGATAAGCGAAGTGCACAATCAACAGACTTTAAATCCTGACGGCATTTATCCATATGTAAATCCGGCACAATTTTTATTTGCCAAGATACGCCGTAAAGAAGATATTTTGTGGTCTATCGAGGAAGCAATGCGCAGTGCTGCTTGTCCTTTAATCGTAGTAGATATTTCGTCATTTAATCCAGGTTTAACACCAATTCGGCGCATAAACCTAGCTAGTGAGAAAATGCAAGAAAATGTAATGGCTATCCTTTTAACATCAGATGAATATGAGGGTGTCCAGGGAGTGGAAACCCGTTGGCATATGGCTCCAATACATGACGATATTAACTTAAAGCGTAAGTGGCGATTAGAGCGTTTGAAAGCTCGTATGGCTCCACCTAAATTTTGGTCAATATCTCATAATAACAAAACAGGTTTTCAAAAAATTTGATTGAATTGCCGAAACACGACTCGAACCGTCGAATTTGTGACTAATTTAAAATTAAATTAATCTAGCAAAGCGTTATGAGACTAATGATTTCGTTTGCAGCTCTTTTTCTATCTGTGATTTTGTTGCAAATATCTACAGGTGGTGTGGGCCCACTAGATGCTCTATCTGGATTTGCTCTAAACTTTTCAAGTACTGAAATTGGGTTGTTGGGCTCAGCTCATTTCTTTGGTTTTTTTATTGGCTGTTGGTATGCACCAAGAATTATGGGAACAGTAGGTCATTCTAGAGCATTTGCAGCTTTTACTTCGGCAGGTGCGATTGGTCTTCTAGCACATATGTTAATAATTAATCCCTATGCATGGGCAATAATGCGCATTGCATCAGGTTTATGCGTTGCGGGATGTTATACCGTTATTGAAAGCTGGCTCCAGGCAAAAGTCACAAACGAAACCCGTGGAAGAGCTATGGGCACATACAGATTTGTTGACACATTTGCATCGTTAATTGCCCAATTACTGATTGGTGTTTTAGAGCCTGCCCAATATGTCTCTTATAATCTTTTGGCATTAATCTGCTGTGCTACTCTACTACCTCTTACTCTTACGACAATAAAACAGCCCGAAACGCCTGCAGCTCCAAGACTGCGCCCTAAGTTGGCTCTTTACAGATCACCACTTGCTGTAGCTGGAGTGCTAGTTGCAGCTGTGTCAGGAGCCACCTTCCGTATGGTCGGCCCAATTTTTGGCGCGGAAGTCGGTCTGCAAGTTGAGCAAATTGCTTACTTTTTATCAGCCTTTGTTTTTGGAGGTGCGCTAGCTCAGTATCCGGTTGGATGGTTAGCAGACAAATATGATAGGCGTTGGGTTTTAATCTGGCTATCCGTAGCTGCAATAATTTCGTCTCTTTTTTCAATTTCAATATCTAGCGATGGGGAAGTAAGTATATTCATTTTGGCATTTGGATTTGGGTTTACTACTTTCCCTATCTACTCTGTGGCAGCAGCACATGCACATGACTTTGCAACATCCAATGAACGTGTAGAGCTATCTGCATCTTTGCTATTTTATTACGCGTTAGGAGCTATAGTTGCACCACTGTTTGCCTCTAGTTTGATTGGTTTCTTTGGACCTAACGCAATGTTTGTAATGATCGCTGGTGCACATTTTATTTTAGTCATCTTTGGTGTAGCTAGAATGAAAGTAAGACCAACTTTATCTGACAAAACACGATATATTTATGCACCGCGAACATCTTTCTTAATTGGTCGACTTCTTAAGCGTCAGCGAGATCAATCCGATAAATGATGATCAAAAAGACGATTTTATACTCTTTTACCTAAGAATTTAATAGTCTATGTAAAAAATCGACATTGCAATTGAGAAACCTGTTTATTTTTATGAAACGCCATCTAATAACATCAGCAATTCCATACATTAATGGAGTAAAGCATTTAGGAAATTTAGTAGGCAGTCAATTACCAGCAGACTTATTCGCCAGATACCAAAGAGCTAAAGGTAATGAAGTACTGTTTTTATGTGCGACAGATGAACATGGAACACCTGCGGAGTTAGCTGCAGATAAAGCTGGCAAACCAATTACAGAATACTGTGATGAAATGCATACCCTACAAAGTGAATTAGCTATAGGTTTTAGGCTTTCTTTTGACCATTTTGGAAGATCTTCAAGCCAACAAAACCATAGACTAACTCAACACTTTGCGGAAAAGTTGTCACAACGCGGATTGATAAAAGAAATAACGGAAAGACAAGTCTTTTCTATTCAAGATCAGCGCTTTTTACCAGATAGATATATTGAAGGCACATGTCCAAATTGCGGTTTCGAAGAAGCTCGTGGAGATCAATGCGACAACTGCACTAAGCAACTCCAACCAAATGAGCTTATAAATCCTCGATCAACTATTTCTGGATCGACAGATTTGGAAGAGCGCGAAACAAAACATCTCCATCTACGCCAGTCTCTGATGAGAAAAGAATTAGAAAAATGGATTGATAGTAAATCTGACTGGCCTATTCTCACAACCTCAATTGCAAAAAAATGGCTTAATGATGGAGATGGTTTACAAGATAGAGGGATAACAAGAGATTTAAAATGGGGTATTCCAGTCAAAAAAGGCAGGGCTGATTGGCCAGGTATGGACGATAAAGTATTTTATGTATGGTTTGACGCACCAATAGAATACATCGCATGTTCTGAAGAATGGGTTGATGCTGGAAAAGGTGAAGATTGGCATAGATGGTGGATGACTGACAAAGGGGCAGATGACGTTATTTATACGCAATTCATGGGTAAAGATAACGTTCCATTTCACACTTTATCTTTTCCTGCCACCATTCTTGGTTCTGGTGAGTCTTGGAAATTAGTCGATTACATAAAAAGTTTTAATTACTTAAATTATGATGGTGGGCAATTCTCCACATCTCGTAATAGAGGCATTTTTATGGACCAAGCGCTTGAAATTCTTCCAGCTGATTATTGGCGCTGGTGGCTTTTCAGCCATGCGCCAGAAAGTTCAGACTCAGAATTTACTTGGGAAAATTTTCAACAAACGGTCAATAAAGACTTAGCAGATGTGCTTGGTAACTTTGTCAGCCGGGTCACCAAATTTTGTAGAAGTAAATTTGGTGAAGTTATACCCGCAGGCGGAATTTGGTCTCAAGCTGAACAAAACTTGGTTACAGAAATTGAAAAGCGCGTCAAGAACTATGAAGTCGTCATGGAGAATAAAGAGGTTAGAAAATCAGCCAATGAACTTAGAGCAATATGGGCTTGTGGTAATGAATACCTTCAATCCGTTGAACCTTGGTCAACATTTAAAAGTGATCCAGACACTGCCGCAATGCAAATAAGATTATCTTTAAACTTAATTAAATTGTACGGGATTTTGTCTGCACCCTTTATACCAGACGCTTCAGACAAAATACGTCAAGCTTTAAACCTTTCTAACCAGATCTGGCCAGATAATATCCGTGACGCTCTCGACTCACTCCCAGAAGATGGAGGTTTTGAAGTACCCGAGGTAATGTTTAGAAAGATCACTGATGAAGAAAGAGAAACCTGGAAAGAACGGTTTTCAGGCAATTAGGTTGATTTCTTACCCTGTGAAGTTCAAAAACTTAATAGTTGGTAGGTACTTTTTTAGCCTGAACAGGATCCTATATACGACTTAGCAAAAAGTTTAGGATCAGAATACTCGTTCAGAAAAATATCTGTTAACATTATATTCCATTCGTCAAATAATTTTTCCGCATGACGCCCACCGTTACTCATTTTGAAAGCTTGAAGCGCAACGGGTTCTAGCAGCTCTTTTGCGTCATCTAACTCTATATCATCTGTGGCTGTACTTCTCAGAGTTTTAAACTTCTCAACTGCAAGAAATGATAAATACCCCAGTATTTTGCAGTTTTCCAAAGTTTCCTTTTTATTAATTTCAGTTTCTTGAGATAAACCCAAACTTCCTGAAAATAGACCTAAACAAATTATTAAAAAAAAACTTTTCTTCATTATTTTCTCATTTAAAAATTTACAAACATTAATACAGCTCTCCTAGCTCAATGTCATCTTTCCAGCCTTCAATCAACAATTTGTTCATCTGCCAAAGTGGTGGGACAAGTTTGTTTTCATCAACAAAAACGATCATTTCGCTACTATTACAATAGTGAATTTCCAAATGCGTTGTTTTGTATAACCGCAGTTCAGAAGTAGAAAATGGGTAAGCAAATATTTCGCCTTCAGCAGCAATTCGGCTCCACATATTTCGTAATTCAGTGGTGCACTCTCCAAAATTCACATAATCAGATCGAGCTATAATATACGGATAGTCATCTATTTCGCTTAGAACCAAATTCTTAACCACCTCAATAGCTGGTAAATCTTCATTAAGTTCGGAATTTAGATTATCATCAGGAAAGAGTAAAAGTGGATCATATTCTGTATCTGCATCTTGCCCCAAAGCAGGATAACACCAAAAAATTAAACTATTCGTCAGAAACAAAATTAAAATCAAGTGTGGAAGCATGCATAGCCCTAAAGAATCTTTAACGATATCTATTCCTCAATCATATTATGTTGTTACCACCATGTACATTAATCTGCTGGCTTAATAAATACTATCTCAAAGTAATTTAACTTAAGTTAGACATTGCTTTTAACTAAAGCGCCTTGTCCCATTATTACTTTTTTAGCCAATTGCGCACCATTATTTATGGCCTCGGTTAGTGAAATTTTACGCAGTAACCCCACTAATACTTCAGAATTGAAACTGTCACCTGCTGCCGTACTGTCAATAAGCTTTCCAACAGGATCTATTGGAACAGTTCCTATCCCTTGCTGTGAAAAAAATGAGATTGGTTTTCCTGCATTTTTTACGACCACTGTATCAGCGCCAGCATTTTGATACCGCTTCAAAGTTGAAATTGGATCAGCATCAAAAAACCAAGTTGCCTCATCCTCAAATGAAGGTAAAATTATGTCACTTAAGTTAGCTCCAGCCATTATAACATCACACATTTCCTTCTTGTCCTTCCACAATTTTGGCCGAAGATTTGGATCAAATGCAATTTTCTTACCCGCATCCCTTGCCATTCTCAAACAGGAAAATAACGTCTTCCGCGAATGCGAATCTAATATGGCTAGAGTAATGCCAGAAAAATAAACCATATCTTGTTTTTCCATGGCAATCTCAACATCAATACTGTTTTGTCCCAAAAATGTTGCGGCTGAGTTATTTCGCCAGTATGAAAAAGTTCTCTCACCGTTAGCCAATGTAATCAGATAAAGACCTATTGTTGAGTCAGGTATTTCTTTAATATATCGAGTGTCAACTCGATTATCGGACATGAATTTGAGCATCTGACTTGATAACTCATCATCCCCTACCTTCGAAAAATAAGCAGAATTCACATCAGAGTGGTTGTTTGCAATATACCATGCTGTGTTGAAAGTATCGCCAGCAAAGCCAAGATTAAATTTTCCATTACGCGCATCCGGTGAGAACTCAGCCATACATTCACCAACTGATAATATATTCATAATTTTTGATCCATTTACTTTATTTCGATACCGAAAAAGGTTTTTTGTTGCAGGTCTTTGATATAGATTAATGTGAGATGGTTGCATAATCCACGAAACTTTTCATTGGGAGACAAAAATGCGGTTAGTAAAAAATACTGACAGAGGAAAAAATAAGATAATTGAAAGCGCACCTTTTCCCTCTACTGATGTTGAAAAAGTTTCTAGCCTCCTAACAAAATGCCCTATTGCTTCAAAAACACCTTTACTGGAATTAGAAAATTTTTTACCTGAAGGAAATTTATGGGTAAAAGATGAAAGAGAAAGAATGGGCCTTGGTTCATTCAAAGCTCTCGGCGCTGCGTATGTAATCGCAAGCCATGCGCAAGATTTAACTGAAAACCCTTGCTCGACAACTTTGGAAGGTAAAACTTACGTAACAGCAAGCGCAGGAAATCACGGTTTAAGCCTCGCGGCAGGAGCAAAAGTCTTTGGAGCTAAAGCCATTGTTTTTATTTCAGAAACAGTGCCAGAAAGCTTTTGTGATAGATTACGAGAAAAAGGAGCTGTTCCCGTCCGAGAAGGATCAGACTATGCGGCATCGATGTCAGCCGCTTTAGAAGCCGCCAAAGAAAATGGTTGGATTTTATTATCTGACAGCTCGTGGAAAAACTATACGGACAAACCCCTTAAACTTATGGAGGGCTACTTACAAATGGCCGAGGAGGCAATATACCAATGCAAGGATAAAGCTACTCATGTTTTCTTACAAGCTGGTGTTGGCGGGTTAGCAGGAGCGGTGGCAGCACACATTCGAAAAATCTGGGGTGATACTCCAGTTATAACGGTTGTTGAACCATCAGCTGCACCAGCTCTACAAGCGAGCATTGAAGTCGGACACCCGATATTAACAGAGGGGCCAGATAGTATTATGGGCCGTCTCGATTGTAAGGAACCGTCATTTATAGCACTGAACGGATTAGCTAGAGATGCAGATTTTTTTTTAACTTTAGATGATGAAGAAGTTACTAATAAACTAGAGATCATGTCGAATTCTAATCTTGCAACTACGGCTTCAGGAGGTGCGGGCATTGCAGCAGCTATGAATGGTGAAGTTTCAAAACTTTTAAAAATGAATTCTGACTCCAAAACCCTTTGCTTTCTTTCAGAGGTTGCAGAATGAGGGGCTTCAATATTGATCAGTTCGAAAAAAGAACATTGAAGGCTCAGCAACTAATGCAACAACATGGGCTTGATGCTTTATTATTAACAACTGAAACAAATGTGAGATATTTCACCGGCTTTCTGACTAGATTTTGGGAAAGCCCAACGAGACCTTGGTACCTCATTATTCCCATAAAGGGAAAACCTATTGCCGTTATACCTTCAATAGGTAAAGCTTTAATGAGTCAGACCTGGATAGACGATATTCGAACATGGCCGTCTCCCGATTTAAATGATGATGGTATTTCGCTTTTGTCAGACACCTTAACGGAGATTGCAAAAAATAAAAATATTGGCATTCCTAGCGGAACAGAGACTTATGTTCGAATGCCTCAAGCTGATCTTAAAAAATTATCTCAAAATGTTAAATTAACTTCCGATTTTGATATTGTGAAAAAACTCAGAATGACAAAAACAAAGGAAGAAGTTTCTAAAATAGAAAATGCTTGTAAAATAGCTGCAGAGGCTTTCAGACGCGTTCCAGAAATTGCATTTGAGAATGTTAATTTGGATGAGGTTTTCCGTAGATTTCAAATTCTTTGCCTAGAAGCTGGTGCGGACTGGGTTCCTTATCTTGCTGGAGGCGCAGATACTGAGGGATACGATGATGTAATATCACCAGCAAAAGAGGCTCCTCTTAAAAAACAGGATGTATTAATGCTGGACACGGGACTAGTGTGGGATGGGTACTTTTGTGATTATGACAGAAATTGGTCTGTCGATACTCCGTCAAAAACCGTATCAAATGCATATTCCCAACTTTTAGAGGCTTCAGATGCTGCATTCGAGCTTGCAAAACCAGGGGCGACAGCATCAGATTTATTTCATGCAATGAATTCAATTTTAACAAAAAATTCAACAGGCACAGATGCCGGTCGGCTAGGCCACGGCGTGGGTATGTCTCTAACTGAGTGGCCTTCCTTAATTCCCGACGATCACACAGTTTTAGAACAAGGTATGGTTTTAAGCCTTGAGCCGGGAATATCCATAAATGAAAAAATAATAGTTCATGAAGAGAATATAGAAATTACCGAAACTGGTGCGCGGTATCTTAGCCCTAAAGCTGACAAGGATCTGTCTGTAATATGAAATTTAATTTTCAGTTGTCCTCCGATGAGAAAAGTTCCCCTCCTATGGGTTTAATTGTTCTTCAAGTTGATGAAACAATAGAAGGCGAATTTCGGGAAGCTTTTAGAGCATCAAAAAACCAAATCTTCGTGACCAGAATCTCAAGCGGCTTAGAAGTTAATGCCAAAACTTTAACTAGTATGGAACAATATATCACAGCTTCCGCAAAACTATTGCCACAATCAAGAGAGTTTTCTGTAATCGGGTATGGGTGTACTTCAGCAAGTGCTATTATTGGATCAGAAAAAATATCAGAGTTAATTAAATCTGGTTGTAAAACTAGAAAAGTTACAAATCCACTTTTGGCAGCAATCGAGTATGCAAAACATATTGGGGTTAGAAAACTAGCCTTACTTTCACCTTACATTGAAGAGGTTAATACTCCCCTACGGAAGGCTTTCGAAAATAAAGGCTTAAGTACAGAAATTTTCGGAACCTTTGGAGAAGGAAAAGAAGAAAAAGTTGCCCGTATTTCAGAGAAATCAATTGCTGAGGCTGCGATAAGCCTCGGTAAAAACACATCAATAGAAGCAGTTTTTATTAGTTGTACTAATTTGAGAACATTTAACTGTTTGGAAAAAATTTCTGACACAATAAAAAAACCAGTATTCTCTAGCAATCAATCCTTAGCTTGGCATATGAAAGAATTATCTGCCTATAGAGCATAAAAAATTAAATTTTTAATTTAATTATTGAGTTCTGAAATAAAGACTCTCATTCACCTTGATCTCGTGATATTGTTTATGTTTAACATGATTGGGTAATAGTAGTCATAGATGGACGCTAAAGGGATACAAAACTTGGTACCTAAAAACAATTCCTCTGCATTTGTAAAATTTGACCGCGTGCAAAAAAGCTATGATGGAGAGACACTTGTTGTTAAAGATCTCAATTTGGATGTACCAAAGGGTGAATTTTTGACTATGCTGGGCCCATCAGGCTCCGGGAAAACCACTTGTTTGATGATGCTCGCAGGTTTCGAAACAGCCACCCATGGCGAGATCATGCTAAACGGAATGTCAATTAATAACATCCCTCCACACAAACGCGGTATTGGAATGGTATTCCAAAATTACGCCTTATTCCCTCATATGAGTGTAGCTGAAAACTTATCATTTCCCCTCGAAGTGAGGAAATTAGACAAAGCAACTCGCGAGGAGAAAGTGAATAGAGCTCTGGATATGGTCGAGATGGGGGAATTCAAGGGGCGAAGGCCAGCACAACTTTCAGGAGGCCAACAACAACGTATCGCACTTGCCCGCGCGCTTGTTTTCGAACCTGAGTTAGTTCTTATGGATGAACCTTTAGGTGCTTTAGACAAACAGCTTAGAGAAAAAATGCAGTTTGAAATAACTGGTCTGGCTCACCGGCTAGGTATTACCGTTGTATACGTGACCCATGATCAAACCGAAGCATTAACAATGTCTGATAGAGTAGCTGTGTTTAATGATGGTCGAATACAGCAATTGGCTACACCCGATCAGCTTTATGAGGAACCAGAAAATAGTTTCGTTGCCCAGTTTATTGGAGAAAACAATACGTTGAATGGTACTGTTTCCAATTTAAAAAGTGGTGTGGCTACCGTTAAGCTGGACAGTGGCGATGTAATCGATTGCAAACCAGTCAACGTTTCCGCTGTTGGTGAGAGAACTCAGGTATCCATAAGACCTGAGCGTGTAGAGTTGGATAAAAATAGGCTGCCTCCAGGGTCTCATACTTTGAGTGCTGAGGTTTTGGAATTCATATATATGGGTGATGTTTTCCGTACCCGATTGCGAGTAGCTGGAAACGATGATTTTATCGTTAAAACAAGAAATTCATCTGATCAAGTAAGGCTCACACCAGGGGAAAAAATTGAGATTGGCTGGTCAACGACATGTTGTCGTGCTTTGGATGCCTAAAAAGATTAAGTTTTAGCTCAGCCAGTTCAGGATAGAGCTTTAAGAGTATTAGTTGATTTGCCCGGAAGGCTGATACTTATTTTTAACAACGGGTAACATGGGAGAAGTATATGAAAAACTTCACTAAAACAATTTTAACGTCTATTTCTGCAGCGTTAATTTCAAGTGCAGCGCTCGCAGGAAGTCACATGTCAATGGAGATGACTATTGTGTCTTGGGGCGGAGCATACTCCAATTCTCAATTAAAAGCATACCATGAACCGTATTCGGAAAAAACTGGCGTGACAATTCTGAATGATGACAGTTCTTCGACAGCCGTTGCGCAATTGAGAGCCATGAATGAAGCAAAGAACGTCACTTGGGATGTTGTAGATGTGGAAGCCGCGCCAGCAATGCAACTTTGCGATGAAGGTTTGGCTATGGAGATAGATGCAGATACTATGCTTGCAGCTGCTCCAGACGGGACACCAGCGTCAAAAGATTTTGGCGACATGCTTGTTTCACCGTGCTTTATTCCACAAATTGTTTATTCTACCACATTTGGTTTTAGAACCGATCTTGTAGGTGATAAAGCTCCAACGAGCGTGTGTGACGTATTTGATACAGCCGGTTACCCAGGCAAACGCTCGCTTTTCAGTTATCCAATCAATAACATGGAATGGGCCCTACTTTGTGACGGCGTAGCTAAAGCTGATATATATGACGCACTCGAAACTGAAGCAGGTCAAGACCAAGCGCTAGCTAAACTCGATACTATTAAAGATGACGTAATCTGGGTATCATCAGGTTCCGACACTCCACAACTACTCGCTGATGGCGAAGTAATTATGGGAGCTACTTACAACGGTCGTTTGTTTTCATTAATTGAAGAGCAAAAGCAACCGGTTGCAATGATTTGGGACGGTCAGGTGATGGATTTAGACGGTTGGATTATTCCGGCTGGTCTTAGCGCTGAACGTCAAGCTCGTGCTTTAGACTATATTATGTTCGCAACTGACACTCAGAGACTTGCAGATCAAGCTAAATATATAAGCTACGGTCCAGCAAGAGCTTCGTCAGCACC